>ERZ1370068.9822-contig-8571_pt1 | contig 34157 bp, 45 predicted proteins | sample MGYA00561227_ERZ1370068 | MGnify/ENA primary metagenome ERZ1370068 (study PRJEB38410, sample SAMEA6850437) | metagenome | study: Metagenomic assessment of the ecological functions of the soil: analysis of the soil microbiota associated with the...
GGTAGCCCGCGCTTCGTTCAGTTACGTATTACTCAGTCGCTGGCGAACTCCGTTCGTTGTTCGCGCCCCGAAGAGAAGTCACGGCGGACGTTGGTCGAGATCTCGCCACGTGAGACAGCTGTCCGCGGTCGAGAGGCCTTTCAGACCGGCGTCGTAAGCTATGCGCCACGGAGTTCTCGGTGGTGCTGGCGATGACTTCCTGCTGGATCAGGTTGCTGCCCTTGTACCGTGAACTGGGGCTGACCGGCAAACAGCCAGAGCGTCACGCCGGGGACAGCAATGACGTCAGGTGGGTCTTGTCGGTCTTCACCTCGCGGCTGTTCGCGTTGTCGCCGTCGCGGTCGCGCGACGGATCTCCTCCGCCTTGCGCGGCAGCCCGATCGTGCGGCGGTCGTCCGCCATGCCGCCCGGCGTTGAGCGGCGCGTCCGAGAACGGATCCCGCAGGTAAGCTCTCGAGGCCTGCGGCGTGATCTCCTTGATCTCGTTTTCCTCAGGCCGCTTCTTCGGCCTGCGGATCTCCATCCGGCGGCGGCCCGACACGGCACGGAACTCCGGCGTCACGTTCGTGGCGAGCGTTCCCACGCAGCGCCCTTCTTCCTCGCCGCGAGCTCGGCGATGGTCGGCGTGCCGGTGTCGATGACGAATCGGACCGAGGTTCCCCTGATTCCGCTCTCACCATCCAGGTCACGGCCAGCGAGTCGGCCGTCGCCGCGGCGCTCAACCCCGCACGCGCCCTGATAGCCCGACACGCTGCAGTGCAGCGGCACGGCCGGCGCGATACGCCCGGCCCTCGCAGGTAACCCAGGCGGCTCCGAGCAGCGCCAGCGCGCAGATGAGAGGCGTTTTCATGGCGGGAGTCTACATCCGGCGATGATGGCGCCGGCCCGAGCGGGCCGATGACGGCACGCGAAGTCGGCGCCGTGGGTGAATCGCTGCGCACCCTTCCGCGCGTCAAAAGCCGGGCGAAAAATGTTGGCATCGCCGCGCACCAGACCCCGGTTGCGTCGGAGACTGAAGCCAGCGAGGAGCGCTTATGAACGCGCGGCGGTTGTTCGTGTATGTGGCTACGGTAGCAGTCGCTGATTCTCCCAGCGACGGTGTACGGCCAGGGCGGCGCAGAGCGCCCTGGCCGGTGTGGTCGAGGATCGACGGGTGGCGTGCTGCCCAGCGTGACCGTCGAAGCCGCAAGTCCAGCCCTCATCGAGCGCGTACGCTCGGTTACTACTGATTCCTCCGGCCTCTATCATCGTCGACCTGCGGCCGGGCGTTTATCCGATCCACGTTCACCCTTCCCGGTTTCAACACAGTCAAGATGGAAAATTTCGACCTGCGCGCCGACTTCACGGCGACGGTCAACGCCGACCTGAAGGTCGGCGAGTAGGCTGGACCATCACCGGTCTCGGGCGAAGCGCACTCACTCGTTGACGATGCAGAGCACGAACAAGAACGCGGTCTATGACAAGAAGTCATCGAGAGCCTGCCCCCAACAAGCCGGCAGATCAGAGCCTCGCGATGACCATCAGGCGTGCGTCGGCGGCCAGAACATCGACCAGGTCCCGCGTCAGCGCGAGCCTGTCGGTGCACCGGCAGCCGCATCGCCGAGATCAACAGCGCGATCGACGGCATGTCCGATCGCCGCGGATCGACCGGCGGCCAGGCGGTCACCTTCTGCATGAACGAGGGAGCGTCCAGGAAGTCAGCGTCGCGGCACCGACGGCGGCGATGCGCGAATCGCAGTGCTCCGGCGTCTGGATGAACGCGATCCCGAAGGGAGGCGGCAACCAGTGGAACTGGTCGATCGTCGGCCTCTTCGCGAACAAGACCTGTCGGGCAGCAACCTCTCGCAGAGCGTAAATCGACCAGGGACTCACCGCGGTGAACGGCATGAAGCGGACGTGGGACTTCAACCCGAACGGCGGCGGTCGCCGATCGTCAGGACAAGCTCTGGTTCTACGGCGCATACCGCAACAACCAGATCGAGAGCTACGTCGCCGACGCGTTCTACGCGAAGGATCCGCTGGCGTGGACGCATCAGCTGACAAGACGCGCCAGGCCGCCACGACACGCAGGTCCACCGCAACTACGCGCGCGCGCCTGACGTGGCAGGCCACGCCGCGCAACAAGATCAACTTCAGCTACGAGAAGGACCGCCGTATCACTCCCGCTCCGGCGCGTGGCGTCCACCGTCTCACCGGAAGCGACCACCTACACGCCGTTCTATCCGAACGCGATCACCACGGTCACGTGGAAGGTGCCGGTCAACAGCAAGCTCCTGCTCGATACCGGATTCATGCGTTACATCCAGGACTGGGACGAGCGCCGGCAGATCAATCCGTTCGTCGATTTTCAGCACGATTTCGGTGACCGAGCAGTCCACCGGCCAGATCTACCGCGCCTCGACCGTCTACGGCCACAACTACGACAACCCGCTGACGTTCCGGTCGTCGATGGCCTACGTCACGGGCACGCACAGCTACAAGACCGGCTTCTCGCTGCGCGATCCGCGGCAACGGCCCGACGTGGAACAACACGTCGGTCAACGGCGCGACATGAACTACACCTTCCTGAACGGACTGCCGCGCAGCGTGACGCTGTTCGCGACGCCGATCGAGCAGCAGGAGCACGACATCAGCGGGCGACCTGGGCCTCTTCGCGCAGGACTCGTGGGCGATGAACCGCATGACGGTGAACTACGGCATCCGGCTCGGACTATCTGAACGCCGCGGTGCCGGAGCAGCATCTTGCAGCCGGGCGGTTCGTGCCCGAGCGCAATTTCGCAGCGGTGAAGAACGCGCCGAACTGGAAGGACATCAACCCGCGTCTCGGCGTCTACTCCTACGATCTGTTCGGCGATGGCAAGACGGCCGGTCAAGGCAACCGTCGGTCGTTACATCAGCGGCGGCAGCCTCGCGTCAGAGCGTCAACCCCGTGAAACACCTCGGTCAACAGCGCCACCCGCACGTGGAATGACGCCATCTTCGGTGCCGGCGATTCGCGCACAGGCAACTACGTGCCCGACTGCGACTGGTCCAACCCGGCGGCCAACCAGGAATGTGGTCCGCTGTCGAACCTCAACTTCGGCAAGGTCAATCCGACCGCCACGCAGTTCGACAAGGAAGTCCTCCAGGGATGGGGCGTCCGTCCGCACAACTGAGCGTCAACGCCGGCGTCCAGCGTCAGCTGACCAGAGGCAGCTCGATTGACATCGGCTACTACCGCCGCTGGTACGGCAACTTCACCGTCGTCGACAACCTGCGCAGTGGAACCGACCGACTTCGACCAGTTCTGCGTCACCGCGCCGAGTAGCGACCTCGCGTCTGCCAGTCGCCGGCCAGCAGATCTGCGGTTTCTACGACATCAAGCCCGGCCAAGAACGGACAGGTGCAGAACCTCGTGCGGCTCTGCCGATCCACTACGGCGAGCAGACCGAGGTGTACTAACGGCGTGGACGCCTCGATGAACTGGCGTATCCAGGGGCCTCACGCTGTTTGGGGGCGTGAGCATCGGCCGCACCGCGACGAGCCAGTGCTTCACCGTTGACGCGCCGGTCGTTTATCTGGGCGTGGTGCTCATCCGGCTGTGCCTACGGCATCGAGCTCCCAGACGCCCACGGCCAGCTGCGAGGTCAGCGCCGCCCTTCCTCAAACAGTGGAAGGGTTACGGCGTCTCACGCTGCCGTGCGGGATGCAACGTCAGCGGTACGTTCCAGGCGGTGCCACAGCCACAGGGCCGGCGGCACCTACAACTCGATCACGGCGCCGACTACGTCGCGACCAACGCGGAAATCCGTTCGACGCTCAACCGCGACCTGGCGGCAGGCGCCAACGGGACGGCGACGGTGGAACTGCTGAAGCCGTTCGCGCTCCTCGGCGGCCACACCGAGCAGTTCGACCTGCGGGTCGCCAAGCAGCTGCTTGCCTCGGGCGAAGCGCAAGGTGCGCCTCTCGCTGGATCATGTACAACCTGTTCAACTCGAACGACTGGCAGACGATCTCGACGCGGCTCAGCAACAACGCGGCTACCAACCGGTGGCAGCGGCCGTCGCTGATCCTGCAGGCGCGTACTTCCAGATCGGGACGCAGATAGACTTTAGTTCGTAGTTGGTAGTTGGTAGTTAATAGTTGGGAGTTCGTGGTTGGTCGATGTTTGCTGATCGCACTCGGTGCGTCGTTCAAGCAACGACGACCAACTACCAACGACTAACTACTACTACTCTACTAACTGCTACCAGCAACAGGAGAGACACGAGATGCGGTTCGTCCTCGCGACGCTGCTGACGCTGAGCGGCGCCGCTTCCGGCGTCGGCACAGGCGCTGTCGTGCACCCTGTCCGGCTTCACACCGTCAGCAGGCCTCGCGGCCAGCATGACGACCGACACCCTGACCGTCGCGTGGGATGGCGATCAGGGACAGGAAGCGGCTCCGCTTCGCTCTCGTCAACGGCACGCCGACGATCCGGCGACGTCGCGGTGCGCGCGAAGGGCGGCGCATGGAAGATCGCCGGCATCGAACATGACGCCCGACTACCGCGTCGTCGCCGGCCTGCGCCGCGTCACCGAGCAGCAGCTCCAGCCGCTGCGTGGCCTGAAGGTCGACATCACGCCCGCAGATTGTCGAGAAGCATCAAGTGGGACGCGTTCTGGGACGCGCCGCTCAACACCGACAAGCTCGGAGAACACGCGCGACAACGCCATCCACCGCCCGGCGGCGTCGCCGGCCAGCCTGGACTTGCCCGCAAGCCGGAGGAGATCGCGCGCGCGACCGCCACCTACCAGGCGCAGGTCGTGCGAGGTCGCCACGAGCGGCGCGCGCCTGATCGTCACGTTCCCGGGCGTCACGCTCGGGCCGTTTGACGGCCGTCTGCGGATACCGATCTTCAAGGGATCGAACCTCATCGCGCAGGAAGTGATCGCGAAGACCCAGAAGGATGCCGTCGTCGCTACAGCTACGAAGCGGGGCTGAAGGGGCTTCGCGATCCAGCCAGCCTCGCGCATCGTCTGGCGCGATATGGCGAACACCGGCAGGGACTCACCGCTTCGGCGGCGCGCCCAACAGCGGACCCGTCACCCTGAAGGCGAGCAACCGTCTCGTCATCGCGGAAAGCGGCGAAGGATCGATCGCGGCCTTCCCGCCGCCACACAACTTCTTCTGGTCGCGCGAGACCGCGCTACAACCTCGGTTACGTCTGGTTATCGGAAGATCAGTGCGGCGGAGTCTTCGGCGTTCAGCTGCGGCAGCCGAACTACGAGGCCGATCCCGCCGGAGACGGGCGGCGGCGACGAGGACACGCGTCAGAACTTCGCGCTGCGCAGCGCGCGCGTCCGGGCACCGACCAGCGCATGCCCGTCTATCTACTACGCCAGCGCCGGCGCGCAGTGATGGCCGCGCAGCAGGGGCGCTCTGCGTTCACGCTGAGGACGATCGTTGCAAGGCGGTTCCCGGCTACCAGGTGATGGCCACGCACTTCCACAGCGCGCTCGTCGGCCGGCTTCGCGCAGATGCACGCATGGCGATCTCGACGTGCGTCTCCCCGACCTCGACGTCGTCAAGGCGGCGGGGATCAACATCTTCGCGCCGATTGACGGCGGCGGCCTCGGGCTTCGGCGGCGGATCCGACTGATCGTCTGGCGACGCTGGCCGACTACTACGAGGTGCGCGAAGCGCCATTCCGACAAGAACTTCCTCATCATGCCGAACGAGGAGGCGCCGCGGGCGTATGGGCGGCCACACAACGATCTGCTCGTCTCCAAACCCGGTGTTCTGGCTGCAGCGCCGCAAGGCAGGCCAGCCGCTCGTCGAGCAGCATCCGAGCTGTACGGCAAGGTCTACAACATCGGCAGCCCGGCTCGACATGCTGGAGATGGTGAAGGCCGAGAATCTTCTCGTCTTCATGCCGCATCCGCGCTCAAAGGGTTCCACGGGCTATCCCGACGCCATCGAGGACACGCCGTGGTTCCTCGATGAGCACTACCGCGGCATCGGCGTGCGCTGGGGCATGGGACTGGACGGGTCTGAAACCCGGCTGTGTGAATATCGCTGTCAGCAGCTCTGGGACGGGATGAACAACTGCGGCCGACACCGACGCCGCTCAGCAGTACATCAACGCCATCACCGAAACCTATCAGCAGGGTCCTGGCGACGATGTGTATGCGAACAGCCCGGTGAACTACGTGAAGCTCGACGCGCTGCCGGCGCCGGGCGATTACACGCCCGATCATCGAGGCGATGAAGCGCGGCGACTACTTCTGGACGTCAGGCGAGGTGCTCGTCTCTGTCGTATTCGGTCCAGGGCGCCGGCACGAAGCGGACCGTCACGGCGCGACGTCGAATGGACCTTCCCGCTCGAGTTCGTCGAGGTCGTGTGGGGTGACGGCGTGAAAACCGACCGCCAGGTCATAAAGACGACCGACGCTGGTGCGTTTGGCAAGAAGCGGTTCACAATTCCGTTTGATGCAACGGGCAAGAAGTGGGTGCGGTTTGCCGCGTGGGACGCCGCCGGCAACGGCGCGATGGCAGCCGATCAAGCTGACCCTGCGGCGACAACGACGACGAAGTAATTGGCGGTTGCCAGTCGGTCGTTGGTCGTTGGTAGTTAGTAGCTGGTAGGATCTTTCACGCAGCTACCAACGACACATGACCAACCACGAACCTGTAAAGGAGCAGCGATGTGGTAGCGCAAGGCTTTCGGGATAGCAGCAGCGGTGGCGATCTCACTGGCGGCGGGTTCGAACACCCTGTTCGCCCATCACGCGTTCTCCGCGGAGTTCGATCAGTCCAAGCCGGTCAAGGTGGCCGGAGCGATCACCAAGCTGGAGTGGACCAACCCGCACGCGTGGATCTTCGTCGACGCCAAGGGCGCTGACGGCAAGGTGGTCCCGTGGCGATTCGAGATGGGCGCCCCGAACGCTGCTGCGCGCCGGGTGGTCGAAAAGCGACATCAAGGTCGGCACCGAGGTGACGATCAGCGGATTCATGGCGCGCTCCGGCGGGTCGGTCGGCAACGCGTTCCAGGTTCGGTTGCCCGACGGGCGCGACCTGTTTGCGGGTTCGTCGTTGAAGGACGCCGAAGGCAGTAGCGCGGCATGGTCCGGCTGAAGCCGGACCCCACGGAGTCGGCCGCCGGACCCGACGAAGGGGATTTACGGTGAGGAAGCAGGTTGTCGTCGCTGCGGCTGCGGCCGCGGCGATCGGTGTAGTGCTGACGCTGCCGCTGCACGCGCAGGGTCGCCAGGGGCAGGCCGGCGCGTCCGGCACGCAGGCCCCGGTCCAGGGACGTGTCGCAGCGAGCTGCCTCGATCAAACGGCTGCCGGATGGCACGCCGGATATCCGCGGGACCTGGGTGAGGGTCGGCGGCGGGATGAACGAAGTCGGCGCGCCCGAGAGCGAGCTGAAGGCGTTCGGCGTGCTGTCGGAGCCCCAGGGATTCGGACAGGGCCTCGTGACCGCCGGGCCGACCGGAGGGAAGTTCGAGGCACGCCAGCCGAAATACCTGCCGAACCCGCGGCCGCCTCAAGGGATCGTCGATCCCGCGGACCGCAAGCTTCCCTACACCGCTGAAGCGCGCGCCAGGCGCATGGACACCGCGAAGAACATGTGCTGTCCGGCGAAGTCGCTCGCCTATCTCGAGCTGAGCGTGCGCTGCGCTCCCCCGCAGCCCTGGGCGGGCGGCGGCGTGCACCTCTTCCAGCGGCTCGGCGAGGTGGCCCTGCTCTTCGAGCAGAACCACCAGAGCCGCATCATCTACACCGACGGCCGTCCGCATCCCAATCCCGACATGGTGTTTTTCGGCGGGCATTCGACAGGGCGCTGGGAAGGCAACGACCTCGTCGTCGATACGACGAACCTGGACGGACGCGCCTGCTACGGCGTGGGAAACACCTTCGCGCCGCATAGCCGGCAGTTGCACATCACGGAGCGCTTTACGGTGGTGTCAGACAAGCTGATTACCTTCGTCATGACCTACGAGGATCCGAAGACGTTCACGCGTCCGGTCAAGGTGGCCGGCTACCTCTATCCGAACGACGAGAACGAGGAGCTGACGCCGGAGTTCACCTGCCACGAGGGCAGCTATTCGATGCAAGAACATCTTCGGTTTCTAGGGGCGCACGATGAGCCGATTGGGAAGAGTCACGTTTGTCACCGCGGCTGGTCTTGCGGCCGCGGGTGCTTTCACGTTCGCCGGCGCCCAGACTCCAGCTCCCGCGCCGCGACCGGCGGCGCAGGCACGGCCGGCTGCCGGAGCGACTCAGATGCCGCGCACCGCTGACGGCAAGCCCGATTTCAGCGGTATCTGGCAGGCGCTGAACACCGCGGCCTGGGATATCCAGGATCGCAACTCCGCGCTGGCAGGTTACTCTGGGCGTGCCGCCAGGGAAGGGTGTCGTCGAGGGCAACGTGATCCCTTACAAGCCGGACGCGCTGGATCAGAAGAAGGAAAACGTCGCCAAGCGCGACACCGATGATCCCGGCGTTTGCGAAATGCCTGCTCCCCGGCGTCCCGCGGGCGACCCACATGCCCTACCCGTTCGAGATCATCCAGAATCCGAGCATGGTCGGCATCCGCTACGCCTTCGCGCGCGCGGTGCGGACGATCGACCTGGCGGGCAGGTCACGGGACTGGCTGGAAGGCTGGCCGGACTTCTGGATGGGCGACTCCCGCGGAAAGTGGGAGGGCGACACGCTCGTGGTTGACGTCCGGAAGCCTCGATGAGCGGACCTGGTTCGACCACGCGGGGAATTTCCACCCGAGCTGTTGCACGTGGTGGAACGCTACACCCCCATCGACCGCGATCACATCCAGCACGAAGCGACCATCGAGGACCCGAACGTGTCACGCGGCCCTGGAAGATCAGCATGCCGCTCTATCGCATCCTCGACAAGAACGCCGAAATCCTCGAGTGGGACTGCCGTTTCGATCAGGACAGCCAGAGCTACAAGGACGCCGTTCCGAAGTAGGTCCGAGTTGTAGGGGCGGGTCTTAAGACCCGCCCCTACACTATTGCCACTACTGCGATCCCCGGTCAGAACCGGCTCGCCGAACTTCGCCGCATCAATCGGCATGTTGAACTTCACATCGGCGTAGTCGAACTCGTCTCGGCCGTCCAGCCACGTGAAAATCCACCGGTAAGGAAATTTGACGCCGCCGGCGTCGCGGTAGTCCGAGTAGTCCACCTGCGTCGGCACTCTTCCGATCTTCGACGGCGTGTAGCGGATGGTCCGCACGAGCAACCCGGACTCCAGGTCGAAATAGAGATCTCGCGAACGCGCCTCTCGCGCCGTTGCCCTGGAGGAGGTAGACCTCCTTGCCGTTGATCTCCGTGATGGGGCCCACACGCAACGACCCCAGTGAGCGCGCGATCTGCCCCGGAAGGCCAACTGCGCGTCCAGGCGTGCGCCGTCGAGCTCGCCACCGGTCAGCGGATACTTGGGCACGACCGCGAGCGGAATCGCGAACCAGCCTGCACGCCCGTCGAAGGTCCTGCTGCTGCTCGCCGTCCGGAAGGTGACTGAGCATGCGCGCGCTTGTCTGGCGCCTGCGCGAAGTATTCGAAGCTGCCCCCGCCGCCAAAGCTGCCGAACGCGACGACCTTACCGGTCGCCGTGATGGAGGTGATCCCCGTCGCCTTCTCTGCCCCGCCGATCGCCTGCAGTGATACTTTGTCGATTACCTGCGCCGGGCTTGGAACGCCCTCCGCCTTCGACACGACATCGTCGAGTTCGGTGATGGCCTCGCCATAGAACGTATCGAGGTGCGGTGTCTGAACCGGGGTTACGCGAAGACGATGACAGGTCCAGCAGGTCACTTCCTGGCGCCCGGAGAAGTTCTCCCTGTTGATCGCCTGCACCATGAAGACCATCTGCCGCGCCTGCACCTTACGCGGATTCTCGTCGGACTCCCAGACCACCTTGTCCGTGCCCGCGCCCGGGTGACAGTCGTTGCAGCAGAGTCCCAGCGACGCGACATGATCCCCATCGTCCCCATGAACTCGTCAACGGTGATGCCCTTCAGCGCCTGCACGTTCTTGAAGACGTCCTCGACCATCACGGGCCCGCGCCGCTGTCCCGCGGCACGCGCCTCCCCGCGCGCAATCGCCTGGTCCGTCTGCGATGACGGCCGCGGCGTGCTCGGAATCCCAGAACGGTGAGGAACGCGATGCCTGCGAACACAAAGACGAAACTGCTGATGACGAGCGGTCGCCTGCCCGGCTCGCGGTCGGCCCGGCGGTCCAGGAAGGGCAACAGGAACAGCAGCGTGATGACGAGGCCGGGAATGACGACGGTGGCGACCGGTTCGAAGCGGTCCCGGAAGTGTTTCAGGAGCTCGAACAGGCTCATGAGCTTACCACTCGGGCCGCGGCACATAAGGTCGCGTCGGTCGGATCCGCCAGCGCGTCGAGCGGTGCGTTGAACGCAATCGCCAGCGTCAGGAGCAGGCTGAAGACCACCGCGATGGCGATGGTGTCTCGCGTCGCCTGATACGGATAGAACGGCCGGGACGGTCCCGGCACGGCCTTCACCGGACCGGAGATGCCGTGGCGGCGCATCAGGTAGATGTGCGCAACCGTAAAGACGATCAGGCATGCCGGCAGGAGGAACACATGCGCCGCGTACCAACGCATCAGCGTCAGCGCGCCCAGGTTGGTGCCGCCCTTCAGGAGCCCGCTGACGAAATTGCCGACCAGCGGAACGCTCCGCGCGATGTTCAGCGTGACCGTGGTCGCCCAGCACGCCTTTTGATCCCACGGCAGGAGATACCCGGTGAGCGCAAAACCCAGGATGATCAGCAGGAGCAGCACGCCGACCATCCAGTTCAACTCACGCGGCTTCTTGTAGGAGCCGAACGCGACGACGCGCAGCATGTGCACGACGGCGGCGATGACGATGAAGCTGGCGCCGAAGAAATGCAGCCCACGCAGGATGCGGCCGAACGTGACGCGCTCCATGATGAAGCGGACGCTGTCGTACGCGTGCTCCGGCGACGGCGAGTAGAAGATGGCCAGGAGGACGCCCGTCAGGAGCTGTACCGTCAGCAGGAACAGCACGATGCTGCCGGTGACGAACCACCAGCCGACGCCGCTCGGCAGCGGCTCGTCCAGGAGGTGCTTCAGCAGGGCGCGGAAGCCCGTTCGGTTATCCAACCAGTCGCGCATGGTTCTCGTCGCCTGAATCAACAGTTGGTGAGGGTGAGGGGGTCACGTCAACTACGCCTGGATCATGACGCGGTCGCCCTCGACCCGCGTCGCGACCTTCGCGAGCGGCTCGGGGGCGGGCCCTCCTGCACCGTACCAGTCCGGTCGTAGATGCCGCCGTGGCACGGACACTTGAAGACCTGCGCCTGCGCATCCCATGCGACCAGGCAGCCGAGATGCGTGCAGGTGGCGTTGAGCGCGGCCACCTCGGACTCCCCCGTTTTCACGAGGAAAACCGTGCGCTGTTCGAGCGCCTGGCGGTAGCCGTCCATCCGCATCACGCTGAGCGTGACGGGGGTCGGTTCGTTGTCCGGGAGGTCGTGGAGGGCCGAAACGGCCACCCAGTCCTCCTGTCGGCGGACCGTTGACGACAGCACCGCGCCGCCGCCAATGACGGCGAGGATGCCGCCAATCAGGCTCATGATGCCGCCGGTAAGCGAACCGAGAAAACGGCGACGGGACGTGTCGGCAGTCGAGGTTTCTGTTGTCACTCTGTTCTCGAGCGCCGAAGGGATATCATATCCGGCACTTTCAACTCAAGGAGACTCGTGATGCTTCGACCTGCGTTGCTTGTTGTGCTGCTCGCGGTGCTCGCCGTTGATGGTGCGGCACAGGCTCCGGCCGGCTGGAAAGTGCGCATCGACGGGAGCCCGAGTGCGTCCGCGTCAGGCGCCGGCACGACCCTCAAGATCGCGCCGACGGAAAAGGGCTTCCATCTCTCCGGCGGCCCTGGCGCAGTCATCTGGGATCCCGCTCACTCGGTCAAGCCGATATTCCGCGTCCGGGCAACGTTCACGACGCTGAAGCCGGCGGACAAGCCCACCTACTACGGGCTGTTCATCGGTGGGACCGACATGGACGGCGCGACGCCGTCGTACGTGTATTTCGCGATCGCCCAGGATGGCACGTTCATCGTCCGGCACCGCGAGGCCGACAAGATCGACGAGATCGACAAGTCGCTGCACTACGCCATCAAGAAGCCGGACGCCAGCGGCAAGATGGTGAACACGCTCGACGTGCAGGTGGCGCCGACCGCCGTGTCGTACGTGGTGAACGGCGCGGTCGCCACCGCAACGCCCACGCGCTCCGCGGTCGCCGGGAATTCGTTCACGCTGACCGAGAAGATCGGCGGGATCGTCGGCGTGCGCATCGACGGTTCGATCGACGTACAGGTGGACAATTTCTCCTTCGAGTCGCCGTTCCAGTTGAACGACCGCGGACAGTAAGCTCGTTCCCCGGATTGGCGAATTGACGAATTGGCGAATTTTCGAATTCGCCAATTCGATCCCCAATTGGTAAATTCGTAAATCCCTCAATTCCTCAATCCCCGGATGCAAGCCCCCACCCCGGCGATGCGGCAGTACTGGACGCGAAGCGTCAGCACCGCGACGCGATCGTGTTCTTCCGCATGGGCGACTTCTACGAGATGTTCTACGAGGACGCGCTCGTGGCGTCGCGCGCCTCGACCTCACGCTGACGTCGCGGTCGAAGGACTCGGGCGGCAACGGCATCCCGATGTGCGGCGTGCCGTTCCACGCGATGGACGGCTATCTCGCGAAGCTGGTGAAGAAAGGGTTCCGCGTCGCGATTTGCGAGCAGGTCGAGGACCCGAAGAAGGCGAAGGGCCTCGTGCGACGCGAGGTCGTACGCGTCGTCTCGCCAGGCACGCTGACCGACGCGAACTACCTCGATGCGCGCGAACCCGCGTTCCTGATGTCGATCGTGAACAGCAGCGGTGTAGGGGCGGGTCTTCAGACCCGCCCCCGCCCCGTGTTCGGCGTCGCCCTGCTCGACCTGTCGACGGGTGAGTTCACGACCGCGCAATACGAAGGCGACGAGGGCCTGCAGGCGCTGGCGGACGAAATCGCCACGCTGCGGCCGCGCGAAATCGTGGTCCCCTCTGAATCCGACATCGCAACCAGGCTGCCGGAGATTGCGCGCCTGCAGCTGCCAGTGACCACGGCCGACGCCTGGAGCTTCGAGCCCGAGGCGGCCCGCCGGTCGCTGCTCGATCAACTGAAGACGCACGGGCTCGACGGGTTCGGCCTCGATGGCCGCGTCGGCGCGATCCAGGCAGCCGGAGGCCTGGTCGCCTACCTCCGCGACACGCAGAAGGCGGACCTCGCGCACGTCCGCGCGATCACCTACAAGACGGTCGCCGAATGCCTGCTGATCGATCCGATCACGCTGAAGCACCTCGAGATCGTCAGCGGCAGCGAGAGGCGGTCCCCAGGGATCGCTGCTCAACGAAATCGACCGCACGGTGACGTCCATGGGCGGCCGGCTGCTGCGCGCGTGGCTGCTCCGTCCCCTCGTCTCGCTCGAGCGGATCCGTGACCGGCTGGACGCGGTCGAGGAGCTCGCGTTTCGCGCCACGGATCGCGGCCGCTTTCGCGAGGTGCTGAAGACCGTTCACGACATCGAGCGGCTCGTCGGCCGCGTGGCGCTCGGCACCGCCGGCCCTCGCGACCTGGTGGCGCTGCGCCTGTCGATCGCCGCGATCCCGCGGCTCCGCCTGATGCTCGACGAAGTCCAGTCGCCCCTGCTCCGCAGCCTGCTGGCGGAGCTCGACGACCTCCCTGACGTGCGGGATGTCATCGAACGGACGCTCGTCGACGAGCCTGGGGCGTTCGCGCGCGACGGCGGCTTTACGCGCGACGGCGTGGACCCGGAGCTCGACGAGCTGAAGACGATCAGCCGCTCGGGACGGCAGGTGATCGCCGAGATGGAAGAGCGCGAGCGCGCGCGCACCGGGATCCACTCGCTCAAGGTCCGCTTCAACCGCGTGTTCGGCTACTACATCGAGATTTCGAAGTCGAACCTGCATGCGGTGCCGGCCGACTATCAGCGCAAACAGACGATTGCCGGCGGCGAGCGCTTCACGACGCCCCCTTTGAAGGAATACGAGGAGAAGGTGCTCGGCGCCGACGAGCGGATCCTCGAGCGCGAGCTGGAGATCTTCGAATCCCTGCGGAAGGCGGTTGCGGCCGAGGCGCCGCGCATCCAGGACACCGCGCGTGCGCTGGCGACGCTGGACGTGCTGGCCGGACTCGCCGGAAACCGCCGCGATTGCCAACTTCACCAAGCCGCACGTACACGACGGCGACGAGTTCCTGGCCGTTGACGCGCGCCATCCGGTCGTCGAGCGCTTCGCGACCGACTTTGTCCCCAACGACATCGATCTGAACGGGACCACGAGGCAGCTCGTGATCCTGACGGGGCCGAACATGGGCGGCAAGTCCACGTGCCTGCGGCAGACCGCGCGTTCCGCTGCTCGCGCAAATCGGATCGTTCGTCCCGGCGAAGGACGCGAAGATCCCGATCGTCGATCGCCTCTTCGCGCGCGTGGGCGCCTCCGACAACATCGCGCGCGGGCAATCGACGTTCATGGTCGAGATGCAGGAGACCGCCGCCATCCTGCACGCGGCCACCTCGCGCAGCCTCGTGGTCCTCGACGAGATCGGCCGCGGCACGTCCGACCTTCGACGGCCTGAGCATCGCGTGGGCGGTCGCCGAGCATCTTCGCGTCGAATCCGAAAGCGCGGCCGAAGACGCTCTTCGCCACGCACTATCACGAGCTGACCGATCTTGCCGACTCGCTTCCCGGCGTCGTCAACGCGCACGTCGCCGCGCGGGAGTGGAAGGACGACATCATCTTCCTGCGCAAGATCGTGCCCGGCCGTTCGGACCGCAGCTATGGCATCCAGGTCGCGCGCCTGGCCGGCCTGCCGGGCAGCGTCATCTCACGCGCAAAGGAAATCCTGGGCGGCTTGGAGCGCGACGAACTGTCGCGCGGTGGCCAACCGACGCTCTCGGGCACGGCGTCCGCCTCATCCACAGGGCAGCTCGGATTATTCCAGGCCCGGACCGACCCGGATCCGATTCGTGAGAAGCTGGCAGCAGTCGACGTCGAGCAGCTGACGCCGTTACAGGCGCTCATGCTCCTCGCGGAGCTCGCGAAGGAGGCGCGTAGATGACGACTGCCAACGCCGCAGTGCGAAGGGCGCCCGAGTCGCCGCCGAAGCCTGCTCCGGCCACCCGGCGCACGGTTCTCCGATCGCTTGGCGAGCCCAAAGTGGCCGTGATGCTGATGCTCGGCTTCTCATCCGGCCTGCCCTTCTTCCTCACCGGCAACACCCTCGGGTATTGGCTGCGCGACGCGGGCACGGCGCTCGTGGCCATCGGCTTCATCTCCTGGGTCGGGCTCGCCTACTCGCTGAAATTCCTGTGGGCGCCGATCATCGACCGCGTCGACGCGCCGATCGTCGGACGGCTCGGGCGCCGGCGGGGCTGGATGCTCGTCAGCCAGCTGTGCATCGCCCTCGGTTTGCTGGCCATGTCCATCATCGGCCTCAGCGCCGGCCTGGTGACCATCGGCGCGTTCGCGCTCCTCGTCGCCTTCTCGTCGTCCACGCAGGATATCGTCGTCGACGCCTGGCGCATCGAGGCGGCGAGCAACGGCGACGAGCTCGGGTTGCTGTCCTCGGCCTACCAGCTCGGCTATCGGTTCGCGATCCTGATCACGGACGCGATGATCCTGATCATGGCCAACCACTTCGGCTGGAATCTGTCCTACGGTGTGATGGCGGCGCTGATGTCGTTGGCGTTGCCGCGACGTTTTTCGCGATGGAGCCGCGGCGCTCGCCGGCCAACGTTCCCGCCGGGCGTGTGACCGCCCCGCTGACGACGTTCCGGGGCTCACGGATGCGATTGTCAGCCCGTTCAGCGAGTTCTTCCAGTGCACGGGCGCTCGCCTTCCTGATGCTCGCGATGATCAGCTTCTACCAGCTGCCCGAGTTCGTGTCCGGCCCGATAGTAACCCCTACTACCACGACCTCGGTCTCTCGAAGGACGTCGTGGGTGCCGTGCGTGCGTCCGTCGGCACCGTCAGCCACGATCGTCGGCATTGCCGCGGGCGGTTTCGCGGCGGTGCGGTTCGGTTATCTGTGGACGCTTATCGCCGGAGTGATCATCAAGATGCTGGTGATCGCGAACTTCGCGACGCTCGTCTGGATCGGGGCGGATGCGCGGCTGTTCAGCGCCGTGATGTTCGCGGACAACCCCGGGGTTGGGTTCGCAGGTGTCGCGCTCTGTGACGTATATGTCCACGCTGACGAGCGTCGGCTACACCGCGACGCAGTACGCGCCTCAGCTCGACCCTACACCTATATCGGGAAATTCGCGAAGGGCTTCTCGGGGGTGATGGTCGAGCACCTCGCCGCCGGACGCACGCTGCTCGACGGCTACGCCCTCTTCTTCATTGCCTGCGGATTACTCGGTCTGCCCGCGCTCGTGCTCTGCCTCGTGCTGGCATCGGGCGACACAGCGCGCGCGCAATCCGGCCGCCATTCAGGCATGATCCCGCGCGCCCTGGTCGTGGCAAGCTGGCTGTCGGGAGTGAGCCTCGCCGCCTGCTCTTCTCCACCGGCGGCGGTGCCTCCGGGCGCGATCATCGTCGGCGTTCGCACCGGTCCCAACAACATCGACCCGCGCATCGGCAGCGACGAGACCTCCGAACGCATCGGCGAGCTGGTCTTCAACACCTGCTGCTCCAAATCGGCGACGACCTGCGGTTGAAGCCGAAACTGGCGGAACGGCTCGACAATCCCGATCCGCTGACCTTACGTCGTCACCTTGCGGCGCGGCGTGAAGTTCCACGATGGTCGCGAGCTGACCGCGAAGGACGTCGTCTTCACGTACGGCCAGATGATCGATCCGGCGGTTATCTCGCCGTTCAAGGGCGCGTATCAATCGCTCGACAGCGTCCGTGCGCTGGACGACTACCGCGTGATCTTCACGTTGAAGCAGCCGTTCACCGCCTTTCCGGGCCAGCTCGCCGGTCCGCTGCGGATTATTCCAGCCGGCTCCGGTGCCGACTTCGGCGAGCATCCGATTGGCACCGGATCCGTATACGTTCGTCCGCTACGACGTCGACAATCAGCTGGTGCTCGCGCCGTTTCCGGACTACTTCGACGGTCCACCGAAGAACGACGGCATCGTGATCAAGGTGCTGCCCGACGACACGATGCGCGGCCTCGAAGTGCGCAAGGGTTCGATCGATCTCGTCGATCAACGACTTGCCGCCCGACATCGTGCATCAGTTCGAGGGGAAGACTTTCCACATCGCGAAGTCGGCGGGTCTCGATTATTCCTACATCGGCATCAACATGCTCGACCCGATCCTCACGGACCAGCGCGTTCGTCACGCGATCGGCTATGCCATCGATCGCCACGCGATCGTCGAATATCTCCGCCGCGGCCTCGCGCGGCCCGCGACCGGGCTGATTCCGCCGCAGGCGTGGGCCTACGAGCCGGACATCTTCCAGTTCACCTACGATCCGGATCGCGCGCGGCAGTTGCTCGATGACGCGGGCTACGGGATCCCGACGGCGACGGCCCGCTTCCGCGCGTGCATCTCTCGCTGAAGGTCGGCAACGCCGAGGAAGTCCGCCTGCAGGCGACGGTCATCCAGCAGCAGCTGCGCGACGTCGGCATCGATCTCGACGTGCGCTCGTACGAGTTCGCGACGATTTACGCGGACGTGTTGAAGGGGAACTTCCAGATGTTCAGCCTGCAGTGGGTCGGCGGAGCGATGGTCGATCCCGACATCCTGCGGCGCGTCTTTTATTCGACGCAGACACCGCCCGCCGGCTTCAACCGGGGCCACTACAGCAACCCGGAGGTGGATCGCCTGCTCGACCTCGCGGGCGCGGCGACGAGCGAGGCCGACCGGAAGAAGTATCACGGCGAGGTGCAGAAGATCATCGCCGAGGACGCGCCGTACATCAGCATCTGGAACCGCACGAACGTCGCCGTCGCGCAACGCACGTTGAGCGGCCTGCATCTGAACGCGGTCGGCGATTTCGAATCGCTGAAAGACGTCACGAAAATCCCAAGTTCGTAACCACCGGCGCCAGAAATCGGCGGGTCCGCGCCTTGTGGCACCGGCGCGTCGCGGAACCCGCCTCTACCTACGCGCGTCGACGAAACCCGTCCTCGTCCGTGGGCCGGGTCCCGCCGAGCGACTGCGTCCCGGCGGCGGACCCGGCGCGGCGTAGCCCCTCATCGTGAGTACGCGACTTGTAACGGCTCAGCTCAGCTTCTGCGCTGACACGCCGAAAGCGACAGTACCCCACATGTTTCGGTTCCTGGTCCTCGTGTGCGCGCTTGCAGGCCGCCAGTGCCGGCTGCTGTCCATGCGACGACGTTTGAGCCCCTCACCTTCAACGACTTGGTCACCCAGGCCGACGTGATCTTCGTCGGCGACGTCGTCGATGTCCGTCCGTACACCGTCCAGACGCGAGAGCGAACGATCGTCAAGACGCGCGTGACGTTCAGCGTCTCCGATCCTGTACGGCACGTCGAGCATCGTCGAGGTGTTCGATTTTCTCGGAGGGGAGACCGAGGAACTGGGGATGAGGGTCGCGGGGATGCCGACGTTCGCGGTCGGCGATCGCCGCGTCGTGTTCGCGCGCCGCGATCGAAGCATCAACCCGATCGTCGGCTTCACGCAAGGGCTGATGAAGGTGACGCGCGACGCCGGCGGCGTCGATCGCGTGCTGACCATCGAAGGCGCATCGGTCGCTCGTCTCTCGGACGTCCGGGCCCGGGTCAACCAGGGACTGATCGAGGCGCGCCGCAAGTGAAGAGCCGCCTCGCGTTCGCATCCGTCGCCGTCGCCACGTGCTGCTCACCCAGTCGGGTGGTGCGTCTCGACGCGCGGCCAACCAGGTACCCGCGGGCAAGCACGGTCACGATGCACCTCGCGCTCGGCTCCTCGAGCTCGCCGCTGATCGACGGCAGCCCCGACTGGGACAGCGTCGCCGAGAGCGCGCTGGCGGCGTGGAATCCCTATCTGAACGGCGTCACGTTGCGGGCGTCTCGCGGTTGGTCCGCGATCGCGTCAGGCAAGCGGATCAACACGGTGAGCTTTGGCAACGACGTCTTTGGCGACCCGTTCGGGTCCGGCGTGCTCGCCGCGTCACGCAGGCGTTCTATTCACGCGCGCAGCGCGCATCACCGAGACGGACGTCGTCTTCAATCGCGCGCGGAACTGGAATTCTATCGAGGCAACAGCGCGGTCCGCGTCCGGCGGCACGCTGATCGATCTCCGGCGCGTCGCGCTGCACGAGTTCGGTCACGCCATCGGTCCCGGATCATCCCGACGACGAGGGGCAATCGGTCCTTGCGGTGATGAACAGTCACATCAGCAACGTGGACAGCCTCCAGGCCGACGACATCAACGGCGCCGACGCGATCTACGGTGGCGCCGCGGCGCCACTGTGCCACCACCGGCCACGCGCTCGAATCGCGCACCGACGGTCACCGCCGGCTGCAATCCGTGCACGATCGAAATCGGAGGCACGGCACGGCTCTCGCCGCGGCCAGCGATCCCGATGGCGACGTGCTCAGCTACCAGTGGACCACCACGGAGGAGCGTTCTCGAGCGCCGCGTCCGCCGATCCTGCGTGGACGCGCGCGCTCGCGCCGGGAGCGGTCGTCGCAACCATTTCCGTATCGGATGGCCAGGGCGGGAGCGCGTCCACTTCGCTGACGCTGCAGGTCGTGCTGCGGGACAAGCTGCCCGCGGGCGCCCGCCTCCCGTGTCGGGACAATCGTTGATCTCGACTGACGGCCGATACCGGCTCGTCTACCAGGGCGATGGCAACCTCGTGCTCTACGACGATGTGGATCGCTCGGCGCCATGGTCAAGCGGCACGGCAGGCTGGACCACCGGCCAGGTCGTGATGCAGACCGACGGCAATTTCGTGATCTATATGACGGTCGAACCGGCCGCGCTGGATGACGCGGTGCCCGAACGTGAACACGAGGCTGGTGCTGCAGGGCGACGGAAACCTCGTCGTCTACACCCCAGAAGGGACGGGCGCCGTGGGATCGCGTCAGCAATCCCGCCGGCATGGTCCCGAACCAGAGGGTGCGAAGTCCCCGAAGTCGTAGAGGCGGACCTTCAGGTCCCCTGCACTCGTAGAGGCGGCCCTTCAGGTCCGCCTATCCTTTGAGCGACTCCAACTCTTTCCGCGCGTCGCCGGCATACGGCGAGTCCGGATGGTTGTCGACGATGTCCGTGAAGGTCTTGCGGGCTTCTTCGGTATCGCCTTGACCTGATAGGCGCGACCGAGCTGCATCAGGATGGCGTCCTCCGGCAGGTTTGCATCCTTCTTCGCGGCCAGTTCTTTCCACGTCGCAATCGCGGAATCGACTTCCCCGGCTGCCACCTGCGCGTCGGCCTTGCCGAGCGCTGCCATCCGGCCGCAGCAGGCTGTCGGCGCCCGCGCGCTTCACGACCTCGTCGAACTGCGTGACGGCGTCCTTCTGCTGTCCGAGCGATGCAAGCGTCGTCGCCAGGTGGTAACGCGCCTGGATGCCGGCCTGCGTCTCGGGATACGCGTCAGCCGCGGCCTTCAGCTTCGGCAAGCGCGGCGTTCAGCTTCTGCGCCTCGGTCGAGAAGGTGCCCCTTCGCGCCGATGCCCGCTGCCGCCGGCGCGTCGCCGGGATTCGACGTGGCCGTGACCGGCACGACGGCCGTGTTCAGCACGACCATTGCCTGCGCGAGCAGGTCCTGTCCCTGTCCCTGCTGGCGGTTTGCGATACGCCTGGAAGGCGAAAACGCCCGCGACAATCACGATGCCGGCGACGATCAGGGTCATCAGCTGACTGCCGTGCTCGTTTGTGTACTGGCGGGTCGCGGCAACCATCTGCGCGACTTCGTTTTCTTTCAACTCTCGACGATGCTTGGTTTTCATATCAACCTGCTCTTTACTACCGAAACCTGCCCCGGGCTTGCCCAGCCGAAGCTACTACCGATCATCTCCACCGGTCCGCCTTCGCGGGCGCGACGCCCAGCGACCGAGGCTTGCCCAGCCGAAGCCCTACCGACCATCTCCAGCGACCGAGGCTTGCCCAGCCGAAGCTCGCTACAGATGCCACGCGAGCGTAGGCTGGCGTCCCCGGACGGATTTGAACCGTCGGCCTCGCGCTTAGGAGGCGCGCGCTCTATCCAACTGAGCTACGGGGACTCTAATCGTTGAAGTGTCAGTTTACCAAACGCAGAAATTGACGAATCGCCGAACCTTCCGTGTCGCAGTTTGTTTATCACCGCGGCACGTGTCAACGGATTTCCTCAGCAAATCTACGCGGCACATCGTTCGCTTGATATCCGTGCGAGGAACGAACGTGACGGACCGAGAAGCGCGGCGTCATGCGATCTCCGAATGGTCGATGGAGTTCAGCGTCCTTTGGGCGGTATTTCCGCTCTCTGACTGGCTTGTCGAGAATCAGCCAATCGGGCCGGGGATTCTGGTTTTGAGCTTTGCAATCAGCTTGACGGCCACGACCGTTGGATTGATTCTTAGGCGAGGAGAAGGCCAATGAACGGAATGCTGGCGTCTGCTCTTATCGGGCTGGCGAACCTGATCGTCGGCCTGCTCATCCTCCACTTCTCGTCCAACGAGCCTCGCCGCAAGTCCGACCTCTGAGGCAGGATTCAGCCGCTCAACCTCATTCCAGGTTGACTCTGGCAGCGAAGTCGCCGCCGGGTTAGCCTGCCAGCGAAACGACGGTCACGCTGACCCGCGTGAGTATGGGACGCGGAAGGTACCGAAATCGGGCATCGTCCGCGCACATTCGTAACGCGAGCGATGCCCGATCGGTCTCGATGCCGCAGGAAGGGCCTGGGTGCGCGGCACGCAAAATGCTCCGTCGTGCCCTGTCCCTATGAAAAAAGCGCGCTCAATTGCCGGCGACAGCCATCATCACGCCTCGTCAGCCAGCCGCCTGCTCGATTCCAATGCCGGCGTTCCCGGCTACACCGACGACTGGCCCAGCGTCTACCCTGCTTGCGAGAGCTGCCACTGGTCGATGCTCGAGACGCGGCGGTTCAAAGGTCGCGAGCTGTGTCTCTCCTGTATCGCGCAAGTAACTTCGACGGCGATGATGAAGAATAGCGGCAAGCGAAGCCTCCGCGCTCAATACCCCGCTGCCTGACCGTCCTCCCGGAAATTCGACCCCGCGCGATAGAACCCGCCGATTGGCGCCGTGCACCTCGCATCGGTGAGTCGCACATCCCGGTGACGCGCCCGGATCGGGCGTGAACATGATCGCCTCGAAGCCTCCGACGGGACGCTCCGTTGGACGAAGGCGACGCGTGTGACCCATGTCCTTCAGGCGCGCTCCGACGAGCGCGAAAGAGCTGCGATTCCATCTGCAGCTCGTTGCGTCACCTGGTTGTGACTGAAGCGCGCCATGTCGCCGGCGGCCTGCACGTTGGCGCCGAGATCGAGGATGTTCACCAGCACCTGCATGTTGCCCTGCCCCTGCTGGTCGCCGCCATGCTGCCCGGTGACGAGCAGCGGCCTGCCGTTCTGCATCACGAGCACCGCTGACAGCGTATTGTACGGACGCTTGTTCCCGGCGATCACATTCGGGCTCTTCGGATCGAGCGTGAACAGCCCGCCGCGGTTGTGAAGGATGAATCCGTAGCCTGGAACGGTGATGCCGGATCCCCAGCCGGAGAAGTTGCTGTTGATCCACGACACCATGTTTCCCCAGCGATCGGCCGTCGCGAGGTAGATCGTGTCGCCGGCACCGTCGCGCAGTCGCTCTCGCCGGATCCGGTGGCTGACGCGCGCACTCGGATTCACCTTGCCGCAGAGCGACGCGGCATGCGGTTTCGACGTCAGCATGTCGAGCGGCACCGGCACGGCATTCGGATCCGCGTTGTGGCCGTAGACGTCGCCGTAGACGACCTTCTTCGTCTCGATGAGCGCGTGCCAGTACTGAGGACTGGCCGGACCGAGCGGATGCGAGCGTCTGTCCCGGATACCAGGTCGGAACGCACTGCCTCGAGCACGTTCAGCGCTTCGACGATGCCCCACGCCTGCGAGGGCGCCCTGCGTGCCGTAGACCGTGAACTCGCTGTGATATGCCGTTGACGCCGGCGTCACCCATTCGCCCTTGTAGTTGGCGAGGTCATCGAGCGTCATCGGGCCGCCGAGCGCCTGCGACTTCGCGATGATGGCGCGGCCGATCTCGCCTTTGTAGAACGCGTCACGCCTCTGCTGCTGGATCAGCCGGAAGGCCTTCGCGAGATCGGGATTCCTGAAGATCGTTCCGGTCACCGGCGGCTTGCCGTTGACGTAGAACGTCTTCACGGAGTCCGGATCGACCTGCGTGCAGCAGCCCTGGAGCGGCAGCGCGTTCTTCATGCGCCAGACGATCGGCGATTTCTTCCGTGATCTGGAAAGCCCTGGTCCGCGTAGTCGATCGCCGGCTGCAGGACTTCCTTGAACGTCTTCGTGCCGAAGCGCGTCAGCACTTCCTGCCATCCCCACAAACGAACCCGGCACGGTCACGGTCAGGATGCCGCCGGATGGCATGCCGGAGCCGGGGCCGAAGTTGGCGGGGTTCGCCTTGTAGCCGAGCGATTGCATGCGCTCGAGCGTGAGACCGGCCGGCGCGATGCCGCTCGCGTTCAGCTGATAGACCTTCTTCTCCTTGGCGACATAGATCAGCGCGAACAAATCTCCGCCGATGCCGACGTTGCCCGGAAAGACGACGTTGAGCATCGCGGCGGTCGCGACGGCGGCATCGATGGCGTTGCCGCCCTGCTGGAGAATCCGGAGGCCGGCCTGCGAGGCCAGCGGCTGCACCGTGCTGACGATGCCGTTGCGCGCCAGCACCTCGCGGATCCGTCTGTTGCAGCCACCCTTCGGAGCGGTCGCCGCGAACCGCCTGGCAGGCAGGCGCCTTCGTTTCACCGCAGATTCCGGCGAGCGGCGATTGCGCGAGGACGAAGCCCGAGCAACGCACGACCATGCCGAGCGCCAGCCAGGAGAACCTTGTCTGCCACCGCTTCATGGGCGCATCCCCCTTGATGTTCGGCCGGATTGTAATGCCGAAGCCGCGGAGGGTGACGCACAAATCGCGCGGCAAACAGGTAGAATCCGCCCCATGACGAGACTCTGCTCGGCCGTGTTGATCGCCATCTGCGTTTCGCTCACAGGGAGCAGCGTGTACGCGCAGGCGCGGGCGGCGCGCCGCAGACCGACAAGGTCCAGCCCGTCAACACCGGCGCGAACCCGTATCGCGTGATCCGCGACTGGGCGCGGCATCGACGGACGCGCCCGTGGGGCGGTTCCAACGGCGTCGCCATCGATCGCGACGGCAAGACCGTGTGGGCGACGGATCGCTGCTCGCCCGGCACGACACCCGGCTGTCTCGGCACCGACGCGAACCCAGTCCACCACTTCGACGAGTCAGGCAAGGAGACCAAGAGCTTCGGCGGCGGGATGTTCGTGTGGCCGCATGGCATTCACGTCGATCGCGAGGGCAACGTGTGGGTACAGACGCGCACGTGCCCACGGACGACCTACGAAATTCCCGGCGAACAAAAAGGGCAGCGTCGTCGTCAAGTTCAACACCGATGGGAAAGTGCTCGATGACGCTCGGCAAACCGGGTGTGCAGGGGCAATCCTCCCGATGCGCTCACCGATCCGACCGACGTCGTCACCGACCCGGGCAACGGAGACGTCTACGTCGCGGAAAGCCACACCGATGTCACGGATCCGAACCTGATTGGACGGATCTCGGTGTTCGACAGGAACGGGAAGTTCCTGAGAACGATCGGCAAGACGGGGACAGGCCCTGGCGAGTTCCGCACACCGCACGCGCTCGAATTCGACTCGATGGGCCGGCTGGTCGTCGCCGATCGCCACAACCATCGCGTCCAGATCCTGACGAAGGACGGCAGGTTCGTGCGCGAGTACGACGACTTCAGCCGCAGCAGCGGGCTCGCCATCGACAGGAACGACGTGATCTACACCGCCGATTCGGAGTCCACCGAACGCGTGCACCCCGGGCTGGCTGCGCGGAATCCGCATCGGGAATCTGAAGGACGGCAAGGTCACGACGTTCATCCCGCCGCACAAGACCGATGCAGCCTGACGGCGCGATGGGCGAAAGGGATCGCCATCGATGCGGCCGGAAACATCTACACCGCCGAAGCGAACCTCCGCGGCGTGACGAGCTTACGTCAAGCAATAGTGTGAAGACGCGCCCGGTCTCTTTGTGTTGAACCGGGACAACCGCGTTCCGAAATGGATCTCTCGCCGGCACTCCATCTGTATCGAGCAGTTGGGCAACGCGCCTGCGAACTTCGTCATCGCCCGCCGTGTGCCAGATCCTCGCATGGCAATCCTTGTCACTCCGACACGTCCTCGCCGCATCGCCCGTAACCTGCTCGGAACATTGAGTCACCGCGCGAACGAACTCTAACGCCGTTTGTGGCGGACAAGTTGCTCCTGGTCCGCCGAATGAAACTCCTCCCTCGTACATTTTCGCCACTGGCGTGGCAGCCGCACTGCTGTGCGGCCTACCGCCACCGGCGGGCGCGCAGCAGTATGAACCCAAGCTCGATCGGGAACTGCAGAACGCCCACGGCGGGTCGCGCCAGCGCGTGATCGTTCGTTTCAGAACCGGTGCGGGCGGCAGCGTCGAGCAGAAGGTGTTGTCGAAGGGCAACAAAGTCTTCTCGAAGCACTCGTCCATCGACGGATTCACGGCCGAATTGCGAGCCGACCAGTTCGCTGAGATCGCTCGCGACCCGAACGTCGAATCGATCGGGCGTGGACGCGGACGTCTTCGCCGATGCGTGACTATCAGCAGGAGCCGTCAATAGCGGCGAACTTCCTGCGCAACACGCTCGGCGCGGACGACGATTCAAGGGCGCTGGCATCGGCGTCGCGGTCATCGATTCGGGAATCGCCCCGCTATCCGCCTTCTCCGGGCGTATCACGGCGTTTTACGACGTGACCAGCGGCGTGCCGGTTCCGACGACGCCAGGACGACGATGCGGCCACGGGACGCACGTGGCCGGCCTCATCGGAGCGAGTGATTCCAACTACATGGGCGTCGCGCCCGCCGTGACGTTTGTGGGCCTCAAGGTCCTCGACAAGAACGGCAGAGGAACGACCAGCAGCGTGATTACCGCCCTGGAGTTCGCGGTGGCCAACCGCCGCCGCTTCAACATCCAGGTCGTGAACCTGTCGCTGGGCCATCCCATCTTCTCGCCTGCCGCGAGCGACCCGCTCGTGCAGGCGGTTAACGCTGTTCGCGCCGGCCTCATCGTCGTCGTGTCGGCCGGTAACATGGGCGCGAACCCGGACACCGGCCAGGGTCGGATACGCGGGCATCACCTCGCCGGGCAACGCGCCCTCGGCCATCACGGTCGGCTGCGTCAACACGCAGGGAACCGTGACACACGCCGACGACAACGTCGCGCCCTACAGCTCGCGCGGGCCAGCGTGGTGCGACGGCTTCGTGAAGCCTGACGTCGTGGCACCCAGCGCCAGCATGGTTTCAGTGACCGACGTCAACAGCTACCTGTACCAGCACTACCCGAACTTCGACGTGAGGACCAATTACAAGTCATACTGCGGTTGAGCGGTACCCAGCATGGCGACGGCGGTGACGAGCGGCGTTGTCGCGACGGTGCTGGAGTCGCGCAACTCGGCGACTTCGTATTTCACCGTCTCGCCCGAGGCGCATGACCGCGAACGGCATGAAGGCGATGCTGCAGTACCGCGCTCCCCATCCGCTTCGCCAACGGGACGATGCCGGACCACGCTGACTCGGGGGACCGGCGAGGTGAACGCCGAAGGCTCGGCACGGCTCAGCGTGGGTGTCGGTCGGCGATGTGGGCGAACCCGAGGTTCATGCGGCAGTATCCGCGAGCTGCTCTCGACGACGACCACGATCGCGAATACGCGTCTTGACTGGGCGGGCCGGGTCATCTGGGGTCAGCGGTCGATCAGCGGCCGACTGGCCTCGCGATTTCAAGCACCGCCTGGGCGACCAACATCCTCTGGGGCGACAACATCGTCTGGGGCGAAAACATCGTCTGGGGTGAAAACATCGTCTGGGGCGAGAACCTGGTCTGGGGTGAGAACATCGTCTGGGGCGAGAACATCGTCTGGGGCGAGAGCATCGTCTGGGGTGAGAACCATCGTCTGGGGTGAGAACCTCGTCTGGGGCGAGAACATCATCTGGGGCGAGAGCCTCGTCGGCCCGACGACCTACTAAAGCGGTGGATGCGACCACCAACGTAGTCGACACGACCACCAAAGCACTCGGACAGAACATTCTCGGCTGGTAGCCAGGGGCACAGGACCATGATTCATCAAAGAGCCGAACTCAATCGCGCTGAATATGATGGTTGTTCGTTCCTCCGCGGCGGTCGCGGTGCCCCAGCCGGAAACGATTTCGTCCGACTGGCGCGAGCGCCTGCCGCTCCTCGCCGGCGAGGCCATCACCGCTGCGGGGCTGCAGCTGTCGATGCGCCGACCCTGCTCGCGATGCTCTCGACCGAAGAGGTATCAGCGGCTTCATCCGCCGCCGCCGACCACCGTTGAAGAGTGCGAACGGTTCATCGAGTGGACGCACAAGAAGCGCGCGGCCGGCGAGCCTGTCTGCTTCGGCATCGTGCCGCACGGCATGACCGCGGCGGTCGGCATCATCAGGTTCGTTCGCTCGAGAAGGGCTTCGGAACCGGCGAGATGGGGTTTCGCGCTCGGGTCGCCGTTCTGGGGCAACGGCATGTTCATCGAGGGCGCGCAGATGGTGCTCGACTTCGCGTTCGAGGACATCGGCGTTCACCGGATGGAAGCGCGCTGCGCCGTGCATAACGGGCGCGGCAACGGAGGCGCTGCACAAGCTCGGGGCGGTGCGCGAGGTGCGCCTCCGCAAAGTCGTTCCTGAAGAACGGCGTCCATTACGACCAGTTCCTGTCGGTCATCCTGGACACCGATTGGGCGCTGCGCGGGACGCGCTCATTCGCCACCGCGGGTTTCCGACCAGCCACAGGGCGTTTCATAGACGAGCGGGCCGCCATCGCGGCGGCCCGCCTAATCTACGGCACTGAATAGACGTTCTCGCCGGCCAGCTTCGACCTGCCGTTGAGGAAAGTCAGCTCGATGAGGAACGCGAGCCCGCGCAGCTCACCACCGAGCTGCTTCACCAGGCGCGTCGTGGCCGCCGCCGTTCCGCCCGTCGCCAGCACGTCGTCCACGATCAGCACGCGCTGCCCTTTCTCGATGGCGTCCGCGTGGATCTCGAGCGCGTCCTTGCCGTATTCCAGCTCGTAGATCTCGCTTGATGGCCTTCGCCGGCAGCTTCCCTGGCTTCCTGACGGGGATGAAGCCAGCGCCGATCCGCTCCGCGACCGCGGAGCCCAGGATGAAGCCGCGGCTTTCGATGCCGACGACGACGTCGACGTTGGCCGCGTCGTAAGGCGTGACAAGCGAGTCGATGGTCGCCTTCAGGCCGTTCGGGTCTTTCAGCAGCGTGGTGATGTCGTAAAAGTTGATGCCCGGCTTCGGGAAGTCGGGAACGCTGCGAATCATCTGCTTGAGGTCGATGGTCAACATGATTCCTTTGGAGCCACGAAGGAACGAGTCGTGGTTGTTATCGAATGACAAATCCCTTGGTATTCCCGGTGACGTCCTCGTCGAAGACGGCGACGCGTTCGACGTGTGCGCTTCGCGGGCCGATGTGCAGCGCGGATTCGACGCGTCTCACCGCGTCCTGCTCGCCTTCGACGAATGCCTCGACGCGTCCATCGAGCAGATTTGTAACCCAACCGGCCACGCCTTCGCGCGTGGCCGTGTCGTGGACGAACCAGCGGAAGCCGACGCCCTGCACACGTCCGCTGATCACGAATCGCCGCGCCATTTTCATCGGTGTGTGTGTCCCGCCGCCGCTTCAGTGCAGGCGGAAATTCTATCTGATGCCATCGCCAGGGACGGTTACGTGAATCTTCCCGTTTTCCTTCCGCGATCCGCACGCGCGCGGTCGTTTGCCCTTGAAAGAGACTGCAAATCGCCGAAAATTTTTCGCCATACGGCTGGGTTAGCGTCTATAATTTCGCGCAAGTAGGGTCCCGCTTTTCCTCCCCCAAAGCAGGCGGCCATGACCCGAGGGCTACGTGTCTCTGGAGCCGTCTGTGATCGCTGTGCCCCGCGTGCTCCCTGCGTGGGTGTCTCAGGTGTCGCTCTATCTCGAACAGATCGATGAAGCGACCGCGAAGAGGATTGCGCTGCCGGCGGCGTGGCTGCTGGCGCCCGCCGATCGTCAGATCGCCTTCCGCGCGGGCCGGTACTGCGCGATGCGCGCGCTCGAGCAACTCCGGGCTCAGCGGTGCCTGTCCAGGCTGTGAACGACAACAACGCGCCCGCGTGGCCGCAGGGCACCGTCGGCTCGATTACGCACGTGATGTCGCTCGTCTCCGCCGCGGCGGCGCCCGTCGTCAGTGCAGCGGCATCGGCATCGACATCGAGGCCGATCACGTCCTCGATCGCGCGCAGACGATCGCCTCCCGCGCGGCGACCAGTTCTGAAGTGCTCGGCGTGATGGAGGGATGAAATCGGACTACGGCACGGCGGTGGCCCTCATCGTCGCGGCCAAGCACTCGCTCTACAAGTGCCTGCACCCGCAGGTCGGGCGCTCGTTCGGCTACCTCGATGCCTCCATCGAGGACGTGCAGCGCTCGACGGGCCGCTTCCGCGCGCGGCTGAAGGTCATGCTGTCACCCGCATGGGTCGGCGGCACCATCGTCAGCGAGGCCACTACGAGGTCGTCGGCGACTTTATCTACACCGGCATCGCGATTCCCTCTTAAGGGAACTTCCGAAAGCCGACTCTACCCCGCCGAAACGCATTGCGAGACGGGCCTGCCCCGCCAAGCGCATCGCGGACGGGCTTGCGCTGCATAGTCGTCAGTCCGGGAGGCGAACCATGCCGACGGCAGGCGCACGGCTGCGACAGGCGCGCGAGCAGGCGGGTTTGACCCTGCATGACGTGGCGCAGCAGACGAAGATTCAGCGCTGGATCCTGACGGCTATCGAAGAGGGTGACCTCTCTCGCGTCCCGGGCGGCATATTTGTCCGTGGCTATGTGACCGCCTACGCACGCGCGGTCGGCCTTGACGACGAGCGGTTGTGGGCGGATGCCCGCGCCGAAATGGACACGCGGGTTGTTGAGACGGAGGCGGTTCGAAGCTCCTCCGGAGGTGCGCAGCAGCCGGCCGGTGTGGACAATTGTTGCCATCGCTGCCGCGGTGGTTTGTGACCGCTGTCTCTGGTGGCGCAACATGTCGCGGAGCAATCCTGACACTGACGAACGTGGCGCTGCCGAAGCCGGCGCAGCGCACGAGCGAGGTGGTGCCCGCGGCGACGCTCAGGCTCCTGCCCGAAGCCGTGGTCGCGGTCGGGTCCACCAAGGGCGATAGCGCGCCGCTTGCTTCTGCGCCGCTCGTGATCAAGCTCAACGCCTCTTCTGACGTATGGGTCGAGGCGAAGGCTGATGGCGAGCAGCGCATCTACCGGCTGGTGAGCGGCGGGCGAGGATCTGACCGTGGATGCGCGGCGGGAGATCGTCCTGCGCATCGGCGACGCCTCCGCTGTGACCTATACGATTAATGGCGCGCCGGGACGTCCGCTTGGTGGCCCAGGCGTCGTCCGCGACATCGTCGTGTCAGCGGACAGCTATCGGTCGCTGCTGGCGGCGAGGACCGAGTAGCGTCATCGGACGAGCATCCACACCGCCGCGGCAAGCAGCAGCACGCCGCTGACGCGCGCGCCCTGCGGCCCAAACGGGCCGAACTTCTCGAAGGCGACAAACACGGTGAGCGCCGCAATCACCGCCGAGGTTCATCACGCCGCCCACAAACAGCGCAGCATCGAGCGCCCAGCAGCATCAAGGCAATACGCGCCATGGTTGACGCCCATGCTAAAGGCGCCGTCAACACCGGCACGCCAGCGGTTGCATCAGGAAGCTCAAGCGGCGACTGGCAGTTCTGCAGGCATACGCGCTTGAGCGGCGTCAGCTGGTAGATGCCGGCGACCAGGAGCAGCGCCGCGCCCGCGATCGGACTCGTGAGCGTCATCATCGGCGAGACGATGAATCAGCATCGAGAGGACGCGCTGCGCGCCCGTCGCGACGACGCTGAAGAGCGCCCACACGGCCACGTATCCCGCCGCCAGCGCGTAGATCTGCGTGCGCGGCTCTGGTGCCGGGCCGCGGCGCCGAGCGGCAACGCCATCGTACAGCAGAGCATCGGCGCGGCGGACGGCAGCATCATGCCCGACCATCATCACCGCCCACATGGCCCACAGCAGCAGCACGTGTCGCGCGTCCCACCGCAAGCGTCATCATCCATGCGCTGGCGCCGGTCATCGGGCCGCACATGTCGCGCGCCATGACGACAATCCACGACCAGCACACGAGCGGGAACCAGGATCAGGAGGACGATGAGCGGGGCGCGATCGGAGCCGAGCACCGAGCTCGAGGGGCGCGTCGGCGGATCTTCGTCGACCCGGGGACTATGCACTTCGCCAGTTGAACGGCGCGAAGTGGCCGTTGTTCTTCCCGCCGTCATCGTCCCACGTCGACTCCGAGCGCATGGACGTGGCTCCGGGAGGCGTGTGCACGCGAGCGCCGTGCGGTTCGAGACCGGGTGGCCGGTGTTGTCGAGGCGCATCAGATTCGGTCGCGTTCGGGTTCGATCCCCTTCGCGCCTTTCCGCGGCCAGCGTCCACGAAGGTGCCGGCCTCGAGCGGTGAACTGTCAGACCGCTGCGCTCGATCAGCTGGATTGCCGCGGCGTCGACGCCGAGCAACGATGCCGATAAGGCCCGACAAGGCTGCCATCGGGCCGCCTGCCGCGCGCCAGCTTCGCGATCGCGGTGATCGCGTCGCAGCGCTGTTCGGCGGTGGCGCGCGTCTCGTCGATGACGGAACCCGACCGACCACGATTTTGCGCTTCCCCATCTCCTCGGGCGTCCAGCGCCGAGGAAGATGAACGCAGAGGCCGAATCGAGGGACACTTTGCTGGCCGGGGTTTCCTCGTTCGATTTGCATCGCCATCGCAAAGGTGCACGAGCCCTTCGTCGGGCGGACGGCCATCTGTCCGAGGATGCAGGGACGAGACGTAGTCGCAACTGCAGGTTTCGCAGTATTGCCCGCTGATCTGCCAGGCGTGTCGTGGCCATCGGTTGCCTCCGGTGCGCCGGATTATATAGGGTGTGCATCGTGATCCACGTCACCGATGCAATCGCGATCTCGACGAGCGCGGGATCGAGGAAGCGCTTCGTTCGCGCGTCAGGCCCGGGCGGTCAGAACGTCAACAGGTCGCGACCGCCGTCGAGCTTCGCTTCGACGTCCGCGCGTCATCGCTTCCTTCCGACGTGAAGGAGCGGCTGCGCGCGTTGGCGAGAAATCGCGTGACCGCCAGGGCGTGCTCGTCATCGACAGCCGCGAGCATCGCACGCAGGCACGCAATCGCGGGCGGCGCGTCAGCGGCTCCATCGACCTCGTTACGCAGGCGGCGAAGAAGCCGAGGAAACGCCAGGCGACAAGCCGCGGCCCGCAGCGCGTGGAGAAGCGGCTGGAGGGCAAGAGGCACGAGGAAAGGTGACGCACTCCGGCGCAGGCGCTCCCGGACGAATAAGCGCACTAGGAGGCCGGTGACTCCACACAAAGGCTCGATACTGCGCGGGATCGAGATGACAGGAGCGCGACACTGGACCGGGTAGCTGATACAGCCGCGCGGCAGGTCGGAGTTAAACACTCGATATAACTGAAACTCGTCTGGCAATGCCTCGGAGCACCGAACTTCGTTCGCTGTGACATTGAACGGGAAATGCTTCCGAGTCCCGTAGTCTTTACTTCGATGACGCGACGCGAGCCGTCGGCGTTGAACGAGTCCACATCGTAGCCGGCCTCCGTCGCAGCGCGCCCTGGGACGTCCACTCCACCGTTTCGCCAGGTCGGGCCGATGTTCGACGTCTTGTAACCGCCTCTGCTCGAATTCAAGAACAAACTCTTCGCCGCGATGGCCGAGGTCCCGATTCGCTGTGCACGGGCCACGAAATCGAGTCGCGGCGGCTGCGTCATCAAGCGTCCATATCGCGTTCGAGATCGTCATGCTGTCAGGCGGCATCTCCACAACCGCCAACGGGTCGATGGTCGGCGCGTTGGGCAAGCTCTGCGGATTGAGCACAGGCCCATTCAGGAGCGCCTTGAAGAAATCGCCATGCACTTCGAGATACTCGAGTACGACATGTTCGAGACAGCGCCCTGAAAGTTGGACCGCGGCTTGTAACCGTCAATGTAGGGATAACCGTGGAGTGTCAGCACGGCGCTGATGTTGGCGTGCTTGAATTCCACCGACCCGCTGAGCGGCCGTCAAGAAGTTGCCGCAGTTGTGCCGTTGTGCGCCGCCTTGTTAAACGGCACACCGGCAAGCTCCTGCCGGAGCATATCGAAGTAGTCTGCAGCGGTCGCTTCTACTTCCTCGCGAGACCAGTCGAGTGGCACGTCACGCCCTTAAGCCGTTATGCGTCCGACAATCCAGACAGAAACCGTCGACCAATCGTATGTGGTCCATCGAAGGACGCTACGTCGGCGAGTGCCTACGTCTGAAGCCCAGCGGGTCAGCTGAACACTGCGAAATTACGCGCGTGGGCGGGATAAAGGTTCATCTGACGAAGCGAGCACGTCGTGCACGCGGGCGATTTACCTCGGACCGGAAGCACTCGAAACAGGGGACGTGATCGCGGTCGGACTTAGCACGACGCCGCGGTATCGGAACCGCGCTTTGCGATGACGGCAGCGGTGGCAGTTCTGGCGAACTCGCTTGATTGATGCGCGGCAGCCCAGGACATCCCGACCTCCTTCGCGAGAATAGAAAGAGGTCGGGACAGCGCCGCGTCCTACGCCCAATCTTCTGCTGTCGCGGCGGGCGGGCGGCTGGGACTTCTTGTCGTTCTGAACGATCTGCGTCGAGCGGTCGCCGTCGATATCCGTCTTGATCTGCGTCCAGATGGGCAAATGGTCACGAGCTGATACGTGAACTGCTGGCGCGTTGCTCTTTGAGCGATCCAGCAATACGTAACT
>ERZ1370068.4952-contig-3999_pt1:0-2500 | contig 34148 bp, 46 predicted proteins | sample MGYA00561227_ERZ1370068 | MGnify/ENA primary metagenome ERZ1370068 (study PRJEB38410, sample SAMEA6850437) | metagenome | study: Metagenomic assessment of the ecological functions of the soil: analysis of the soil microbiota associated with the...
AAGATCGTTGGACTTTTGCAAGGCAGTCTGTCCTTTGCGCGAGAGAAACCAGTTGATGAACACGCGCGCGGCGTTGGGATGGGGCGCGCCTTTGATCAGGCTGATCGAACCGCCGCCGGTGCTCAGCGGTTGCCCTTCTTTCCAATCCCCGTGTCAAAATCCTCCACCGGCAATCCTTGACCGGAGGCCTTCTCGATTTGCCGGCAGCCGTGGCAGATGGCGAATTTCCCCACCGCGAGCCAGTCGGTGATCGTGCGCCGATCGCCGAACGTGACATCCATCGCGCTGAACGCGCGCTTGATAAACTCCGGTCCGAGCTCGGGCTGGTAGTAGTAGAACTGCAAGTTGACGCTGAGTCCGGTCTCGGTGGGCCGCTGCGAGGTGATTTTCCCTTTCCATTTTGGATTCGTCAGGTCCCAAAGGATTTGAACTCTTTCGCGTTGACGAGGTTGGAATTGTAAGACAGGCCGCGGACGCCGGGCATCGCGACGTAGACGAAGATGAATTGGTCCTCGGCTGTCCGTGAAGACATGCTTGCCGCCGTACCATTTGGACTCGTCGAGGACTTCGGGAAGGATGAAGGCGGACTTGATCGAGTCGAGAATCTTGCCGCGGTAAAGCGAGCTATAACTCGAGGTTAGGGCCGCCGCTATAAATGTCGGCAATGGTTTTCCCGGCGCGCGCCTCCGCGGCGATCCTGGTGGCGAGCTGATCGCCGGTGCCGTTGACCGAGACGATCTTGATCTCCGGATAGTCCTTTTGAATTCGTCGAGCAGCGCCGCTTGTCCGTACCGGCCGACGTAGAGATTCAACCGCCCTTCTTTCTTGGCCGCCGCGACGGTTTGCTTCCAGTCGCTGCTCCAGTCGGCGCGCAAGTCCGCCGTCAGAAAAATGACTGAAAGGAGAAATAGCAGATGGATGGAGATGCGGGTTTTCTCATAACTTGCTCTCCTAAAACCCATGCGCCAGACGGCATCGAAAACAGGCGACCTGCCTTGGGTTGTGGTCGTCAAGTGAGCTCGAGCCGGCTTTTGACAGACACCTAAAACAGGGGACAAATTATCCCAGCAGGCGTTCAATGAGCAAGCGTGAAAACTTTTGCTGAAAGGAAAGACAAAATGCGCAACGGCGTAAAGGTTTTCGATTGCGACACCCATCTCCGGCCGACGGTAGAAACCATTATTCCCTATCTCGATCCCGACCGGCGCGAGCAGGCACCGCAATGGGGCAAGGTCCCCGTGCGAATCGGCATGGCGGGAGAACGCTACGAACCTCCGCTCAGGCACTATTTTCGCTTTCCCACCCGAAACCGAGCAGCGCTGGAACAAAGAGTCAATCGCGGATGCTCGGCCAAGCGGCCGCGCCGGAACACGGAGCGCAGCACGTTTCAGCGCAGTTCATGGGCGGAAAACATTTCCGGGCTACGGCGGCGGGTGGGATTGCGATTTTGGAGGCGCGTGCATTCGCGATAGCGGACGGACGCGAAGGTCGACGTCCGCCAGCTGATGGTGCCGGGAGGCATTCCGAGCACGACGACGCCGATCTGGAGATGGCCTTTATCCGGGCACAACATCGGTACCTGAACGATTTCACCAGTGTCCTCCATCGCCTCAAATCACTCATCATCGCGAGTGGTCTCCGCGTCGAAGATTCCGTCAAAGAGATCAGAAAATGGAGCCGCAGCGCCTGGGCGGTGGGCGTGGAGCCCCGGCTCGCGCTCGACCAGCCGTTGGATCATCCGGATCTCGAGCCCATCTGGAGAGCCGCGGACGAAGCAGGTCTCTCGGTCGTTCACCACAGTTTTTCTTTTGGCTTCCCGGTTATCGCGACCTTTGGGATAATCGATTCATCGGCCGGCTGGCATCCCATCCCTGGGGTGCGATGCGCGCGATGCCGGCGCGTTCTTCGGCTCCGGTATCCTGACCGCTACCCGAATATTCGCTTCGGCATCCCTCGAATCCGGTTTCCCGGCTGGCTTCCTTTTGGGCGAGCAGGATGGCCATGATCGCTAGATTTACATCGGTGAGGGGCGCGATTCCCGCGAATATCCGACTGACAAGTTCAGCGAGTACATGATCGGCGGCCGCTTCTTTGCGGGTATCGTCATTCACAGAAGGCGAGAAGATGGCCAAGATGGTTGGGACCGATTTTCTCGGCGACCAACGTGCCTGATGTACGCCTCTGATTATCCCCAGGGCGCTGAATCCAGATTCCCTGCATCCATAGACAAAGTTCTGTCGTGGAAAAGCTTGTAGTCCTGATGCCTCTGCGTAAGCTCAAGGCGTGGGAGAACGCCGTGCGATTCCCATGGAGAACCGTAAGAGAAGGCTTTGCGCTTCGACTTCAACTCCTTCGTGGCAAAGCGTCTGATCGACATGGCACTAACATCGACCTTCTTCATTCAGACCGGAACCCACGCTCTCCCTCAGCCATGAACTTTACGACAAAGACGCGACGAGTATCTTGATATTTTCGCGCTCCGCAACCGCTCTGCCATTGA
>ERZ1370068.4952-contig-3999_pt1:10000-34148 | contig 34148 bp, 46 predicted proteins | sample MGYA00561227_ERZ1370068 | MGnify/ENA primary metagenome ERZ1370068 (study PRJEB38410, sample SAMEA6850437) | metagenome | study: Metagenomic assessment of the ecological functions of the soil: analysis of the soil microbiota associated with the...
CGTTCCAGCCGATCGTTGATCCGCGCTTTGCGACGAATACCGGCCGTATCCACCAGCACACAGGGCTCGCCCTCCAGCTTGAAGGGCGTGTCCAGCGCATCTCGAGTGGTGCCGGGCGTGGAGTCAACTACTGAACGCTCGAAACCCAGCAACCGATTGATCAGAGTCGATTTGCCGACGTTGGGCCGCCCGACTACGGAAATACGGAGCGGGCGCCTTTTCCTCGGTTTCTCATCGCTCTCTTCGGCATTGGGGAACTGCTGTACAACCTCATCCATCAGGTCGGAGATGCCCAACCCATGCTCCGCCGAGATTGAGAACAACGGGCCGATCCCTAAAGCGTAAAACTCGTAGAGATTATCGGCCCTCTGGCGCGAATCGAGCTTATTGACGGCGAACAACACGGGCTTGTCCTCTTTGCGCAACAGACCAACCGCTTCTCGGTCCAACGGATTCAGCCCGCCCTTGCCATCGAAGAGAAAAAGAATAACATCCGCTTCCCTCAATGCGAGACGGCTCTGTTTTTGAATACTTTCTTCAAGGCCTCCTCGGCGTCGGCATCTAACCCACCGGTGTCGATGAGTTGAAACTTCCTCCCGGCCCACTCTGCCTCGCCATAGTTGCGGTCCCGTGTGACGCCGGGAGAGTCGTCAACAATCGCTTTGCGTTCACCCAGCAGTTTATTAAACAGGGTCGATTTGCCGACGTTTGGACGGCCGACGATAGCCAGGACCGGCGACCTGCGCGCGGGTGGCGTCTTGAGTGCTGATGATTGAACCATCTCACAATCCCATCTCTGTCAATGCATTAGGTCCTGCGTCCAACCGATCGACTTTGACGAACAGTTCCAGAAAGATTTTACAGCCTAACAGCGCTTCGATCTCTTCTCGGGCGCGCTGGCCGACCTCTTTCAGCATAGACCCCCGCTTGCCGATTAAGATCGGCTTGTGCGATTCGCGTTCGGTGATGATCGTTGCCTTGATCACAATCAGATTCTTTTCTTCCTTCTCAGTGAACTCATCAATCGTCACGGCCACCCCGTAGGAATCTCTTCGTGGGTGAGAAGAAAAATCTTTTCCCGGATGATCTCGGAAACCACGAAACGTTCAGTTTGATCGGTGAACTCTCCCTCTGGAAAGTACTGAGGTCCCTCAGGCAGCCACTTCTCCACGATCTCCAAAACCAGCGGCACGCCCTCGCCCTTGAGTGCACTGATCGGAATGATCTCCTTAGCGGGCAAAAGCTCCGAGCAACGTTGCATCAGCGGCAGCAATTTGCCTTTGGCGACGAGATCGATCTTGTTGAGCAGAATCAAACTCGGAGTCTCGAGCCTGCCCAGGTTCCCCGCGATCCTTTCCTCTTCGGGTCCGATCCGCTCGCGTGAGTCGAGCAACCAGAGCACGCCATCCGCTTCGTGAAGCGTCTGCAAAGCGATCTCCACCATGCGCCGGTTCATCAAGGAGTGAGCTTGATGAATACCCGGGGTATCGATGAAGACGATCTGCGATTTCTCGGTGTTCCGAATCCCCGTGATCCGATTGCGCGTCGTCTGCGGCTTGGGCGTTACGATGGCGACCTTCTCGCCCAGCAATTGATTGAGCAAGGTCGATTTTCCGACGTTGGGGCGACCTACGATGGCAATATAGCCAGGAGCAAAACAACCCTTTCTCCGCGCCCTTGTTCTCGGCGTTTTCCTTTGTCATAAGTTTCACTAAGACGAGACATCATTATGTCACGCCCGACTCGCTGTTCAAGATTGCCAGTCGAATTCGGCGCAGGGATTAACTAAATCGTGCCGCTCGCCTTTACACCGCTCATGAAAAAGCGCCTTACGCGTCGCGCGTTCGAGATGATCGAGCGCTCGCTGCGCTACTTTCCAGAATTGCACGGCAAGACGATTACAGTGGGATTGACGCGCAAGCATCTGGGCAGTGCCAGTATCAGTTATCGTTCCGGCGCTATTTCGCGTCTTATCATTCGGCTCAGAGTTCGCAAGGTGAGTTACCAAACCATCGGCCACGAATTGACGCATCTTGTCCAGGGTTTGGCCCACGGTGACCGGTCGACCCCTCGCTCAGCGGCGCGATCCAGGATTCCCTCGGGAGAAAAGCAGTGCGACATCTGGACCTTGGCGCGGCACCCTTGTTCTGCGACGACCCGCCGACCTATTTACGGCTACCGCGGATTGTGCGAGATCAGTGGCCGCGTTACGCTGAGCCGGTCCGTACCCTTTGCGTGGCCGCCATAGAGAAACGGCAAAGTCACCGTCTCTATATTCGCTGGCTCGAGTCGCAAATTCGCCAACTACCCCGGTGTTTGCCGGAAAAGAAATCAGGCGAACAAATGGAACTACCCTTCGATTCCAGCTTGCCTATATGACTTCATGCATAATTTCAGGGAAGGAAGCGTTCACTGATCACGTGCACGTGAGTAATAGCCTGACACATCATGGGCTCATTCGGAGAGTGATTTTCACGGTGAATCCGCACACCCGCCCTTTAGCATGGCGCTCACTTCTTCGGACTCTTCCGCCGTAAGAGCCCAATCGGCTCCATCGACATTACTCAAAAACATGCTCCACTTTTGTCGCCCCAGTGATCACCGAGCAGACCTGAGGCTGCGCCAGTAACCATGCCTGAGCCAGCTCGTTGATCTTTCGGCCTCGACGATCGGCCCATGTCGCCAGGTGCTTGACGATGTTGTAATTGCGGTCCGTCAGGCATCGCTGCACATAACGATCTCTCGCCACGGGAACCCGCCGGCGGGGGCTTTCCTTCTCATACTTGCCCGTTAAGAACCCGCCCGCCAACGGATGATAGGGAACAAAGCCGACGCGGTGGGCGCGACAATAAGGCAAGACCTCCCGCTCTACGCCGCGGTCTAGCAAATTGTATTCGGACTGCAGCACGACAAACGGCGTCAGTCGCGCAGCTCCGCTAGGACATTGGCATGCGCCAACTGCCAGGACGCATAAGCCGACGCGCCGATATAACGCACCTTGCCTACTCGGACCAGGTCATCAAAAGCGCGGAGTGTCTCCTCTATCGGCGTGGTGTCATCCCAACGATGGGCGTAATAAAGGTCGATGTGATCCGCTTGCAGGCGGCGCAAACTCCTCGAGCGCCTGCATCATTTGGTAACGCGACGCGCCCCAAGTATTGGGCCCGTCCTTTCTGGGGAATGAAAACTTGGTTGCGAGCACGACCCTATCGCCGCGTCCCTTGAGCGCGTGGCCGAGGGTCTCTTCTGATTGTCCTCCGGTATAGCTGTTGGAAGTGTCGATAAAGTTAATTCCTGAATCGAGCGCCGCGTCGATGATCCGGTTGACCTCGGCCTGCGGCACGTTCTCTGAGCCGAAACGGTTGGCTCCCAGTCCGATGACCGAGACGCGGACACCGGAATTTCCCAGTTGTCGATAATTCATATTGCACTCCCTTGTCTTGGATAAGATTTCTCTACATGTAGCCGCGAACCCGTTGCAGCTTTTGATTGTATGATTTTCGTTGCTCAGATGACAACCAAGAGCGGAATGAGAGCCAAGGAATCAAGGGACGATGTTGCTGTATGTGGTTACACTTCGAGGAAGAGACTAACCCGTCCAACTCTCAGCAGTCGCGAATCAGAAAATTTATCGATTTCGGAGCGAAGTAGAAAGAGGCAACGCAGCGTCAAGACGCGTAACTTTGTGACCGCGGCTGCGGCCGCATTTCCAACACTCTGAGAACTGTCCTTCGATTTCTTCGTCGCAGCCAACACATTGCCATGATTTCTTTACCGACTTTAGGGGCGCAAGGGTCTTCCTTAGAATCGCTTCAGCTTCAGCATGCCGGTGATCATCCAAAACCCACAGCTCCGGCCAACATTCGATGGGAGGCAGCTCACCCGCCGCGCTGGAAAGCTCGTAGTTTTTTGTGATGGACTTGATATCAAAGGTTGCTAGGACATTTTTCAGATGGCCGATCATCAAAGGATCTTTGGTGGTATAGACTTTCTTCATTGCGGTTGCCCGAAGGCCCCTCTAAGCGGCCATTGGCCTCATACCAATAGGTCCCGGCATTCCCGAATGACACCTACGCACGCCGGAGAACGCTCTCGTTTAACTTTAGTTTCTCGCCGAGCCAAAGAGAGCGTTCCAAATGATCTCCATAGCCGTCCCCGGTCGACGGATGGACTAGAACCGATAAACCTTCACGGTGGAGCATCAGCCACGGTACGATCTTGCCAAACTCCTCCGGATTGAAAACCGCTTGATACATCGCCTTGAGATGGGGACCGACAGGCTCGTCGTGCCAGCTTCCTAGCTGCACCTGAAATCCCGCCCCCAGCCCTTGACGCACTCGCCTTGCCGCGTCTTTTGTGTCCGGATCGTAATAAATGTGAGCGTGATAGCCTTTTAATCTGCCGATCGCTCATAGCGCACCTCTCCAACCTCGTGTGCAGTCTTTTTCTTATCAAAACTCGAGCAAGGAAGCCACGGCAGGTGAAGGAAAGCGATGAACAATAATACGCTTAGGCGATCTGAGCGAATGCAGATGCGGCGGTGGTATGAGGGGCGCTTGGAATTAGCGCAGTAGCGATCTATCCGTTGCTAGATTCCGCGAGGACCTCTTCCGGAAAGAGATATTCGTACCCGGCATTCCCGAAATTAACCAGAATCAGCTTTCGGCCGAGATTTTCGACTGCGCTCACGAAAGTGCCTTCGCGTGGCAAAAGACTTCCGGTTTTTGTGATCGAATCGGCTTGATGGTTTTAACGGATCACCTGGTCTCATGGTACCTCCGTCGTATTTAGTCACAGCTGGTTTGGCTGTTGTTTGTTCCAGCGTCGCCTGCTTAAGTTTGTTATCGGCACTATTCACCGGTTCCCAAGCAATAGACTCAGTCATTAGACGTTGGAAACGAACAAAACGTTTTGGTCGCTTCGCGTTGCCCTTTTTAAGCAAACCTCGTACCACTGCACAAACCCTAGGTTTCGCTTCTTTTCGCTCGCCGGAGTGCGGAATATTCCTACTTGTGGTGTGCCTTGCGGGATACATTGCCTAAGTGATAATCAGCGTCTGCCTACGGTATGAACACGACCAAGCCCTACGGTTTTGCGGCTGATTAGTGATGGGACACATTGCCGTCACGTTGCACAAACACTCTATCGCCGTCAAAACAAAGTTGTTTTAGACAAGCGAAAATCATTAAGTTGGATCAGAGAATATAGGGAGTAGAATATATCATTTTTGCGGGCGGTTGTGGGAAAAAATTCAGTTAGAGGACTCTTTAGGCTTCTTATTCGCTAAAGAATTTTTCTTGAGACATTCCGAACAAAGTGCCCCGCGTCCCTTAAAGAATCCTCTGAAGAAATGTCTCCGGCAGAGAATTCTCCTACATTGTTGGCACGACGCGCCACCTAATTCGTGGAACTGAGCGTGACAGATGGCACAGGTTATCGGTACAATTCCAACCGGCAACGAGTTCATTCTGGCATCCTGCACCCGACCTAAAACTTCCCCCATACACTTTCTCAAAGAACCCCTCGCTATCCAACTTCTTTAGCCAACTGCTGTCGACAAGATCATCGACCTTGATGGACGCGGCCTTGGGATTTTGTTCGGCGACGTATTTGATGACGATTCGGGTTCCTTCGAGGGACGGATACGGCTTTCGGTCAAGCTCTTCCAATGCTTCCTGATAGAAATCTTCCGCGGCATCAACGTTGGGCAGCCGGAGATTTCTGGCGATACTTTCCTTGACGGCTTGTTTGTTTTCTTTGTTGAATATAAATCCATAAGCTTCGATCACTGCCCGGCAAACTCCATCGACCGCCGTCGGGTTTGCCGCGGCGAAGTCCCTGCGCATTGCCAGGCCGGTGTTCTGATAAGGGATCTTCGGCCTGGTTCATGTTGAGAAGAGGATGGAACCCTTTTGACGTCATCACCTTGGTTGCCACCCGTTGCAGCATCGCTGAATCGATAGCCTTAGCCTCTAATGCAGCCATCCGTTCGGGATCAACTCCCGTTTGAATCAGAATAATTTTGTCGCGCTTGAGATCCAGGCCCAGGTGCTCCAGCGCGATCAGGGCCGAAATGTGGGAGGAGCCGCCGAACCGGGCCGTGCCGAGCCTTTTGCCCTTGAGATCCTCGGCTTTGCGCAAGTTCGGTTGCGTCACGACCGTAAACGGCGAGGTATTGCTCAGGCCCAAGAAGAACGACAACTTCTCACCACCGGCAATCAAATTGACCAGCGAGGCCGGCGCGTTGGCCGTCATTTGAATCTCGCCTGAAGCAAGCATCTGGGCAACCAGCGAGCCGCCGCTGACCAGGATCAATTGCACATCGAGCCCGTGGTTATCAAAAACCCTTTTATCCTTTGCCACCCAAAGCGGCGCCATATGGGGCGTTGGAGTGGAAAGAGCAACGCGCACACGCTGGTGCTTTTGCGCCAATGTGGGGTGGGCGGATATTAAAATAAAAAATATAGATGCAACCCACATGGATTTGGTGATCGATCTCAAGATGGCTACCTCCCTAATGAATTGTAATTTGAAGTGATTCAGTGAACCGACACGATCTTAACGCACGGCGCCAATGTGGGGCAACCGTTCACTGCACAGCGGTCTTGCGCGGCCAACTCCTCAGGACCAAATCAGCGAGGAAAAGAACAACCCTAGACCTGCAAGCGGCCACCAGGTTTCCTGCCCACGTCGCCCTTTACCGGGCGTCGGCGTGTAAAGCCGCTTAACACCCTCTTCGATTTTGTCGGGATCGAGCATTTCGCCGCCGGTCTCTTCCGCCAGCCGGCTAAGAAGCGCCATGTTCGGTTTCAGTTCCCGGTATTCCTTTGGATACGGCGCGATGTAAGGAACCGTCGCCACCGGCAGCGGCGCTTCACCCGCTTTCCCTTCGGCATACATCGTTAGAAAGTGAATCCCACGCTGTGACGGAGTGAACTTTCCTTCGTAGCGGCCCGGCGCGGTTTGCTGAAAAGCTTGGTCCTGAGTGGTTTGATTCGGTGCCGTAATATTACCTTTGAGCTTCAGATGATTGAGAAAGTTGCCGTCCTTGGAGATAAAATCCGCTACGACCTTGACGGATTCTCCGTCCGGCTGGAAATCCGTCCGGTTTCTTGTTTCTAAAAGCTTGCGGAGTGTATCCCGCGCCAACTGGCTGGCCCATTGCGGAAAGCCGTGCCAGGTTACCCACTCTTTACCCCAGCGGCCGCTCAGGTCCGAAGTAAAAGCCATGACCCGCCCCAGCCCGTAGCGCCAAGAAACCAGCAGTGGATCGGTATCCGCCTTCATAAGCAGTTCGGCGCGCGGCTTAGGGTACGTGAGCACGTAGCCGCGCAGCGATGGTAAGTTACCTTGAGCAATGCCTTTAAGCGGCCCCACCGATGCGACGATGCTGGGCGTGACCAGTTTTTCCACCAAAAGATCCCGGGAGATGAGCAGTGTTTCGGTGGTAAAAATTTGCGGAATCGTGCGCGGATCCAGAGCCACGTAACCTCTCCCCTTCCCATCCTTGGCAATATCGGCCATGAGTTGAACATCGGCGTCGTTTCCCACTGAAACCGTCGATACCGTAATGCCGTCCCGCGCCATGCGCTGCGCCAGCGAGTGAAAATCCGCCTTGTCGGTGAGTCCGTCAGAGAGCACGATAACATGCTTGATGGCGGCCTGCTTCGTGGCGATCCCGCGATAGGCCTCGATCATTGCTTTGTAGAGATCTGTGCCGCCGTCGGATTGGAGGGATGCAAGCCCTTCAGAGATCCATTCGCCTTTGCCTACCTGTCGAAAAGGCAATGTCCAGTCCCATGCCGCGTCAAAGCTCAAGAATCCCCACCTGATCCGTGGGATTCATGACGTCCGCCGCCGCGATGGCAGCCGCCTTGGCCAAGTCCAGTTTGGTGCTTCCTTCCGGCCCCGCGCCCATGCTGCCTGATTTTGTCGAGAACGAATAGCAGCGCCACATGCGGCAGGTCGAGCCGCGCGGGTGGTCGCATGTCCACGGGCAGGATACGCTCCAGCGGCGTCCGATAATAGCCGCCCGCGCCGTAGCTCTGGGAGCCGCCGATAACCAGCAGGCCGCCGCCCAGATCCCGGACATACTTTTCGATGTTTTCCATCTTTGCATACGAAAGTTGAAAAGCGGGGACGTTATCCAGGACCACCAGGTCAAAAGACGAAAGCTCCGGGAGGGTCAGTGGGCTTGCCTCCGGCGCAGATTCCACCACCGCATACCCCTGAACTTGCAGCACGCGCGAGAGAAAGCGCTGGCCTTCCTTTTGCGCGGAAAGCAGCAGAACCCGGGGCGGTCCCTGGACCTCGACCACCCCCTGCAGCAGGTTGTTTTCCGCCAGCGTGTCATCTCGAGCCTCCACCAACAGTTCATAAGTATGGCTGCCGCGCTCCTTCAGGCTCTCCCGAAAATTCACCTGGTTTGCTCCGGCTTTCAACTGAAGCTCTTGCTCCCTCGCCAAGAAGCCGTCGCGCAGGAGTTTGACTCGTGCGGGCGCGTCCCGAAGGCTTTCGACTCTTGCCTTTGATTTCGAAGCCCTCTGCGCTGTCCACACGTCGCGGGAGGGTAAGATCGCTGAGATAGATTTCATTTCTGCCGCGGGAAAGACTAACGGGAAGCGTCCAAACCTGAGCCCCTTGCGACCGCAGGATGGGAATCACACGCGCGGTCTCACCGCGATTTTCATTGCCGTCGGAGAGCAAGAGAATTTTGCCCTGACGATCCTCGCCCATTTGCGCAAGCGCGGCTTGCAAGGCCGCCTGGATATCGGTCTCTTCGCGATCCAAGCGGGAGGCGAAATCCGTCACCGGGAAGTTTTGGCGCGGGAGAAATTCCCATTCCGGCGAGCGGCCAAACATGAGAAGGCCCGTGCGTATCTCCGGGTTTTGTATGCGGCTGGCCGCTTCGAGAATCTCGCGAGCCTTTTCTCGACCTTCTTGTCCCACGCTGCGCGAAAGGTCGACTCCCAATACCACGTCCAAAGCGTCGGTGGTTTTGAAAATCCTCGGGTTCACCAGCGCCAGAACAAGCGCCGCCAGCGCCACCCCCGAGCGACGATAGGATAGAGTGAAACTCCCGCACGAAAAGCCAGGAAAAATTCCAGGGCGAGCAAGATGAGTACGCCGCCCAGCAATAGGGGCCAGAGAGAAAATCCGCTTGCCGTCGCTCCGGGGCCTTCCTGACCCCTTGCGCCCGCGTTGGCCACGCTCATATTCAAGCGCGAAGTGATCTGCGACTCACTCTCGTCAAGGAGATTGACCGCGAAGCGACCCTCGCGGCTTGCGCTTTTATAGCTGTAGAGACCCGCTTCCAAGGTATCGGTAAAAACAAGGGGGCTGGTAGCGACTTTCAATTGCTCTCTTTTCCCCGTAGGGGTCGTAATCTGCAAATCATTATCGCCCACCGGCAAACGCAGCAGGAACGGCGTTCCTGCCTCTACATTATGGGAGGGGAATTCAACGCGCTGAGGTTGGAACCACTCGATGGTATTGTGAAATAAAATCGGAAAAGCGACTCTCAGCGGCAGGTCCGAAGCCATAAGATCAAAAGCGATGAACAGCAAGCGCAACTTGCCTCGCTCCAGGGCAACAAGCATCGGACTCTCCGGCGAGCGGGCCAAGACTACGCTGTCCCCGTCACCGCCACCCGCAAGGATTCCCGCGCTTGAAGATCCGCGAGACTCAAACCATCAGTGATGGGGTGCTTGGCTACGGGACCGACGACGCGAGGATTTCTACCCTTACCCTGAACCTGCAAGGGTAAATTCGGCGCGACAGTGTTGATGAGAATGAAATTGCCCTGGGTCAGTGTGGGTACCGGTACCCGATCGAAAATCACGAGATCGTACTGATTCTCGAATTGGGAGGCATTAGGCTCGCCCGGTTGCGCGGCGGTTACTTGAACATTGGGAAAAAAGCGCAGGAGATTGCTCAGGTAACGGATTGCCGGGACCGACGTAAAGCAACCGCACGGGCGGCGCATCGCTCACCGCCAAATAGGCTCGATTGTCCGTGGCAAAGTCGTCGTCGATTTCCAAACGCGCGGCCAGGATCCCCGCCAGAGATCCCTTAAATGGATAGATCAAAACCCGCCGACCGTCGGGTTCGATATCGATTGATTCGCGTACGAGCGTTGTGTCCCCTAAGGTTACAGTCAACGGCGCGCGCATCGCTTTCGCGGTGAAGTTTCTAATATGCACCATGACTTCATATTGAGACGAACGATCAGCATGCCGCCGCACCTCGAAACCGACGATGCCCACGTTGTCGCGGCCGCCGTCGACCTTGATGAAGCGCAGGTGCGCGGCTTGGCGGGCGAAATCTTCAGCCCCGGCGAAAGCCCCGTCGCTGATCACGACGACATGATCCGGGCTTCCCCTTTGAGAAACACATGGGCGAAAAGAATCGCTTCTTTGATCCGCCTGGACACGTCCGTCGCGACCATAGTTCGACCGGCGTCACGGAGCCTTTGCTTGTCCGCAGTGAAAGGAACGATGAGACGCGGCTGGGCGCCGGCGCCGATGAGCATCATCTTCTGACCCGACGACAGTTCATCCACCAAGGACAGGAACTCTTTTCGCGCGGCCTCGAAGCGAGGTCCCGATGGCCCTCTCGCCTTCATGCTGGCGCTCAAGTCGACCACCACCACCATGTCGCCTGACGGCGCGCCGAAATGAAGCAGCGACGGGTCGGCCAGCGCGGCGATGAGCAGGCAGGCTGCTAGAATTTGCAGCATCAGCAGCAGATTTTTCTGAAGAGCCAGCCGATCCGCGTCGCCAGCGGCCGCTGCTTCAGCACCCGCTCCCAAAGAAAGAGCGTCGTAGTGCTTACTTTGAATCCCTTAGGCTTGAGGCTATGGAGCAAGAGAATGAGGGGTACAGCCCCGAAAAAAGCAGGAGCGCGTATGGAACGGCCCAAACCATAGTTTATGTCACGCTGCTCACTTGCCGTAGCGTCTTTAGCACAAACTCGTCAAAAGGGATTTGAGTCGTCGTCCGCAGGTAATCGATCCGACGGCCGGAACAAACCGTTTCGATCTCCGTGAAATAGTCCGTCAGTTCTTGCTGAAAGCGGCGAACCAGATCCACGTCCAAAAACAATCTGCGTTCCCGTCTGTTTTCCACATCGTTCAGCGCCACATCGCCCCAGGGTTTGGGATTGATCTCTTGATCGTCCAAGATATGAATCACCAGGAGCTGATATTTTTAATCGCGAGCTCCTCAAGAGCGGCGCGCCAGCCGGCGGGGTCGAACAAATCGCTCACGATGACGACGAGTCCGGGATGGGGGAAGAGATTAGTGAAGGAGTGAACAGCCGATCGCAGGTTAGTCTCGCCATGGCACGATAGCTTGCTGAGGAAGCTAAACAGACTGAGCACCTGCTTTCGTCCCCTTCCCAGCGTAAGGGGAGCTTGTAGGGCAGATGAAAACGCAGCGCCGCCGACCCGGTCCAAATTCTTGAGGCCGATGTAACCCAACGCCGCGGCAACTTTTTGGCATAGTCGATCTTCGGCGGCGTGCCTTCGGCCATGGATCGGCTGGTATCGACCAACAGGTAAACGTTCATCTCCTCATCCGCGGTAAAAACCTTCAGCAGCAGCCGATCGAGCCGCCGGTAAATATTCCAGTCGACGTAGCGCAGGTCATCACCCTGTTGGTATCTCCGGTAATCGGAGAACTCGAGGCTGAAGCCTCTTCGAGATGAGGGATGCTCGCCTTTGGCGTTGGCCCAGCTCAGCCGCTTGGCGATCAGCCGCAGCCGCTCGAGCTTTTCAAAAACTCCGCGTCAAAGAAGGTTTCAGGTTTCGGGTTTCGGGTTTCGGGCGCGACAGTAGCAAATTGTTGAGCGTCTACGGTCCGGTTATTTTGGGCCCTTTGCCTTTTGTCATCCTGAGCGAAGCGAAGGATCTTTCTCCAACGCTCGTACAAAACACCGCGTACCTCAGACTCGAAACTCATGAAACTTCGTCCTATGAAACTTCAGCAACCCGTTCCACGACTTCGCTGAGAATCTTCTCCGCGCCGATCCCTTCGGCATCGGCTTCGAGATTGAGAATCAGCCGATGGCGCAAGCTCGGCGGCACCATCTGCCGAATGTCTTCGAACGAAACATTCGGTCTCCCCGCAAGCAGCGCACGGGCTTTGGCCGCAAGAATCACACTCTGCAGTCCTCTGGGGCTTGAGCCGTAGAGGACAAACTTCTGCGCTAACGGGGCGGCTTCGTTGCCTGGCTCGCGCTGCGGATGCGTGCTCAGCACCAACCGAACCGCATAGTCTTTCACAATGTCGGCGAGAGGCACATCGCGTACCCATTGTCTCATCTGCAGGATGTCCGGGGTGTCCAGGACTTCGCGCAGTGCCGCAGGTGGTCCCGCCGTTGTGAAATCGGCAATGCGAGCCAGCTCATCGCGAGTCGGGTATTGGAGCAAAAGTTTGAAGAAGAAACGATCCACCTGAGCTTCGGGAAGCGGATAGGTTCCTTCCATCTCGATGGGGTTCTGTGTGGCCAGCACCATGAACGGATTCTCCAGACGGTGCACCTTCCGCCAACGGTTACACTCTGCTCCTGCATGGCTTCCAACAGGGCAGATTGAGTCTTGGGCGTCGCGCGATTGATCTCGTCGGCCAGCACAATATGGGCGAAAACGGGGCCGCGCTGGAACTCGAAGATCTTTCTCCCGGAAGGATCGTCGGTAAGCACGTTGGTGCCCGTGATATCGGCCGGCATGAGATCAGGCGTAAACTGTATTCGCGAGAAACTAAGACTCAGGATCTCACCGAGGCTACGCACCATGAGCGTTTTGCCTAATCCCGGCACTCCCTCCAGCAGGCAGTGACCGCCGCAAACAAGCGCGATGAAAACCTGTTCGATGAGATCCTCGTGGCCGACGATCATGCGCGCCATCTCCGCTTTTAGATCATCGAAAGAACGACGGGCGCGTTGCATTCGCTCTTCTCGATTTCTGCCACCGCTTCCATGAGGTTTATCTCCATAGCTGTGGATCGCGAAATGTTGCTCACTTCGCTCCTTCCCAATTCCCAGGGAAAGAAAGTAATTCTTAATCGCCTCTTTCAGCGCCTCAGGCACCCGCTCCGTGTTGAGCTCTGCCTCCGCCTGCCGACGATAGGAGGCGATGACTTCATCCTGTGACACTTCGCTCTTTGCCGGCCGACGGTTTTGCCTTTAAGACCAAGCCGCTACTGTTGCCCTCACCGAGCAAGCCTTTGATGTGGGCCGCCGCTCCCGGTTGAAATTCCGGAAGAGATGGCGATTCCGCTTCTCTTTGCCGGGCTCCTTTCCTGGCAAATTGCTCCTATTGTTCGTCCTTTCACCGTCATCCGGTGAATCTCGTTCTCCTTGTCCGCGCCATCCGCACATCGCTTTCACCCTTTTCTCCTTGGCCCTGTTTCATCAGTTGCTCGAGAAACTGCTGGGCATCCAACAAGGTCCGCCGGTCCAGTTCCCCGGCGGCCTGCTTTTCCAATTTGTCGAGGAAAGATTTGAGATCGTTCTGACTAGAGGCTCTGCCCCGCTTGACCTTCTCGTTCGAATTGTTTTTGAGTTGGGGCAACGTCGCCAATTGATCGAGCCACTGTTTGCTCTAACTCCTGCGCCCCTTTGGCCGCATCGGCAATATTGAGGAGATCCCGCGCTGCTTCCAATTCGGCTTTCAGATCCCTAAGGTCTTGCTGGCTCTCAGCGGCTGACAATGACTGTTGTTCGGCGGCTGATTTTCCCATCGTTGCGATCTTGTTTTGCATTCCGGCCAGATCGGCTTTGAACTTTTCATCGCCGGTTTTCGCGTCGATACCCTTCTGCGCCACCTGTTCCAGCTCTCGACCCATGCGGAAGCTTTCGTGCAGCCCCCTCGTTCTTCGCCTTCTCCTGGAGTTCTCGAGAAAACTCTCGCAGCTTCTGCGCCACGCTCTTCGGAGCTGAGAGCTGCAAATCGCTGTCGAATCGAAGACCGACGTCAAACCATAGAAGTCCGAGCCAAAGGAGAAGAAGCGGAAAAGCGCAATAGGCTTGCCAGCTCCAACTTCTGCGAAACAGCGCCTTAGGATCGAGGTTTGTGAGTTTCTCCCCGCCTGTTTTAAAACCATGAGCGCCGCCGCTCGCGTCTCGTTTCGCTCCAACAACTCCCACGCAGTTAGGGCGCGCTCGTCGAGCCGCAGCGTCTTGTCAACGCGCGCCAGCGCCCGCGCGGCATCCGACGACCGCCAACGCCCTCTGCCAAGGAAAAACGGCGCCATCAACCCGAAAAATGAAATCGGAATGAACCAGCGGCTGATCCACCGTCTCCAAGAACCCATGAAACGGCAGGGTAATCAGCGCGGCTAGCAACGCATAACAAAAAATCGCGGCGAGGGTCTGCTCGCGCCGCTTTCTCCGCTCCCAGCTCAGCAGCTCGGCGAGTTTCTTCCGGAGGGTTTCTGCTTCGGCACTCAAACGGTTAAATCCTTCCTCAGCGCCCAGCGGTGCGCGGCTAAACCGATGCTGCCAATTAGCAGATGAAATGTAAAATGGACGGTAGTGGCAGGTGCCTTCCATCCAACGACGCTGAGCGGCGGCAACTCCTGTCGGCCGAGATAAGCGAGCAAAAGGCCACTGGGTTAACCGGCAAATAGAATACAGCCGAGAATATAACCAGGAAAAAAGAAGCAGCGGATAAAGACCTGGCGGCTCTCGGCCCGCCGTTCCCATAAGCCAGGGTGACTAGTCCCCAGACGCCGTAGCTGAGAGCATAGAATAGCAGCAGCAAGAAAGTGCCGGCTACCCGTGGAAACGGGGTGCGAGCGATGGCTCCCGCCCAGATGAGGAGAGGGGTGCACAGGAGAATTGAAAGGGCGACGTGCAATGACAGAAATGCCAACTGGCCTTGCCCCACTGCAGAAATCGCTAGCCCGTTCTCGCGCACCCAACGTTTAACCGGCTTGAACCTCCAGGGTGCAAATTCCTGATTGGCGACGCGTAAAGCCAGATAAACCGTCAGTAACAACGCGGTCACGGCACAAACCTTAAATAGATTCGCGGAGCCGCTCCACATCTGCGCGTCCAGTGACGGCAAATAAAGCGAAAAGAACTCCACCGGCGCGAGAATAATCAAAGGTAAAAATAAACGGCAAACCCATGTCCTCGCCGAAAAAGATATCGAGACTCTCGCGCAGAACCGGATTATCCTTCATTCATCCTCCGGACCCGCCAGAGGAAAGATCGTGCGAAACAACGCGTAGTCGTAGTTACGAATCCGCTGGTCGTCCACCGACACGCGCCGGTCTGGATCTTCACCCAGCCAAAGAACACAGCCGCACCCGTGCTCCAACGCACTGAGCCTTCGTCCCGCGGGAAAACGAGGAGTGAAACAAGATCTCGCGGGTTTTGTCTTTAAAGGAAATCTCGCGGAAGTCTACCGAATCAGACCGCCGGCCGCCGCTTCGCTCTTTGGCCTTCTTCGCTGGCTAGAGGAAACTCTTTGGTCCAACTCGTACCCCGGGGATATCGCCGAGAGCATAGCGCTGACCCGGCACCACCAACCAGCAATCCGCAAGATCTTTGGCGCTCTGGTTATTCAATCGCATGCGCAGCTTTCCGGGTTGCTGTTCAAACTCCGCACGTAGCGGGAAACGGTCAACAAACCGGATGCGAAAAGTCTATAATCCCACTCTCGTAACGGCAACTGAAAGCGGCTGGAGCCGCTGCCGTCCTGGAAAACCACGGCCGGTTCGGGTCGATCCCGGGAAGGCGCCGGCAACGGGGACCAACTCCATCCAGCCCCGTTCCATCTGTAGGCCATATTGGCGGATCTGGGTGGAAAACATTGCCAAGTTCGACTGGACCTCCACATAACCATCGGCGCTGCTTTCGATAACACTGGAAGAAAGCAGTACACCGTCCGGGATATTACCGCCGCGGCTGAATAAGAGATAGCCCCCGCAGGTTGAAAAAACGACAAAGAACAGGAAAGCGGCTACCAAGGCGCGTCTGGTCAAAGCCCTGGCGTTGCCAAAGCCATGAGAAAAGGCCGATCGCGATTAAATAACCGACTATGGCGACGAACAGAGAGCCGGTGGGAAGATAAGTAGAGATGAACGACGGACTTAGAATCAGCTGCGAAAACACTGCGTCGTCCCACCTTGTCCGCGGCGCGAGCTCGTCACCGCCGGCAGGCGCCAAAAGATTCTGCAGAAACCTCGGCAGACCGTCCCATTGGGAGAGCGGTGGCCGCCCGACATCGAGGGACAAATAGGTAATTCGACCCTTTCCTCGGCTGGTTTCAACGAGCACCGGCATGCCCTGTGCCTCCGCCAGCACCTTTCCCCCAATGACCGTCGATGCCTGCGCCCAGACATCGGCAATGGCCGAAGCTGGATCGCTCTGACTCAAAACTGGATGAAACGAAATTCTTTTGGTTCCCGTGACACGAACCGGCAGAAAGCGGCTAATGGCCGGCTCCTGGTAAAGGGAGTAATTGAGGCTGCCGAGAATTACCATTCTGCCGCCGGCTATCAGCCAGGTGTCGAGGGCAAGGAGTTGCGACCGAGAAAGATCGCGCAACGATTGGTCGTAGAGAATCAAATGCGAGACGCCGAGCAACGCTCTCGGATCGGGCGGCAACTCGGCCAATGTGAGGGCAACCAAACGATTCGTCAAAGTGGAACCTAGAGAAACCGCTGGAATCGTATTGCCTTCGCTCACCAGCAGAATAACCGGGGAGGGGGAAAAGTGACGCCGCAGATCGATCTCGCGCGATGCCGTGCCGGTGGGGCTCAAAAACATGATTTTCAAGGGACGGCTGATGAAATCCGGGTCCACAGTGAGCTGCACGGTTTTCCGGGACTGGGGAGAGAGAAAAACATCTCTCCGGTAATATAAAGGATACGGAGCACCGCCTTTCGTTGCTCCGCCTTTCCACACTGCGATTTCTAAAGTTCCTTCGGCGGGCCGGCCGGAGTTGCTGAGTTCGATTTCCAGAGGGAAAGGGCGACCGAGTTGGAAAACTCCATGAAAGCCGATGCGCGGCTCGATAAATATTTCAGCGCCGCAAACGGATGGAAAGAGAAAAAGGCTGAAGAGCAGTAAAGACGACCAACCGGATCCGTGAGTTAGGCGTTTCCGGCCCATGAATTTCCGCCAGAGAGTCCCAAGACAATGTAGACCCACACCAGCGCGCAAGTTTAGTGGAGGGATTGGAGAAGCATCGCGACCTGGCGTGTTGACTGAAAAGGACATGATTCCTCTCCCCGTCAGGCCCGCGCACCGCAGAGGAGATATCTAGTCGATGTACTCTACACTCAGAATCTCAAATGAACGGACGCCCGTGGGGGTGCGGACCTGAACCTCATCTCCCTCGCTCTTGCCGATCAATGCACGGGCAACGGGAGAGCTAATAGAAATTTTCCCGTTCTTCGGCTCTGCCTCATGATCACCTACGATTTGATATACCACCTTGTCACCGGTATCACCATCGGCCAAGGATACCGTGGCGCCGAATACCACTTTGTCACCCGAGAGCTTGGAGACCTCGATCACCTGCGCCCGCGCCAGCCGATCTTCGATTTCGCGGATCTGGACATCCAACAGCGATTGCCTTTCTTTGGCCGCGTGAAACTCAGCATTCTCGGACAGATCGCCATGGTCTCTGGCTTCTTCAATTTCGCGAACGATTTTCGGCCTTTCAACGCCTTTTAAGCGCTTTAACTCATCTAGTAAAAACTGGAACCCTCGATGGGTCATCGGAACACGCGCATCCTCAGTTGCCATATATTTCCACTCCTATAGAAAATAAAAACCCCTCGGGAATTTATCCTGAGAGGCTCTTAACTCGGTGGCTGGCCCCACTCTTTCTCTGTTGGCCTGTGAGATCAGCTCACCCGCCTAGTGTACCCATCGTTACCGGCTAATTCAACTCCTCGCATCGAGCTATTTTAGCAAAAGCAATTATGCCGGGCTTGGCTTCCAGCTTCCTTTTCTTTCTCTTCGGTTCCGTCACTCGATCTTTTGGACCAGCAGAGACCCGACGTTAGAGAAGCCGCGTTGCTCAAACTAAGACTCAGGTAAAAAAGGCGATGCTCCAGCCATCGGACGGTGGCGCGAATCAGGCACCGGTCGATGACTCACCTTAAAGACCAAAGTAAATCCGTTTCCCACTTTCGTATCGATATCTTCCCGAGCCACCAATGCCCACGCGCAAAGGCCTTTCTGGCGCATGAAGTGAACGACCTCGAGGAGGGAATCCGGGGTGAAGGTATGATAATGCCCCGCCCGTTCCTCGGGGACCCCATCTGTCGGGTGCGTGTCGAGGGTACATCTTTTGATTGTAATCGTCTACAAAATGAGAGAGGGCGTAAGCTCACGGGATTTGTCAGCCGGTAATGCTCCCTTTAAGAGGCACTATCATGAACACATATCCACCGTCCCTGAGGATCCGGTTCCATTCTATGAAAGCCGCTATGAGGTTAGGCAAATGCTCCACAAGATGACTGCTGATAACGAAATCTTCACTTCTATCCGGCACAGGAATATTGTCTCCCGGGGCCCAGATATCAACTGCAGCCGGCACAATGATCTTCCTCGCGAGAAAGTTCCGCATAGAATTCATTCGCTTCTGGAAGTGCGACGTTGCGTGTCCGCAAGCCGAAGGGGTTGTGGGCGGCGGCCCCGATCTCCAAGCCGGTCAGGCCGTCCAGGAGCTGATGGGCAAGTGCGTGCTCTCTGAAGATCCCAGGCTCTTGCGGCTCGTCGCTCGCTGGCGCCGGGAGACGCTCATTCCATTCAAGGCCGCTGCTCTCGGCGATCTCCCTCAACGCGGCCAACAGATGATGAGCGCCTGCGCGGGTGGTCCAGTTTATCAGCGCATCTTTTCTAGCCATCGATCCCATCTTTTCGCGCAGGCTTGGCTCCTCGATTAAACGGGAGATACAACGAAACCATTCTCTCTTCGGTGCGGCAGAGGTAGCCATTTTCCCCTGAGCTATCGACTCCCGGTAAGGCTCCAGGTCACTGGCAACAGTGGGAACGCCCAAGATGGCGGCTTCAAAGTATTTGAGACTGCTCTTGCATTCAGTGAAAGGATTATTGAGTTCCAAGGGAGCGAGGTTAATATCCACCGCGACGAATGAGGCGGGGCAAGTCCTGCCATGGCACCGGACGATGAAGTTCTACTCGGTCTCCAAACCGAGCAAATTTTTCTCCACTATCTAGATGTCCCACCAGCATAAGGCGCACAGAAGAATAGGTCTCTAGAACACGCTCTAGCGCGCGAGCGCACTCTTTAAAATCCCGGTTATGCGTGGGAGTGCCGCTAAAGTAAGCGATCCTTACGATCTGTTCATCCGCTCCAGGCTTGTGTGATTTGAAGCGCTTGCTCCGCCTGTCTGAGTTGAATATCGTTCAGCCCATTGGGATTGATGAAACAGCGGATATGAGGGAACGTTCTTCGGACCGCAGCCCGCAAAGGTTCGGTAGCGGCTACGGCAAACTTACATAGAGAAAGGGTCCGGTGATGTTGTTTAACGTTATCCCGGTATAACTGAACCTCCTGGGGAGACCTCCTTCCAAAGCCCGGATGTAGCCTAATCTGTCCTCGTCAAAAACCAGATCGTCGATATCAAAGATAACCGGCTTGCCAAGCTCCTCCGCTTTTTAATGAAACGCTCCACAATCATCCTGTGCGGAACACGGTGCAACAAAAGCACTGATAAGAGTTTAGCACGGCATCGCAGTCGACTCGGTCAAAATAAGCCACATCGGTTGCGAATCCGTAAGACTGCAACTGTTCGGCTTGATGCTCGCAGCGGTAACGAAAAGTGTCGCCAGGGCAGCCGCTAAGGATGAGACAAAATTTTTGCACCGAACGGGGCGCCGCCGGCTCAGCGGATCCATCGATCCCCGCGTTCGGCGCCGTTCAGTTCTCTCGGACGCTTCGGCAGATATACCTGCGTAGCGCCGTTCATCCTCAGGTCGGCGAATATCCATCGCGATGTTTTCCGTCTCCGTTTTCAAACCTTTCAAACGCGCGAGGCCAAGATCATACACAGTCCGTCTTGTGGTTCCATCAGGAAGGCAACGGTCCTTTAGCTCTGCGATAGCTGAGCAGCAGCTCCCCAAAACAGCCCGCTCTGCGCCAGTTCCAGGGACTCTATCCTTGCGCCGCGCTCGAATATTTCAGCCTCGTAGGGACTCTATTCTTGCATCGCGCTCGATTATTTCAGCTTCTCTTGTAGCCAAAGCTTGCTGAACCTGGTTTCGCTCAACGCCTATTTGGTTTAATTCCGCCTGCTTTTTCTCCAATCCTCCTGCAGTTGTTGGCGCGTTGATCGAAAGTTCTGAATCTCCTGGTCCCGCTTAGATATTTGGCTCTCCAGTTTCCGCTGCAACTCTTGGGTCGATTGCGTTAGCCTGGCGATCTCTTCCTGCTGCGCGTTGACATGAAACTTCTTGTTAATCGACTCGGCAAAGAAGGGCAAAATATCTTCTGCAGCCTTCGGCCGGCTCTTTCTGAGCAGAAAGCTTGCGGTGAAACAAAAACTTGCATCAAACCTAAGGTCTGGATAGAAACCCACCTCGGCAAAGGATTGCAGCCAGTAAACTACTGGACGCACATTGACGTGAGTCGGTTCAGCGAGATCATCGTGCGGCGTAGAAGAGAATAGAATACAGCGGGTTTTGCTCGCTATATTCTTTACGGCAATTTGTCCCTCATCGTGGGACATGTGCTCCAAGACTTCTATGCAAGTAATCAAGTCATAGGTGAGCGGAAAACTTTCCGGCAGCGGTTCAAGGACAGACTTTACAGCGCAGAATCCTTTGAGATCCTCCGGAACCTGATGGATTGCGTATTCGGATAGATCGATCCCATAGGCCTGATTCCTCTGTGCCAAAATGCCTCCACCAAAATCCGATAGCGCAGCCGACGTCCAAGCATGGTCCGAGGTTTCAAACTTCGGACCAGCTCGTCGGCAACTATGATTGAAAAATTCTAACCAGCGGGCCTCGCTCCGCTTATAGGGGGATTATAGTGCTTCTCGAAATACTCTTTGTCATACAATCTCCGCAGTACTCAACACCGGCAGCGCGATTGTTACGGACAGCTTCCAACGGTTCGAGTCATAGATGCGAAGTGTCCTGACCCAGTTCACTTAATCTACCGCGACAAGTCTCCCACCGCTCTTCGAAAAGGAACAGGCGAGTCCTGCGGAACACTGATGAGGCGGATGGTGAACTTGCTCGTACTTGCTTAGTGCAGACGATTGAGTAGCTCCCCAAAGATGTGCCCAAGAAATGAGCGCGATTTACTACAAGCGAGACGTTAGCTGTCAAGCGATACGGAATTCTTTCGTGGTGGCTCTTTCATCGCCGCCCTATTTTGTCGCTCCTTGCAGAACCAGCAAATGGCTGACTCCGCATCGTATCCAGAACGGGATACCGGAAAAACGGAAAATCTCGCCTCGCCACCAAGAGTTGTTACTGTGTCCGCACCGCTACGCTTGTCGATCCTCGCGTCACGCCTCCGCTGTTGAAGCGAACAAAGACTCCGGTTGGCCGCAGGATCAAAGGAAACATTGCCGCTGCCCTGCACAAAGACCGCAAAGGTCGGTGTGTCGTTGGCGTTGATCTGGTGGTTACACTGCGAACCGATACCTGAGATGCACCGTCCGTTGGCAGGGTTGGTCTGACACAGAAAGATGTTCACCGGTAGTATTGCACTGCCCTGTGTCCGCCGACGCGGTGATGCTCCCGCTCGCCCCTAAGTTCACCGTGGCCACGGCAGAAGGCACCGGTGCCGTGCTGTCGCCGGGATGTTTACAATGCCGTCATTGGTGGGCGTCGCTGACCAAGGCCACTATGTCAGGGACCGGAGTGGCGGAGGCCGAGGAGAGGAGCATCGTGTTCAGCCCAGTGGCGATCGGGCGCCGGGCCGGTGTTCGTGCAAGTCGAAAGCTACATCTGCAGTATCGGTGGGGGCTAAGGCCTGGGTAGGGATGAAGGGCCACCACGAAACCTCTGGCGGCGCCCGCTCGGAATGTCAACCGCCGTGTCGGGAGTAGCCGGTGAGCTGATTGGTGCTGTGATTGGTCGGCCTGGTAGTGAAAGCCTAGACGGCCACACTGTTCGTAGAGCGGGCGATCCCACATGCGATCGCTAGACCGTTCGCCGCGCAGGTTGATGACCGTGGCAAAGGCGGTGGCGGCAACTCCCGACCTCGTACGGAACGACTGTTGGGAAGCACTGCTGCCGCCAACAGACCGCTGCTTGCATCTGGCCTGGCAGCGGCGCACGCCTCATTCGAATAAGGTGAACTGCCAGCCGCGTTAAACGCAAGCACCCGGTAGCAGTAAGTGTCCCCATCGACTAGCCCCGAATCATTGTAAGAGGTGACATTGGCTACCACGATTGCGATCTGAGTATACGCTTGAGTTGTTCCCGTGCGCCGCTCGATCTTCAAAGCCGTCCTCGTTGCTGGAGCTGTCCAGCCAGCTTAGCTCGAGTCACCGGCGCCACTTTCGCCGGGCCCATACAGCGCTGAAAGAAACACTACGAGGAGCCTTATCCCCATGACGACACCCAAAGTGTTGCCGAAGCTGTTGCGGAATCATAGGTTGTCCTTGCCAGTTGCTTGTCAACACTCGGCCCTCCAAGGGGAAAAACCTGGATGATAATACTACCAGACCCCTCAACCTCAGAGTTGTCTCCTTGACCCCTGGCCCAGGCATCCGAGGGTTGGACAATCATTCCGACCGCTGCTGTGCTGTCAACGGGGCGGGGGGATCCTGGCCTCTGAGCTCTCGGTTTTCACGAAGCAATCAAGGACAGGAGAGAGACCAGCCAAATTTGGGCACCCAGCAAGAAAACTTAGCGCAGATTGACGGACCTGGACCGTCGAGAACAACGCGCAGTGTGTCGGCCTTTGTTTGGTCCAGCATGCTCTGCGCAGTGAACTTCTTTTGTCTGCCTTTAGAGAGAACCCTCACTGCGTCCGGGCACCGCCACACTGGTCGATCCACGAGTTACGTCTCCGCTGTCCTTGAAACGCACAAAGATCCGGTTCAGTGCAGGATCAAAGCGGCACATTGCCGCTGCCCTGGACAAAGATCCCAAAGGTCGGTGTCGCGTTGGCGTTGATCGTCGTCGTGCACAGTGCTGCCAATCCCGGAGACACTGACCCGTGGCAGGATTGGTCTCGCAGAGACTGACAGTGAGCGGCAAAACTCGTAGCTCCGGTATCCGCCGACGCCGCTGATCGCCCCGTAGCACCTACATTCACCGTCGCCACCGCGAAGCGCCCCAGTGCCGTTCGCTCCGAGGATGTTCACAATGCCACGTCATTGGTGGGTGTCGCAGCCAACGCGACAATGTCGGAACCGGAGTGGCTGAGGCCGAGAGCAACAAGGTGTTTAGCCCCGTATTGATCGGCGCCGGGCTGCTGTTCGCACAATCAAAACTAAACTGCACATCGGTCGGTGCCATTGGGGCAGTGGGTGTTACGGCAAAACAAAAAACTCTGCGGCGCTCCTCTTCCAGCAATATTTGCAGGTGCGTTCGGATTGCCGATGACAGCGTTAGTGGCAGGATTGGTGGTCTGGTAGGTGAAGGCGGTGGCGTGGAAATGTTTGTAATCGGCGCTATTCCACAATCCATCGCCGTCCCTGGACCCGGCATTGATGATGGTGGCAAACGCTGCTAAGTTGCAGAAACGCCCACCAAGACAGACCGACTACTGTCGGTAAAACGGCAGAGACAACGGTGGGAGGTAATGCCTCCCAGCCCAAGTCCCGGAATAGTTCTGCTGTTAGTCCAATATCGTGATTAGGACCGATATAGAACGGCTCCATCAGTCTCGTCAGGGTGTGCGCGACGTGTCGAAATGGGACACCGAGGACGCAGATTTGCTGAGGATTGGGAGCGCACATCGGAACGCGGCCAGGCGGATCAACGCCTCCCGTCAATCGGACCACCTGCCGTGCCACCACGTTGGCGCTGACCCAATGCAGGTTTCAGTATTTTGGCTTCTGCGCTTACGCGTTCGAGATCGGTCATCTGAGAATAAACCTTTCCAGTAGTACTGTGGTCTCCGAGGTTGTTTGAAAAAACATCATCGAGGCCGCGAACTTTGCCAGCAATACGCAATCCAACTTTAGAAGCACAA
>ERZ1370068.10325-contig-9035_pt1 | contig 34146 bp, 59 predicted proteins | sample MGYA00561227_ERZ1370068 | MGnify/ENA primary metagenome ERZ1370068 (study PRJEB38410, sample SAMEA6850437) | metagenome | study: Metagenomic assessment of the ecological functions of the soil: analysis of the soil microbiota associated with the...
GGTAATACTTCGTTCAGTTACGTATTGCTAAATCTGTGAAAACGAAGGTCCGCGGGGCACTCAGATCCTGCGTAAAACCGGAAGATTCGTGCTGGGAGCCGGCCGGTCTGATCGAACAGGCACTTGCAGATCGAATCGCCGTTCCCGCAGCGGCGCTCAAGACAGATCCGCGGTCGTCATGGCTTCCTCTGGGCGTAGCAAAATGGATCCCGGCACGGGAAGAGGCCAGGTCAAGATCCAAACTTTACCGCAGGTCGGAGGAAGTTGGAAGTAACGCGTTTTGCGAGCCGATTAAAGGTCGACAAACGACCTCGTGGATAAGCTGGACGTGCCAGGTCACTTTTTCAGGCGCGCTGGGGAGCGATCAATGTCGGCGTGAGTCCCGTACCCGTTCTTGGGCGGGGCGACATAAAACCCTTCCAATCAACAACTCCAGAGCAGGCAGAGGGAGGGCTGGAGCACATCCGTGGGTGATCTGTAGTCACAGCCGCGTAGCCTGAAACGCCAAACAATGGTTTCGTAGGGTCCGCGGACTGCCAGGTCCCGAGGTTTTCGACCTGCACATCTGCGCGCACAACGGAGGCCGATATGGCGGTGACGAAACAGCAGGTGCTCGACTATCACTTCGGCGAGCGTCCCGGAAAGATCGAAGTGACTCAGAGCAAGCCCTGCCGGACACAACGCGACTTGAGCCTTGGCCTACACGCCAGGGGTCGCAGTCCCGTGCCTCGAGATTCAGAAGAATCCGCATGATGCCTTCGCAATACACTGCGCGCGGAAACCTGGTGGCGGTGGTGAGCAACGGGACGGCCGTGCTTGGGTCTGGGCGATATCGGCGCGCTCGGCGAGCAAGCCGGTCATGGAAGGAAAGGTGTTACTATTCAAGCGCTTCGCCGATGTGGACGTTTTCGATCTGGAAGTGAACAGCCACGATCCGGAGCAGATCATCAAGCTGTGCCAGCTGCTGGAACCCACTTTCGGCGGGATCAACCTGGAGGACATCAAAGCGCCTGAATGTTTCTACATCGAGGAGACGCTCAAGAAGACAATGAAGATCCCCGTCTTCCACGATGACCAGCACGGGACCGCCATTATTTCAGGCGCCGCTGCTGCTGAATGCTCTGGAAGTCGTCGGAAAGCTGATCGGCCAAGGTGAAGGTGGTGGTGCAACGGGGCCGGCGCGTCAGGAATTGCGTGCGCGGAACACTATGTGCGGTTGGGAGTGAAGCGCGAAAAACATCACGCATGTGCGACACGAAAGGTGTGGTGCTACCAAGGGCCGCATCCGAGCCGGAATGAATCCTTACAAGGAGCGTGTTCGCCAAAGAAACCGACCCTGCGCACGCTAAGCGACGCGATGCGGGGAGCGGATGTGTTCGTGGGATGCTCGGTGAAGGGCGCGGTGAATGCAGGGATGATTCGATCGATGGCGCCGCGGCCCATCGTGTTCGCGATGGCGAATCCGGACCCTGAGATCACCTACGAAGAAGCGAAGTCGAGCCGTGACGATGTGATCCTTGCTACCGGGCGCTCGGATTATCCAAACCAGGTAAACAATGTTCTGGGCTTCCCCTTCATTTTCGCGGCGCGCTCGACGTGCGCGCGACGGCCATCAACGAAGAAATGAAGCTGGCGGCTACGCAAGGCGCTGGCCGCGCTGGCCAAGGAAGACGTGCCGGATTCAGTTTGCCGCGCCTATGGCGTCGAGCAGGTTGAAATTCGGACGGAATACCTGATTCCCAAGCCCTTCGATCCGCGGGTCCTGTTGTGGGAGGCCGTCGCCGTGGCTAAGGCAGCGATGGAAAGCGGCGTCGCACAAGAACCTCGTCGAACCTGCGGCTTGTATCGCGAGCAACTGGAGACGGCGCCTCGGGCAAGGCACACGAAGTGGCACGCATGATGGTTCACAAGGCGCAGGCGCAGCCCAAACAGCGTCGTGTTTCCGGAAGGGATAACGAGAAGATCTTGCGTGCCTGTCACACGCTGGTAGAGAAACATCGCCATCCCCATCCTGCTCGGAAACGCGGATGCCATCCACGATTCGCAGAGATGTGCCGGAATTAGCGCTTGAATTTGGACGGCGTGCGCATCGCTGGACCCGTCAAGCTCGCCACATGCGGGAGGCGTTACATCCAGGAACTGTTTCAGGCTACGGCAGACGGCGAGGCATGACGCTATCGGAAGCGCCGTCAGGCTGATCGACAATCGCAATATCTTCGGCTCGATGATGCTGCACCTGGGCGATGCGCGATGCACTGGTGTCGGGAGTGACCCAGCATTTCGCTGATACCATCCGGCCCGGCGCTGCAGATTGTGTCGAGTGCGCGAAGGACTTCCACAAGGTTTCCGGGCATGCTACGCCATCATCACCCGCAAGGGCGACATCTACTTCCTGGCCGACACCAGCGTGAATATCGAACCGACCGCCGAGGACCTGGTCGAGATCGCGCTGTGCACCGCCCAAACTGCGCGCCGCTTCGATATCGAACCGCAAGTGGCCTTGCTATCGTTCTCCAGTTTTGGCAGCATCGCGGCATCCGCAATGCGAGAAAGTGCGCCGGGCGGTCGAGGTTGCTGCACCGCGCCGATCCGACGCTGATGGTGGAAGGCGAGTTGATGGCCGACGATGCAGTATCCACCGGACTCTGGAGCAGCACTATCCCTTCAGCCAGTTAAAGGGCGGGGCCAACGTGCTGATCTTCCCCGACCTGAACTCAGCCAACATCGCCTACAAGCTGCTGTCGAAGATCGGCGGCGGCGAAACTCTGGGCCCGATCCTGATGGGCATGAGCAAGCCTGTTCATTTGCTGGCGCGCGGCGCGCGAGGTGGAAGAGATCGTCAATGTGACCGCGATTGCGGTAGTGGACGCGCAGGAGAACAGCGGCCTCGACAGCCGCCAGGTGCTGAAACCGGAGCTGTGCGGGCGGCGTTAACAGAGCGCGGCTACTCTCCTGTTACTTTCTTCGGAGGAGGCGCCGTTCCGGCGCTCGAGGAATCAAACGGCTGCGGAATTCCCATGCTTCCACCCTGCGGGTTCGCGCTCCGGCGGACTCGTGTGAATTCCGCCGTGGGGATCGGCTCCGACGTTGGATGTCAGCCCCATTGTGCCCGGGATGAAGCACGTGAGACGCGACCGCTGGGCGCAATGCGCAATGCGGCCGGACACGGGCCGCTCTGCCAATTTGCGCTCCCGTTCCTGCTCCCTGCAACTCGAACAGCAAACAATTTTCGCCTTCAGAATTTCCGGCAACCCCGGTGGTCATGCCCGGCATGTCATATGCAACGTAGAAAGGGCTTCTCTGCCACTCGGCGGCGTTGGTCGCACAGGTGCTCGACGCTTGAGCTGCGTCGTTCGCAGCTCGGACGTCGAGCCGCCCGCAATCGTCTGGCACTCGACGCCAGCAAGCTCTTTGCAGTTTGAGTTGGACCGGATCGTCTGGCCTGACGGGGAAGCGCGCCGTCGGGGTCGGAGGACTTTATTGCAGCTCGACGAGGAGCACGGCCGCAAGCAGAGCTGATCACAATAGCTCTGTTGCATGAGCTAGCATTGTAGAACATCGAGCCGCTGTCACGGTCGGCTATAGTGGTACCAATAGCAGTCGGGAGCATCCAATAAGCGATCGTGACAGAACCAGCAGATCATCAGCGAGGCATGCGACTCATCCGATACGACCCATGCCTGGTACGCGAGACGTCGCGATGGTCGTACAGGCATGCGCGCTCTCAAGCATCGCAACTTCCAGCTTTTCTTTCCGGACAACTGATCTCGTTGATTGGCACGTGGATGCAGACCGTGGCGCAATCCCGGCTGGTGTACGAAATGACGGGATCGTCGCTCTAAGCTGGGAGCCGGTGGGATTTGCCAGCCAGATCCCGGTGTTCCTGATGGCGCCGATCGGCGGCATGGTGGCTGATCGGGTGAACCGCCATCGCGATGGTCATCGCCACCCAGGTGGCGTCGATGATCTCTGGCGCTTCATTCTGGCGATCGCTGACCCTGACCCACACAGGTCACGGTGCTGGCACATTCTTCGTACTGGCCGCGCTGCTGGGGGTGGTGAACGCGTTCGATATTCCCGGGACGACAGTCGTTTCTGGTCGACATGGTAGGACGCGAGGACCTGATGAACGCCATCGCTCTGAACTCCTCGATGTTTACACGGCGCGCGCGTGATTGGCCCTGCGATCGCCGGACTTCTGCTTGTAAAGATCGGCGAGGGTTGGATGCTTCTTCGCAACTGGCATTGAGCTACATCGCCGTGATCATCGGGACTGCTGACTGATGCGAGTCGAGTGCGGTGCGCGCTCGAAGTCAGACTCGCCAGCTTGGCAGACATTATCTGGAGGGTTTCGCAGTGGGTGAGCCGGACGGCACCGATCCGCGCGTTGCTCCTGCTGCTGGGGCTGGTAAGCCTGGTCGGATATGCCTTACACCGTGCTGATGCCAGTGTTCGCCGACCACGTGTTGCATTCGGTGCGCGAAGGGACTGGGCAATTTTGATGGGCTTCACCGGCGTGTGGCGCTTTGTTGGGCGCATTGACACTCGCGCTTCGCACCGGCGTGCAAGGCCTCGGACAAGCTGGTCTCGATCTGCGTGCGCGCGGGTTCGGGGTGAGCCTGATTGCGTTTGCGTTCTCGCAGTATCTTCTGGCTGTCGGCGTTCCTCCTCATCCCGGCGGGTTTCTGCATCATGCTGGCAGATGGCGTGTTCGAATACGCGTGATCCAGGCGATGGTTCCGGATGCGCTTGTGCGGGTCGCGTCGATGGCGCTGTACTCGATGATGTTTATGGGATATGGCGCCCGTCGGGGCACTGCTGGGTGGCGCGATGGCGGATCGTTTGGGCGCTCCGATTGCGGTGGCCACGTGGCGGAGTGGCCAGCATTGTCGGGCGATCGGGTTCGGCAGGCAGCTGCCGGTGTTCCGTGGAGAAGCGCGTCAGTTGATCATTGCTCAGGCGATGGGCTGGCGGAGACCGGCGGAAGAGAATGACCGTGGCGAGGTGGTGCAGAAGTCTTCTGGAGACGCGAGCATCCCGCCTCGCATCCAGACCGGTAGGCCATGGCGTTTCGTCAGCGCGCGAAGCAGGGCTGTCGACTCGACGCACTGGACGGCGCAGCTTCGAATTCAGCCTTGCGCTGTCGAGCAGAGTGATCCCGAGAATATCTCTCTTTACGGCAGTAAGAGGTCCGGTTCAACCGCATGCATCTTTCTTCAGCTTGCTTCGGCGGTGAAAGACTGATTTCAGGAATAAGGACAACCCGCGCAAGCGATTGCCTGGAAAGAGACGGACCAACGACGTGTGACGTCGATTCGGCATGATGCACCATGCAGAACAAACGATAACGCCTTCTCGTCGAAGTGGCAGAGGGATTCACTGACGATTTCGGCTATCGCCGGCGTCTCTAAATGACATGCACCTGCGCCACTGTCCAGAACTGCTCGCTGTGGGCTGTTGATAGAACGCGTGAGACGTTTTCGTTCGTCGGGAGAAATGTCGCGACTGAGCTGCGCCGCCGTGCGGATGATGCTCGTTGCTTCTCCGATCTCGATTCTGGTCGAGGAACCGTGCTGGGGAGAGAGTCGTTGAGACGGAACGTGATGAAGTAATTTGCGGAGTCGGTTTCCCAGTGAGGGTAGCCGACCCTGATCTGCGGATAGGTGACGTCGCTGAAGCGTGGGCGAGAGCGGCCCGCGACCGCGCTACGGTCGGAAGGCGGATCGGGGTTGCTTGCTTTCAACTTTCCCGCTTTGCAGTTTCTTACTCTTCTGAGATGTGATTCAACTATTCGTTGCTTTACTTACTCTTTCGCGTAAATTACATGCTCGAATTCCCTGTGCAGTGGCTTTGCTCGGCAGGGACTGGACGCCGTAGTCGCCAGCCTTTCTCGAGGCCTGGAGATTCAGGTCGCGGAAGTTGGAGGGAACGGAGTCGGCCACTGCTTTTCGCACGGCTGCCGGGTCGAGCAGATGCGTGACCGCGGTGAAGAATCCCACCATTACAGAGTTCAACACCATGCGCTTGCCTAGTTCTTCGGCGAGGCGGCGTGGCCGGGCAGCTGTAGACTCGCGTTTGTTTGCGGAAGATCGGTGACACGGACCAGATCCTGCTCGACGATCAGCGTTCCGCCTTCTTTGAGCTCGGGCACAAACGCGCGAGTACGCTTCCTGCGACATGACGCACCATGATGTCCGGCTGCGTCGACGTACGGGATAGAGGATGGGATTTTCCGAGAGCACGAAGTTGTGCGCTGCAGGCGCCGCCGCGAGCTTCGGGCCCGAAGTTTTGCGTCATGGTTGCATACGCGCCCTGATAGATGGACGCGGCCTTGCCCAGCGACGATGGCCGACAGAATGACACCCTGCCCGCCGAATCCGGCGATCCGAAGTTCAGTCAGCGCAGCTGCATACACGTCTCCGAAGGATCCACGTAACGCTCGCCGCAGCGACTCCATCCATTTGTGCGTGGAGCAGGCTCTGGTAGTCGGGGCGATCCCGGTCCGACAAATTTTCCGACGATGATTTCGCCCGTCATGGTCAGGCCGACTCGCCGGTGGACGCGCCATGCTTCACCTTGCTCTTTTCCTTGTAGTACTTCATGGTGTCGAGACCGTCGCCCAGGCGGTTGCGGCGCTGGTAGAGCGTGGGGCAGGGCTGATGATCCTCGATGAAGCTGAAGCCCTTCTTCTGGAAGGCTTCCCCGATGGAGCGCGCCGAGCTGCTTCACGTGGAACGTGGTCCAGCGTGCGACGTAGCACGGCGCCAGGCGGCTTCGACCAGGTGCGGCAGGTTGAAGATGCCGGCTCGCAGGCGCCGTAGGGCGAGGTTGATGTGATGGCATGGCCCGGCGTGGTCGGGAGCGGTCTGGCCGCCGGTCATGGCGTAGATCAGGTTGTTCACGCAGATGACTTTGAGGTCGATGTTGCGGCGCGCGGCGTGGATCAGGTGGTTGCCGCCGATGGCCGAGAGATCACCGTCACCCGAGTAGACCACGACGTTCGAGCTTCGGATTCGCCAGCTTCAGGCCGGTGGCAAACGGAATCGCACGCCCGTGAGTGGTGTGGAACGAATCCAGCTTCACGTAGCCGGCGACGCGGCCGGTGCAGCCGATTCCGGAGACCAGCGCGAGCGATTGCAGGTCGATCTTCGATTCAATCAAGTGCGCCGCGCGAAGCAGTTGACGGTCGTGCCGATGCCGCATGCCGGGACACCAGATGTGCGGCATGCGATCAGTGCGCAGGAAACGGCTCGACCGGGTTCATGACGTTCGAGGGTGCTCATCGGCTGGCCTCCACGATCGCCTTCAGAATGTCTTCGGGACGATGCACGCTGCCGCCGGCGTGCGGCACGAGAATCGTCTTGGCCTTGCCGCGCCGCGGCGCGCTCCACCTCGCGCACCATCTGTCCCAGATTCAGTTCAGGGACCACGAAAGCTTTCGCCTGGCCGTGCCAGTTCGCGGATGCGTTTCTCGGGAAGGGCCAGCAGAGTGATGCAGGCGTAGCTTGCCCACCTTGCAGTCCCTGCTCACGCGCCATTTCAATGGCCCGCTGGGCGACGCGCGAGGTGATGCCGTAGGAGACCACAATCACGTCGGCGCCTTCGAGTTGCCTCTTCTTCGCAGCAACGCGATGCGCTCGGCGGCATCGAGATCTTGCTTCTGCAGGCGCGCGCACCAGCTTGTCCTGCGTCTGCGGTGTCATGTTCGGATAGCCGCGTTCGTCGTGGGTCAGGCCGGTCACGTGAAAGTCGATAGCCCTCGCCGGCGTGCGCCATTTCCGGGCACCAGATCGCCGTTGGTGGCGTAGGGCAGATATTCGTCCGCGGATTTGCTGGGTGTGGCGGCGAGGGACGACTTCGATCTGATCGGCGGCAGGGATGACCACCTTTTCCGTCATGTGGCCGACACTCGTCCATCATCAACATCACGGGCGACGCGGAATTCCTCCGGAAAGTTGAAGGCCGTGATGGTCAGGTCGAAACATTCCTGCGGGGAATTGGGGCAGAGCGCGATGATTTCGTAGTCGCCGTGCGAACCCCAGCGCGCCTGCATCATGTCGGCCTGCGCGGGTAGCGTTGGCAAGCCAGTGGAGGGTCCGCCGCGCTGTACATCGACGAACACGCAGGGTGTCTCGGTCATGGCGGCGTATCCGATGTGCTCCATCATCAGTGAGAAGCCCGGGCCGGAGGTGACTGTGAAAGCCTTCGCGCCTCCCCAGACCGCGCCCTGCAGCGTAATCGAGGCGGCCAGCTCGTCTTCCATCTGGATGAAGGTTCCGCCGACGACGGGGATGCGCGACGCGAAGCGTTCGACGACTTCAGTCGAGGGGTGATCGGGTATCCGGCGGCAAATCGCGCGCCTGCGGCTAGGGCGCCTTCGCAACAGGCGTGATCGCCGTCGATGAAGTGCGTGCCCGAGAGAACTCCTCGAGGATCAGCTTTCACGGGTCACCTCCGGGCGCGGAGGCGCAGGGGGAGTTCTTTCTGACCAGGAGACGCTGCGCCGATAGATGGCGAAATCGGGACAATACATTTCCACAAGGTCGCAGCCGCTGCACTCTCCTGAGTGCGACTACATGCGGCGGGTGATAGCCCTTGGCGTTAAAGGCGAGACGACAGAGCCAGAACTTTGGTTGGACAGAACTCCACGCAAAAACCGCAAGCCTTGCAGCGCTCGACGACAATGGAAACGCGACCTTTGGCCACCACAAGACCCCCCCACCTGGGGAGTGAAGGACACTCCGCAATCCACAGAAAGTATGACGGTTGAGGTCCGCGGCGGGTGTGATGGAGATCACTTGTGGCGGTGATGTGGCTCGAAGGGTGAGCGGCAGCGGAAGGTGAGTTTGGCAAGAAAAAGGCGACCCCTGATCTTCCGGGATCGCCGCATACTTTGCGACAACTCTAGAACGTGAGCGACGCCTTGACTTGAATCAGACGCGGGGAGGCATCGCCACCCAGGAATGATCCGAGGATCGAAGTCGGAGTGCTCACGGTGGTGATGATTGAACCGAAGCTCCGGATTAGAAACGTCTCCGACCGGCTGATCAAAGTTTGGATGGTTAAACAGGTTGAAGAACTGCAACCCAACGCCCAGTTTTCCGGACTCCAGTGCGGGATGCGGAAGTTCTTCATGACCGTGAAGTCGGTGTCGAAGTAGTTCGGCCCGTAGAACTGGTTGCGGCGCTGCACGCCTAGACCAGAAGTAGCGGGCGAGAACATGGCGGTGGTGAAGCACGGCGTGTTAACCGCCGACTTGCCGCACGACGATGGCGCTCCGCCAAGGTAATTGGCGAAGACAAAGCACCCGTGCTGCGTTGAGGACGCCGCCGAAGTTGTTCGACGCCAGGATGGAGGTTGCATTGCTATCAACCACGGTGAGAGGCAATCCGCTGCGGGCGAAGATGGTTCCAGCGACAGTCCAGTCGCCAAAGATCGCTCGCGGACCCCAGAAGCGCGGGACGTCCCACACGTAGTTCAAGCTGAAGTAATGCCGCGCGTCGTAGTCGGCGTTGCCATAGTCTGCCACGCACATTAAACGGATTCTGTGGCGACAGGACGCTGGTGTTGGTGTTGAAGGTGTACTGCAGGAAACCCGCGTTCGAAACTTCGTCGAGCGCGTGGCTCCAAGTGTAGTTAGCCTGCAACTGCACCGAGTGGAACTGATGTCCGCAACGATGCGGTCAGGCCGTTGTAGTTGGAGTTGGCGATGGTCGAGACTTCGCTGATGGTTCCGAAGCGCGGATCGAGTGGGGCGGTCGGCAGACCTGCGAAGGGATGTGCTGCCGAGGAGTCCGGAGACAGCTATCCGCGGGATCGGGCGTTACTCCATCGCAGAACGCGTTCAGACCGGGGTTCTGCGCGGCTTCGTGAACTCCGTGATTGCCCACGTAGTTCAGCGAGATGTGGTTGCCCGTCCAAAAGCCGTGCTGGACTTCGAGATTCCACCCTGGTATTGGGGAGCGATGATCCGCCGCGCCGCATTCGTGAAGGACGGCACCACGAAGAGTGGATTCGAGGCCTGGATCTGCGCGAGGGTTTGGCCTGCTGCGAAGCCCTGCGTAGGAACGACGTGTTGGCACCCGCCGCTAACGACGCCTGATTGCCAGCAATCTCGGGAGACAGCGGAGCCGTTCCCACCTGGAACGGATTGTTCAGGGGAGTTGTTCAGCAGGTTGTCAGCAATCGTGGCCGGGAAAGCATCGGTGAACAAACCGGAAGCCGCCGCGGATCACGGATGCTGCGACCGGAGCCGAACGGACCCACGCGAAGCTGACCCTGGGCCGCCAGCTGACCTTAGTGTAGTTCGCCAGCGCCTGGTTCAGGCTGGTATGGATGGCATTCAGTTGTACGGCGTGTCAACGGAGTGATCGATGGCCAGGAAGGAATTGTCGGGGCGCGCGAAACAATTCGTTTGGCAGGTCGGGTTGGAATTGTGGTCGCCGCGCAGCGACAATGTAAGTTTCAAGTTCGGCCGGACCGCCCACTCGTCTTGAGCATAGAAGCCGAGCGCGTAGACAGAGACTGGTTGCGTCGGACGAACGGCGAAGTTCTGCGGATAGTTGTCGCCGTTTCCATTGAAGAACGACCGCAGGCTGTCGCCGAAGCTGAAACCGATGCTGCCGATGCCCGGCGAGTAGTCGGTGATGTCGTTGCGGCGGAAGTTGATTCACAACTTCAGGGAGTGGCTGCCCTTCTGCCAGGACAGATCGTCGACCGCACCATACTGCGTGACGTTCCGACCTTGCGGGCCACGTCCAGGTTCCGACCGAGTGGGTAGAAGGCTCCTCCGGATAAGCTTACGCGGAACGGCATGGCCTGAGTGGACGCCCTCAGATTGGCGGTGGAGAGATCGCGCTGTACCAGGAGCCGCTGAGAATGAACTGGTTCACCATCGACGTGCCGAAGGTGTGGTTCTCCTGCAACTGTCCCTCGTACTGAGGCTGAGTGCTCACCGCATTGAAAACCGGGTTGATGGGATCGGTGGATGTCGCCTGCGTGCTGTGATCGGTGCGGAAGTGGACGAACAGGCGATCGTTCGATCCGATAGCGTTGATCCAACCGCCCGGTCACCAGATATTCATGGTGAAGTTCCCGGCGGTGGAGTGGAATTGCAGAGCGCACGGTGTAGTAGCGTCACCAAATCCGTTGAATGAGCCGCAACCAGGGCCAGTCGGAGTTTGGGCACCAGTCACCGGGTCAGTAAAAGATCCATTCTGTAAAACGTTTTGCGCGTTCGCGGCGCCGTTCGCTCCGTTGTAGAGGTTGAACATCTGCTGATAGAACGGAACTGACTGCGGGCTGTTGCCTTTGCAGGTTTGCCAAGGTCGCCGCCTGAACTGTGGCTCAGAACATTCACCGGCAGAGTGGTCGGCAACACAACCCGTAGACCTTCGTAGTTTACGAAGAAGAAGGTCTTGTCTTTGCGGATCGGTCCTCCAACTGACGCGGCCCACTGATTCGCGTTGACGAACGGACGCTCGACGCCACTCTGACGTTGAAGTAGTTATTCGCGTTCAAGGCGCGGCCATTCCAGAAATATTCGGCATTGCCATGCCAGTTGCTGCTGCCTGAGCGCGTGACGCTGACTGACATTTGCGCCAGCGAGCCCGCCGTACTGTCCGGAGTACCCGTTGTTGACCACGGTCGCCTCACGAATATCGTTCTTGCCGAGCAACAGGTTCGTGGCGCCGGAGTTGTTGAGGTTCAGGAACGGATCGTTCTCGTTCATGCCGTCGACGGTGAAGATATTCGAAGTCGCAGGTCCGAAGGTGGACGAATTTCCGTAACCGGCCTGCGTGTTCATCACAGCGCCGGGAGCGGTCTGGACGATGTAGTCGAGGTCGTTGCCCGGATTCGGCGTTTGTGAGATCTGCTGCTGTGTGATGGTGGTCGAGATTTCAGCGTTCTCAGATCTGTACCGCTTCTGCCCCGCAGAAACTCTGACAGATCCGCTGGCAGTGCCGAGAGCTAGCTGAATATTGGGCGGTTGCGGCTTGACCGACCTGTAACCGTGGCCTGCTGCTGCATTGATTGAAAGCCGGACGCCGAAACCGAGATGGGTATAGGTGCCGGGACCCAACAATGTAAAACCGGTAGTAGCCCTGCGCATTGGTGGGGTGCGTCTGCGTTGAGCCTGATTCATTGCTCTTCACGGTGACCGAGGCGTTCGGAACGAGAGCTCCAGAAGGTCAGTTACGGTGCCTGCGAGATCGCCCGAGGTGAGTCGACTGCGCAAACATCCAGGTGGTCTGGCCTGCGACCAGCGCGGCCAGAATCAAGAAGCATGGTGCAAAAGCGAAAAACGCATTACAAACCTCTGATAGGTAAAGAGAAGGCGTTGACCTCAACGTGCAGCGTTGGTAATAGAACGCTGCTCTGCCAAAGCGACGGAGTGAAGAATTAAGGGCAGAAATTTCGTTAACGGTTGAATCTAGGAGCGCGGCGGCGCACGATCGGCCGCAAGCCGCAGGTAGAGAACAGAAGGAATGGGCGCAACTCGCGGAAGGATTACGCGCTTCCGGCGCGAGGTTGGTAGTATGGCGTGCTCTAACGCGCGCAGTTCCGAGCGTGACTGAGCAACCGCTCTCCGTCCCAAGTTTCGTCGGGTATTGCCGTGCGGAGAATTTTCTTGATTGCCATTGCTGCTCTTCGAGCTTGTGTTTCTGCGAGCAGCAAAGCGGAGTTGCGAGGCTTGCACGGTCAGAAATACTACGCAGCACGCAATCGCGAGCATCATCGCTGGAACACTGAGCGGTGGCCACTCAGCGCTGCTCGTCCAACATCTACAAAGTTTTGGGTATGCCACAACACGTTGTTCACTCAGCATGTCTGGATGCACGGAGTGTTCCACTTTGATTGTCAGGAGATTGCAGCGCGAACTGTTTCGAAGAAGTTAAACAATGTATGTAAAGGGCGTGTAATCGCAGACGTCGTGTGACATTCGCCATTACATATTTTGACATTCCAAAACTGAAGTGCGCGAGCGAGCATCGAGTAAATCATCGAAATCTCGATTGAAATCTGCAACTATCAACGAGAGACGCATCTAACTCTTCATACTGTGTCCGCACGCGACTAGAAATACAGCGCTCTTGCCTTTGGCATGAGGCGCGAAGAAGTTGTACCACGTCATCGTCGTAAAACGTAAGGCCGCTGGTTGCGCCCAATCTTCTGCGCGTACGCGGCCAGATAGATTTTCCCCGCCGACAATTCCCGCCTCGAGTGTGTGTTGCACGGTATCCGCGATTTCGAACGCACCGACAATTTTCGAAAGATCCGCGAGGGAAAAGAAGTCCACGCTCGCGTCGGCCGGGAGTTCCTGCTCCAGACCTAAGTAGCCCGCACGATCGCGGAAATCTCCCTTTTAGCGAGCTCCAACTGTTTGTTCTCGCGCTGGAAGAAGCAGGCGCCGGACGGCGAGGTCCTCGACGCTGTGCACATATGAGGTAAAGATCGTTCAGCAGCTCCCCGGCTTTCTTGAGGAAATCCGCCGGAACACCACCGCGTTGCGTAGTCGAGCAAAGTGCTCAACTGGGCGAACAGATCGGCTCACGCGCGAACTTGCGTGATGAGCCCTGACGCTGGATAACGTGCTCCACGGATTCAGATGGCGGCCGTCCTTGGTTAGCGGCTTCAGTGGGAAGAGTCTCCCCGCACATCCGGCACCGCGATTTTCGGCCCACTATCTTCCATGACTTGACTTGAGCTTCGACTCGAGCAGACTCGAAGCCTCGTGCATCTGCCGCATCGGGGGATAGTCGACTTCTTCTTTCGAGGTAGGCCACGACCGGCAACTGGAGTGGCTCTGATTTTCGCTGGGCACTGGCGGCGCGAGGATTTCGTGTGACCCAATGCCAGTGCCGAGAATGCGACTCCTGCGCGCGTCCAAATCGAGCAAGCGCGATTCACTCTGCTGATCGACGAAGCCCGTGATGACTTTGGCGGGCAGTCCCAACGCAGTGCTCACAGCCAGCGCATTCGCGAGTATGGTGCCGTTGTCCCAACCGAAGTGCCGATAAGTGCGCGATCGATACTCCATCGCGTTGCGCCAGTATGTCCCGGTGCAAATTACGATGAGCGGAGCGTGTGCAACTGCTTTTTGCGGAAGCGGCCGCATCAAGGAAGACTTTACTGATGGTCACTGGCCCGCAACCGCCGAAGGCCGAACTCCGCAGTTCCTGAAGTGATAAACGCCTGCCGGCAGGTCTGGCAGATCCTCACAGACAAGATACAACTCAATTTCGTAAAGTGCACCAGTGCAGGCTCGCGGCCCGAAAAGTCTCGCCCCTGGGAATTTCTTGCTGCGCGTGACTCCCGCGGGAGAAAAACAGAGGAAATTGCGCGATGTCATCGAGAGTTGGAATCTTCTTGCCCCTGGCCACGATGCCGGCTCGATATCGCGGAAAGCGTAGACACTCGGTCTGGCGGAAATCCTTCGGGAGCCGCGTCACTTCCTAGGGTAGGCGATTCTGAAGAGGAGCGGTTTGCGCCCCAATCGAGAAAATGTGGATGCGCGCGCAGGCTGGATAGAATGCGTTGTGCCGTTGTGATATTTCCAGGTCGCGTCCAGGTCCTGGTTCGGCATCAGGGAAATAATTGTATTCGGTCGAGATTCCAACGAAGTGGCAATCAGGCTTTCTTGCAGCCAGCGTTCCATGCAGTCCTTGCGTGCAGAAATTCCCGCACGACTTCTTTGATGTCGCGATGATTCCCGTCGACTGCGTAGTTGAGGCGCTGCATATCCTGGTCTGAGATCTTGCCAGCGAGATCGTCGAGAGCCTGTGCTACCTCGGATGCCGGGATATGTGTTTCCTGACGCATCACAGCCACTGCCTCGCTACGGCGGAAAGTAGTTGCGATCATCCCGAGCACGAATAGGTCGAGCGTGATTAACCCATCGTGGTGTTGCCGGCGATCGATCGATCTGCTTTCTTCAGAGCGCGCGTCAGCAATCCAAGATCCACGACTCGGGAGCGGTGGCGAACGCGGCGCCGCACGTCGCTTGGCGAGTCCTTAGAACCATCCGGTCGCTCCATGAACTCGTAACCAAATCCTGGGCCCATTGGAGGCAGTAGTGCGCTGCCTGCGAAATCGTCTGGAGTTGGAGGCGGCGGGCATCTTCTCCGCGCGGAATCACGATGGCGAAGGTGTCGTCGAACCCGAGCGGTGGACCGAGAGCCAAGTCAAAGCGCTTCGCATACTCAGACTGGTACTCGATTGTAAACGCCTTGCGCGGCCTTCCGGCTCTCCCTTCAAGATTGCTGTCAATGCTGTGCCGGTGTACTCCGGGTAAATATCGATTCTTCCCGCCAAAATCGCTTGGTGGCAGATGAAGCTGCCCAGCGAGATAAAAAAGCGGCGCTCTACGTGCAGATTGGTCTTCGCCTCCAATCGCTGCGCAAATATCTCTCCCAGAATCGCCTGCTCCGTGAAATTCTTCGACCCGATGACGATGCGGTCTCGCGCGGCGGGGCCGCAAGCCACCGTGATGAGCAACGAAAACGCAGATCAGGAAAGTCTTGCGCACCATAGCTTGTGAGTCGGGACGTAATTTTTCTCTAGATCGCACTCAGGCGGCGTTCGACCCAGCCCAGCGTTGCGTCGACGAGCAACGCCAGCGCGGCGGCGGGGATATGCGCCGACGAGAATGATCTGGTTGTTGACCATGCTGAGGCCGCGGAAAATGTATTCCCCAGGCCGCCAGCGCCCAGCGCCGCAGCGATGGTTGCGAGTCCCACAGAGATCACGGCGGCGACGCGAACGCCCGCAATGATGAATCCCAGTGGCAAGCGGCAACTCGACGCGAAACAGCAACTGACGATCCGTCATGCCCATGCCCCGGCCCGCTTCGACAATCGCGGATCTACTCCTTTGATGCCAGCGTAGGTGTTGCGAATCAGTGGCAATAACGCATAGAGCGTAAGGGCCAGAATCGCGAGACGCCCTGAGCGCGCGCCAATCCAGGGCACCGGCAGGAGGAATGCAAACAGCGCGAGACTCGGAATGGTCTGGATTACGTTGGCGCCGCCCAGCACCACCCTGTTCCAGCCCGGACGGCGGCTGATCAGAATTCTGAGTGGGATACCAATCAGCACAGCGAACAATGTGGAGGCGACGACCATCCCGAGATGCAGGAGCGTCGATCCGAGCACCTCGCCGTGATTTTTGCACGATGTACTGAAACACGTTCATGCTGAGGCTCTTTTCTCCGGTGTTGGCATTTCTGAAGGCCTCGAGATATTCCTGAACCAGCGGGTCTTGCGATTTCATGAAGTCAGCCGTTGGCAGTGCAGTGCACCAGGCGGCCGCCTTCCATCAAGGCTATACGCGTGCCCAGGAAAAGAGCCTCACGCAAATCGTGCGTGACGAAGACGACGGTCTTCTGCAATCGCTGTTGCAGGGCGAGAAATTCTTTGCAACTGGGCGCGCGTGATAGCATCAAGCGCGCCGAATGGCTCGTCCATAGGTGAGGATGGGGGATCGGCGGCTAACGCACGCGCGCGACGCCTACTCGTTGGCGCTGACCTCCGGAAAGTCTTTCGGATAGCGCGATGCGAGCGATGGGATCCAAGCCCACGAGTTGCAGGAGTTCCGTCCACCCGTTTCCGAACGCGCTCCGACTCCCAGTTTTCGATGGTGGGCACCAGGACCGATGTTGCGCTCGACTGTAAAGTGCGGAAACAGGCCGGCCTCCTGAATGCAGTATCCGATACCGCGGCGCAAGCGAATACGGTCCCAATCGCGGTGGCGCGGCCTTCGACCAGAACGTCGCCCTCGGTCGGGGAGAGCAGATCGTTGATCAACTTGAGAGTTGTTGTCTTTCTCCTGAGCCGCTGCGGCCGAGCAGCATCAGGGTCTCGCCGCGACGCACTTGCAGATTCAGGTCATTCAGGAGCGCGGGACCGCTGGGAAAACGGTAGGCGACATTTCCGCATCTCGATGACCGTGCCGTTCTGTGCACCAGTGCTCATGGGCGAGCCTTTGCTTCCGAGACGACAACGCCAGCGGTGGATTCTAAGATGATACGCAGCGATAGAGGGTACCGATTTTTCCGCGTTGAGAGCGCTGACAAGCTTTACTGCGACGAGCGATACGATGACGCCGGCAAGCCTGTAATACGAATGCCGCCATGCCCCTATGCCGAATGTTGAGACCGATAAGCAAGGCTGTAAGTTGCTCGACAATGCGGGCGTTCTCGAGCTTCCACCGTCAAGCGCGCGCACTCCGGGAATCTTTGCCGCGAGGTCGCACACGGTTTGAATTGCGGCCTGGTCATCGCTGCAGACGATCACGTCGCATTCGACCGGGCTGGCGCCGTTCATCACGTCGGCAGAACAGTTCTGAAAGGCCGCCACCACTGGTCACGCCCTTGGGGACTAGTTCGGCAGTCTGTTGAGCTGCGGAGCCCTGCCACACTCCGAGCGTGCGACTGGCGCGGCCACCGACTCCGCTGGCGAGCGGCACGGTGGCATCGATCAGGATGCTGCCGCGGTTTGAAGCGACGGCTTGAGTTGCTTTCATCAATGCGGCTTGACCTTCGAAGGGAACGGTCAGCGCCAGCAGGTCGGTGGCGGCACAGGCGGCGGCGTTCGTATCTCCTGTTACCTGGGCAGAAGAACCAGCGGCTTGATGATCTTGGCTGCCGTCTCGCGAGCGCGGTCTGCACTCCGCGATCCGATGATGATGGATTCTCCGGCGCGCGCCCAGCGCAGGCGAGACCCATTCCGGCCGGGCCTGTGCCGCCCAGGATCGCGATCGTCCGGCTCAAGCGAACTCCGGAATCATCGCGTGTTCACTGGTGAGCGCCTCGACTGGGTCTTGATGTGCAGGCGCGAATACGTGGTGTTGCGTTCCGCGGGAATGCGGCCCGCTTCCAGAATTAAGGTCTGGAATTGCCGGACTGGTGTACTGCCCGGCAGTCGCCCCGGCTTCACGCGAAATGTTTTCTTCCATCAGCGTGCCGCCGTAGTCGTTTGCGCCAGCGTGCAGGCAAAGTTGTGAGAGATTGCGGTTCAACTTCACCCAGGACACCTGGATATTGTTGATCGCGCCCGCGAGCATGATCCGCGCAAGCGCGTGAATCTTGAGGTGCTCGGCGAGGGTCGGGCCGGAGCGCGCCAGTCCCTGGTGGAACAGCAGAGTGTTCTGATGCACAAAGCCCAGCGGAACGAATTCCGTGAAGCCTCCGGTCTGCTCCTGGATTTCGCGAAGCAACAGAAGCTGGTTGACCCAGTGCTCGGTCGTTTCCACGTGGCCATACATCAGCGTGGAGGTCGAGCGAATGCCGCAGTTGATGGGCGGTGCGTGATGACTTCTCGCCACTGGCTGGTGGAAAGCTTGTTGCGCGTGACAGGATGTTGCGCACCTGATCGTCGAGAATTTCAGCCGCAGTGCCAGGCAGAGTGTCGAGGCCGTTGTCGCGCAGCATCTGCAGATAATCCCGCACGGGCATGCCCGTGAGTTCCATGCCGTAGACGATCTCCATGGGCGAGAAAGCGTGGCATGTGCATGCCGGGCAACGCGCGTTTCACGGCTCGCAGGATGTCGCGGTAATAGAAAGGAGGCAGATCCGTGGGGCAGGCCGCCCTGAATGCAAACTTCTGTGGCGCCCAGATCCCAGGCTTCCACCGCTTTGGCGGCGACCTGATCAGGACTCAGAAAGTAGGTGTCGTGCTTCGCGCGGGCCGCGGCTGAAGGCGCAGAATTTGCAGCCCACGAAACAAATGTTGGTGAAATTGATATTGCGGTTGACGACGTAGGTAACCAGATTGCCAGACAGCTCGGCGCGCAGTTGATCGGCAGCAAGCAGCAACCTAGAAGGTCGTCGCCTTCACAATTCGCGAGCGCGAGCAACTGTTCTTTCGAGAGCGCATTTCCCTCTTGCCGGGTCAGAGCAATTTCAAGAGCTTCGCGAATCGCCGGTGACAGGCGCGGCTCGATGTCCGTCCATTCGAGAGATGGAAAGTTCTCCAGTTCCGAATGCGAGAGTGCTCGTGACACGACGCCCTCCTAACGAAACAAATCCTGCTCCGCGGGACGAAGAAGCGGAGCGGGAACTTCCGCGTCCGGGGCGGTACGGGAATCCTCGAATGATAACAAACGGAGTGCGAGTTAGCTTGCTCGACAACAGTCCGGCAGCGCACGCCAGCTCGTCGGCGACGGCGTCGATGGTGACACGCAGAGGATAGCCGTGCGGGTCGCGGCGTCCGCGGTAATCGTGAATGGCTTTCATGCCGGCGACACCGATGGCGGCTTCGGTCAGGCCCTCACGCCACGGCTCGCCCGAAACTGTCGGAGATGATGACCGGAATCGAATGCCCAGTCAGCTTGCGCAGTTCACCATGCAATTTGCGTGCGGAGCGGTCGGGATCTTCGGGAAGCAGCAGCGCGTGTTCTCCGCCGTCGACATTCGAGACATCGATCCCGCTATTCGCGCAGATGAAGCCGTGGCGGGTCTCCGTGATCAGCACTCCGTTCTTGCGTCGAACGATCACTGGCGCTTTCACACAAAGCCAGTTCGATGACCCGCGCATCGACGTGATAGCGCTTGCCCCAGGCACGCGATTCGGCCGTCGTCTTTACGCTGTCCAAGCGAACCAAGCGGCCTTCGGCTTTGGAGACGACTTTGTGCTTTACGACGACGATGTCGCCCTTCAAGAGCGAGAGGCGCTGCCGGCGGAGAGCATCGAGTAATTTGCCAGCCAGGGAGTCTTTGGGCCTGAATTTCTGCGGATAGGGTAACCGGAATGATCCGGAGTTCCTGCATGTGGCTACTCGTTCACAGCCGTCGGGTACTCGCGGAGATTGAAGCTGCGGGCCAGGCGTTGGGCGCGAGTCTCGCCGGGGAGATAAATCAATTTCTGCAGGTCAGCGGGGTCGTCGACATCAACTGCGAGACCGGGCAATGGAAGAATCACGCAAGGCTTTCCCGTGGCTTTCGCAGCAGCACGTGCGGTTTGAAGCTGTCGTTCCCAAAGCGCAAGGGGAACAAGGCGGCGGGCCGGCGCAATACAGCATTCGTTCCGCGATTGTCTCCCGCGGGAACAAGGACGGTTCCGACCTCGGGCGCGGCTTCATAAATTGCTTGCAGTTCCCAGGCCTGTACGAGCGGGATATCGCCGGGAATGACGAGGGTGTCGAGTTCGCGGGCTTCGCAAACGCGCGTCGCCATATCGATCGCATCGGTTTCTCCGCTGTTGCGGTGATCGGCGATTACCTCGAATCCATATTTGCAAGCCAGTGACAGGGCATACGAGTCGCACGTCACCATCGCGACCTCGGGTCGACCTTTCCAGGAAGCAATCGCCTTCTGTAACATCCGCCAACATGGCGCGGGCGAGTTCGGTGCGCTCTGGCTGATCGAGAACAGAGGTCAGCCGCTGCTTGGCGTCTTTCAAATTCTTGACCGGGATCAGGATCATACGTGCTCGGGCCCCGCGACTGCTGCACTCTTGGCCGCGCACCGCAGCCAGAACGGCTGCGGCCAGGTCGGCCTTGTCTTCCGATGTGCGCATGATGGTTTTGGTGACGTGCACGCGCAGACCCGACTTTCTGAGTTCCTCGACGGATTGCGCGTCGCGCGTGTCAATCACAAGCATATCCAGAAAATCGTGATATGCCTCCGCGACGCCGGCAACCGAAACCGGCAGACCTTGCGAAGCCATCAGAATTCCTGCCGGGCCGGCGACCGCTTCTCCCGCGACAATGGGGCTCACGGCGGCGATCCGCGCCTTGGTCTGTATGCAGCGCTTCACGAACGCCGGGAACCGCGAGGATCGGGCCGATGCTGGTGACCGGGTTACTCGGAGCCAACAACACGATGTCTGCGTTCATGATCGCTTCTAGCACTCCTGGGCCAGGCTCGGCATCGGCTGCACCGGCGAAGCGGATGGATTCTACCGGGTCCTGATACCAACGCTGTACAAAATATTCTTCGAAGCTGAGCTCGCCGAGAGGGGTACCGACTCGCGTCTCGACCCGCGAATTGCTCATCGGCAGGATCCGGGCTTTCACGCCCAGTTTTTCGCAGATCTCAGTGGTGACTTCTGACAGTGTCTTCCCTTCCGCGAGCAGCTTCGAGCGGAGGATGTGCACCGGCGAGATCGCGGTCGCCGGCGTGGAACCAGATCGGCTGCCCGAGCTGTCCCATGTGTTGCAGGCAGAAGAATGTGTCTCCCTTTACGCCCCAGCCGCGCTCACGGCTCAGCATTCCTGAGAGCACGTATGTGATGGAATCGATGTCGGGAGAAACGTACAGGCCCCACCAGAGCAAGTCGTCGCCGGTGTTGACGATGATTGTGAGTTCTTCAGGTGGGACAAACTTGCCGCAGGCCATCGACGAACTTGGCGCCGCCGGTGCCGCCGGTCAACACTGTGATCACGCGGCCCTCCGGCAGTAGCCACAAGCGTCGGATGCAGCATGAACACGATCGGCCACGCAGCCCCGGTCGGGCCGCGACCAAGGGCAGGAATTCCGGATACACGGGAAGGCGTTGCACCAGTTTGAAGCCGCGACTCTCCGTCTGCTGGCGAAGCTGTTCCAGATGCGGCCAGGGTCTTTCCGGATTGATGAAGTCAGGAGTCAGGGGCGAGACGCCGCCCCAGTCGTTGATACCGGCCTCCAGCAAGTCGTCATAGTAAGGGTGCGGAGAGATTCGGAGGCGCCTGAATATTCATGCGCGGCATCAGCAAGCGCGCCACGGCCACCGTGCGCAGCATGTCGCCGAGTGCGGTTCCTGCCAGTGCTGCATCGGAATACCCGGCTTGACCGCGGAAATTCTGAACGATAACTTCCTGTACATGTCCGTATTGCTCGTGCAGTTCGCGGATGGCCAGCAGGGTGTCCACGCGGTCCTCGAGGCTTTCGCCGATCCCGATCAGCAGACCCTGTGGTGAACGGCACCTTCTGTTTGCCGGCCTCTTCAATCACGCGCAGGCGCTTTGACGGCAGCTTGTCGGGCGCATTGTCGTGGGCGCGGCCGCGCGCGAGGCAGGTCGGCATTCGTGGACTCGAGCATCAGACCCATGCTTGGCGATACTGCCGCTAGGCGACCGATCCATGAGGCACTCAGCAATCCCGGGTTGGGATGCGGCAATAACTTCGTTTCCTCAACACCAGGTCGCACATTGCTTCCAGATACTGCAACGTGGATTGGTATCCCAGATGTCGTAACGTCTCCCGCATTTCCGGGAATAGCAGTTCCGGCTTGTCGCCCAGGCTGAACAGAGCCTCGGTACAGCCCAAGGCCTTTCACCACGACGCGCCACATCCAAAACTTCGTCGGGCGTCATGGTGTGCGCGCCCGGGTCCCCGGGTCTTTGCGAAAACGCAATAGCCGCAGATAGTCGCGGGCAAAGGTTGGTCAGGGGCAGAAAGACTTTGCGGGAGTACGTGATGGCACCTGGCTTGAATCGCTCTTTGGCGGCGCGCGCTGCTTTAAGGAGCTGCAGGGAGGAAATCGTCGGTGCACCGGAGGAACTGGAGAGCAGCCTCGCGCGACAGGGGCTTTCCACGGCACACCTCGGCGAGAGACTCAGCCAGAGTGCGGGACTGCGGTCTGGATTCAGTGGCGGGGCTCAAGATGCGTCAGTTTCCCCGAGAACCAGGTTGACTCACCCCGAAAAAGCCCGGGTAGCAAGATGATACATGAAAGCCGTGTTGCGGCCGATTTGCGCGCGGCGCTGGCGCCGGCACTAGACCATGCATTTCTCCAGCTCGCCCAGCGAGGGCAGGTTGCCCTCGCGACCGCCGGCGAGAGCGCCGGCGCTACGGGGTCGACGTGATAACTTTATCGGTCAACCGGAGGGAAACCTGCTGCAGCGAGCGTCAGCCAGGCAGAGTTCCGCAAAGCATTAGGCTCCTTTGCGACCGGCATCACCGTCATCACCCTGGACTCAGACGGCGACGTTCACGGGATGACTGCCAACGCTTTTGCGTCCGTCTCGCGTCGACCCAATGCTTGTGCTGGTGTGCGTTGACCAGAAGGCCCGGACCCACGCGCATCTTCACTCCAAAAGCGCTTCGGGGTGAATGTGCTCGCCGAGGACCACCGGAAGATTTCGGAATACTATGCGCGTCCGGCTCGCGCGCACGACCGCGCCGCGGAGGAAGCGGGCGCCCAGTTTGCGACCGGACTCGCCACGGCACTCCCGTGCTGCACGGCGCGCTGGCCTACCTCGAATGTCGGCTCGCACTCTCGGCGCAGGACGCCGGTGACCACACAATCTTCATTGCCGAAGTCGAGGAGGTCGTCGTACGTGAAGGCAAGCCTCTCTTATTCTTCGGCAGCCAGTACCGGAAAATGGGCGAAGGCGTGTAGCGGCCGGTCTGGATCGCCTTCAGTCCACACTCTACCCGGAGTGGGTTGCGCCCTCTTCCTGCGCCAGAAGTTGCGGCTCCCTTACGAGTTCCGCGATGCCAACATACTTCCGCTGACCCGGGCCCAGCGCGCTTGCCGGTCGCGCACGTCGACGTGCAGGAAATTTGCCGTCGTAGACGCCGATGCCGCCTTCGGCAAACTGTGGAACCTCAAGAGCTAGCTCGTACATTCTCTGCAGCGACAGACCCGGCAAACCCACGTCCGCCGCCAAGCCTTCCAGATGTTCGCTGTGCGGAACTCCGCCAACCTCCCGGTTGTGGCGAGGGCAACGATATCCCGCATGAACCCGCACGGTGTGCCGCGAGCTGGCGCGGCAAGGTCTCCAGCCCTTGCAGCAGGCGCGAATCGATCTGCCAGCGACCGCAACAGCGACACCTCAATTCCTTCCGCGAAAAGTGCGGACTTCAATCCCCCATCGAACACGCCTCCTTAGAGGCAAAATCATGTTTCGACACATTAGCTTGTAGGGAAGGCAGGGCGAGAGTAAGTTGTCACCACTCCCTGTGCCGTGGATCACAACCTGGCGATCCCTTTCTCAGTTGCTGATTCCACTGTCACTTTCTTTCTTCTCAGGCATCCAATGGGAGAATTCTTGTGGATTGAGGTAAGACTTCCTATGACAGACAAAGCAGCAACTCCGAGGATCACAAAAACGAGCGACGAATGGCGCGCTCAATTGACGCCCGAGCAGTATCACGTGACCCGCGAAGCGGGTACCGAAATGCCCTTCACAGGAAGTATTGGAAGACGAAAGAAGCCGGCACGTACCACTGCGTGGGATGCGGTGCAGCACTGTTCACTTCAGAAACGAAATTTGATTCCGGCACGGGCTGGCCGAGTTTCTACGCTCCGATTGACCCGACGAATGTGGAAGAGCACACCGACAGCAGCCATGGCATGGTTCTGCGTGGAGGCGCGGTGCGCGCATTGCGGGCGCTCACCTGGGACACGTGTTCGAAGACGGTCCCGCGCCCAGCGGGCTGCGCTACTGCATGAATTCCGCTGCGCTTGACCTAAGACGGGACGGAGAAGAAGTAACTGTCGGGCTTCGTCACTCCTGGTGACGGCGAGGCAGGATGCCCTCGCGACTGCCGGCGGGACACCGCCGCTACGAAACAGTAAAGAAGGGCACGATCGCTCGTGCCCTTCTTTTCGGCGGACGAACTCTTCTGGCTGCGAACCATGCTCCGGCCGTCGCGGCTGCCGCTTTGGCGGCGTCGCCGTTCGGTTTTGCGTCGCGCTTGCCGGGACTGTTGATTCTGCTTGTTCTTCTGCTCGCCGGCCGCCTGCACCTGCATCGCTGCCCTTGAGGATGGCGCCATCTTCGACGCTGATGCGCTGCACCACCACGTCGCCGGTAACAGTACCTTCGCTGCGGATGTCGAGGCGATCGCTGCAGATGATGTTGCCCCGCACCTTGCCCATGATGACGACTTCGCGGGCGTTGACGTCGGCGGTAACAACGCCATTGCGGCCCACGGTCACGCGATGTTCGGGAATGTTGACGGTGCCTTCGATGCGGCCGTCCACGAAGAGCGATTCCGCCCCACTGATGTCGCCTTTGATCACCAGCGATCGGCCGATCGTCGCCTGCTCCATAGGGTGCGCTCGAGGTCTTTACAGGGGTGTAGGTAGTGGCATTCGAGGCTGGTACCGCGTTCTTGTTTTCCGGTGGCTGCAGCATGTATTTAGACCTTCCTTGATTTTCGCCCGCGCTCCCGTCGGAGGTCCAGTGATAGCGGTGGGTCTTGGCGCAATCGCCATGCTGAATATCGCACGCGCACTCGCAATCAGGGAGGTTACGGAAGCACCTGTACGCTCGCGGGAAACCCGCGATTTTAGCGGGATTCGCCCGAAATGACCGGCCTTTCTCCGGATACGCTTTCGGGCCAGGGAATAGCCCATCGGTGCCATTCCCCGAGCCCAGGCGAAAACGTAAAGTAGTCCTCGAGCAGCACTTGGGGGAGGGCTGTTTAACGGGCGTCCCGTGACTCATACGAGGCCAGGCGCTTTGTTTTTCGGAACAATTTCTGGCGCCCGTCGGCCACGCCTTTCACCAGAACCTGCGCGCAGCATCTCGCCTGCTTCCTCCTGCATGATCTCTGGCCATCGCGCCATCACGGCGGTTCCCATGCAACACGACTCCAGCAAGCTTCTGTTATATTCGTGGACCTGGCCGGTACGTTTCTATTCGGTATTGAGGGCGCGACCGCGGCAATCCCGGGGAGATTTGGACCTCCTTGGAGTGCTGGTGCTGGCGTTCTCGACCGCGCTGGCTGGGGGCATTATCCGCGACCTGCTGATTGGCGACGTGCCGCCCCGGCCTCGTTGCGTGATTGGCGCCACGCCGCAATCGCTTTTGCGGGCGGAACTGCTGGCCTTCGTGTCACACCGCGCCGTGCCAGGGAATCCCTCCAAATTTCATGATGGTGCTCGATGCAGCCGGACTCGTCCCTCCTGCGCCGTGGCCGGGACGGAGAAGGCTCTTCTGCACAAGATGCACCCATTCATTGCTGTGCTGCTGGGGACCATCACCGCCGTGGGCGGCGGGACGCTGCGGGACATGTTCCCGGCACACAGGTCTCCACGGTCTTGCGCGCTGATGCATACGCTACCGCAGCCCTCGCCGGAGCCCTGATCCTGATTGCGGCACGAAGGGTCGGCATCGCTCCGCGCATGGCGGGGCCGTCCTGGGCGGCGTCGCATGCTTTGCTCTCACGAGTTGTGAGTGTTTTTCTTGCACTGGAATCTGCCCAGGTTTGCGGCTCACCTAAGAACGCCCCCGATTCCAACGATAATCAGTAGCGAAAATTACGAACGTGAATTCTGCAAGCTGCGCGGTTCGTAGTTTTTCGACGGAATCATCGCGCCTGCATTATCATTCGGTCGGGCCCGCGTGCGGATAACATTCTAAGGAGGCGGGGTATGAATTTGTCCCGAGCGTTTCTCGCATTTCTCCTGCTCGTTGTCGCTATGATTGCCAGCATCGGTCCCGTGTCTGCGCAGGACCGCTATGACCGCGACGATCAATTATCATCAAGACCGCGACGACCGGAACCGCCGCGGTGGGGCGTGCTTTCAAGAACGCTGATTTTGGAAGGCGAGAAGTTCTGCGTCAATGCGGGAGAACGAGTGGCACAAAGTCCCGCCCGGCTTCAATGACCAGATCTCGTCGGTCGGATTTTCGGCCGTGTGGAGTGACCGTTTACCAGGGACGCGACTTCAGGAGCCAGCTTGCGGCTGCGCAGAATGTCTCTAACCTGCAGAATTTCAGGTCCAGCCCGGCCATAGCTGGAATGACCGGGTCTCATCATCAGTCACTTCCCTGCGCAATTCCGGAGATTGGGATCGGGATGGAGCTTGCAGCTTCTTCAAGGAAGAGAATTTTCGTGGCGAGAAATTCTGCGTGCAGAAAGGCGACCGCATGGAGCAGGTGCCGGGATTGGCGACCGGATTTCATCGGTGCGTATTTATGGCCACGAAGCCGGGTAACCGTCTACCAGGACGCGAACTTCAGGGCCCAGTCTTGAGATCCGCGACGACGTCGTGAACCTGCAGAGTTCGCAGGTACGATCGGGCCACAGCTGGAACGATCGAATCTCGTCCATCATCGTCCGCTGACCGTAAGACTCGCGATCAAGCCGCTACGCTGAGGTTTGAAGGCGCGGGATGCGTGACGCTCGCAGCTCGTATCACGCAACGTCCTCCGGCTGGCGAGAACAGGCTTTTTTGCGGCAATATCAGCACGGGCATCACCCACAACCCGGAGGCGGTCTTTTGAGGAGTTCGCTGCGCAACTGCTGTTGTGCACCTGCATGGCGGTTTCCGCCGCCGCGCAAACGGTCGAAGACGATCGATCGCCTATCGGTCACTTCGCTCGCGGTTGCGGTTTTCACGGCGATGTCTCGATCGGGCGACCACTGGCTTCGTGCTTCAGAAAATCAAATTACTATCTCGTGACCAACCGGCACGTGGTTCTTAGCTGCGCCGAAGACACGAACCCGGACGACGTGGGCGGCTGGATCTGCGCCGACAAATTGAAATACTGCACAACACTGCCGGTCATCTCGGCGACTGGTTCTGGGCGAGCCTGCACGACAGAAAAAGAATCAACACTGGATATCCAAACCTGAGCGCGTCCGCTGACCTGGAAGCGCTTCCCCCTCAAAAATCTTCGGGCGTGGGTTTTACCCTCTGACTTGTCGCTTCGCAATACCGACGTTGAGCTTTCCCCCGGTCAGAGATCCCGTGAATGTGGTTGGCTTCCCTTTCGGCGAGACCCATGCAGGGCGGCGCTTGCCGATCTGGAAGTCCGGGCACGATCGCCAGCGACCTCGACATCAACTACGGGGGAAAAGCCAAGCTTCTGGTTGATCGCGACCGCGCGCTCAGGGATGTCGGGATCTCCGGTGTGCGCCCGGCGCCTTCCGGATCGTACCCCGAAGAGCAAAAGGCGGGCGTTTCTCACCCTGGCAACGCGGACCAGATTTCTGGGTGTGTATTCAGAGGGGGAGAATCAGGCGCTGGAGCTGGGCGCAGTGTGGAAGGCGAGAAGCTGTGGCGGCCCTGTACGATTCCCTTCCGTGATGAAACGGCCATGCCGCTGGCTGCGGCGGCCGAAACTCCAGCGCGGCACCGGGTTAGTGAGTTGGTGGAACGTATTCTTTGGGGGCAACCGCTCCGTCGCCGAAGAAAACTGTTCCATGTGACGAGACAATGACTTCCTGATCTTCGCGGCGGGCCGGGTTTAGGCGATATTCGTTGAGCACCATTTTGCAGAATTCAGTCCACTGGTGCCAGGCTTCCTGCGACACGTTGTCATGAGATTTTCTGGCCGAGTTCCGTATCAAACGGCGGCTCATGCGAGGCCGGGCAACTGCTTCTTCAGCTTTACGCAAAAACTTCGTGCGCCATGTCAGTTCCTTGATTGAGTGGTTAACAGCAAATTATCTCACAGGCGGAAGGCGTGGATTCGCTCGGCTACGCGGCTCTCCAGCGAGGCGCAATTTCTGAACCCGAAGGAATTCAGGAAGAATCTGATCTCCAGAATGAATACGGAACTGGTCAAAGAACTCGAAACATCCCGATCTTCGCGGATCTTTCTGACGAGAAGCTGGGCTGGCTCGCTGACCACGCCTCTGTTGAGACGGAGCCGAGGGCGGGAGAAATCGTGATTCGCGAAAATGAGCCTCGTCGGAGTCGATGGTGATCTACCTGGAAGGCGAGACGGACGGGCGCCAGGGAAAGCGCCGGGCCGGATGCTCCGGTGCACACGGCTCCGCGCCGGCGTGGTCACGCGGCATGTTGCCCTTCTCTCACGCATGACGCATTACACCATCACTGCCGTGCGTGCGGTGACCCATCTGCGCGTCGCACGCATTGCTGAAAAGCTCTTTTCCTCGAGATGCTGAACACCATCCCGGAACTGGGGCCTCGCCGCAGTTGGTATTCTGTCAGATCGCGTGCGCGAGGTTACGGGAAGCCTGACCAGGCGCGGAGGAGAACTCGCCTCCCTGGGTAAGCTGTCGGCGGACTCGCACAGCGAACTGAGCTAACCCCGCGGCGCCGCCAGCCTCGGGCCGACGAACATGCTTACCGCACTATCTTCTGGACAAGCGCGAGCAGGCCAGCTTCAGAGATCGATCAAGAAACCTTCCGCCCGAGGCCGCGAGGCTACGTTGCGTGATGATCGAAGAGTAAAGCACGCGAATGGCAGTCGAAGGCTCCGCCACGGAACGCACCTGCATTAAGCGATCAACAAACAGCAATCCAATTTGGCTCGAGGAGCATCGGCGTCGATGATGCATGGAAGTCTCGCCAGTGCTGGTCGGAAGCGGAGTGGAAATCGACGATTTGGAAAGACTTCTCTCAAAAATTTCACCCCCGCGATGAGTGAAGCCCACAATCCGTCGTTTCGGGCGACATCTGGGAGATCCCGCGCCTGCTGACTGACATTGAGACACAGCTCTATGCCGCATTCAGGAGCTTGTGAAAGCCATCAAGGAATACTCCTTCATGGACGAGGCATCCACGGCAGGAAGTCGACATCGCCAAGGGCATCGAAGCACCACTGATCATGCCTCAATCGCAAGCTCGAAGCATGGAGTAGAACGTCATTCGAAACCTGCGATGCCAACTGCCGCGCATCTTTTCGTATGGCAGCAGAATTGAACCAGGTTTGGACAAACCTGATCGACTGATACCGCCGACGCTATGAACGGCAATGGAGTTTGCGCATACGCACGATGCGAGAGGGCGAGACGTGCTGGTGGAGTTCGTCGACAACGGCCTGGGGTATTCCCGCTGAAATCAAACGAAAATCTTCAGATCCGTTCTTCACAACCAAGCCAGATGCGGTGAGGGACAGGGCTCACGCCTCGACACCGTGTACCGAGATCGTGCGAAGCATCACGGAACATCAGCGTGGTGTCCCGCCCGGGATACACCTGTTTCCGGGTGCGGCTGCCGATTCAGCAATGCGAGAGTGTGAAGCGGCGAGGCTGAACTCCAGTTGACGTAAATTCCTAGTAAACCGCCTAGCCAATACAGCATTAAGTGTGAGGTGATGGCATGCGTGAAGTTGCATCAGAATGGTATTCTCGTGGCGGAGGCTGGCGCAGGAGTTGTCCACTCAGCCATTTGAAAAGAGCGAATGAACCAAAAGATGCTTGTTCTCTCGCAATTCCAGCGAGAGTTTTGCCCAGACGAATCTGAGTCGCACGCTTCCTGTCAGCATTCGGATCCGAAGCGCAATGTAGACTGAAGCCAGCTGTACGTTTTCGGTTCTGACCGCCGACATCCCAATGCCCGGCGCGTCGTTCTGCTCGCTGGAGGATCCTGTGTGTAACAAGCCAGGTCAGCGACCGTGGTAACCTGTCGCGCGGGATGTCATGCGTGCTGGAAAATGGCTTCGAGAAGCGCGGACTCCGCCACTCGTCAAGGAAGCCAGAAACATGTTTGGCATCCTACCGACGCCGTCATGAGTTGCCCCTGGCTGTACTGTGCGACGGCTGCCCTGTTCCTGCCAACCCCGCTCAGGCTGCAAAACCGCAAGCGGCCAGAAAAATGGGCAAAAGCTTTGAGATCGTACGACAGCTGCTGGCGCTCTCAGAAAGGACGCGGGTGCAAATGGCCATCCATGGGCCCGGCGCGGCCTGTCTTCCGCCGCCTCCGGCCCACACCGGCACGCGCGCAGCCACGTCGATCCCGGCCCGTCGCTTCCGATCAAGGCGGACGTTAAGACCACGTTGCCCGCGCGGTCTAAGGCGCGCTAGTCGACCGGGAGACTGTGTGATTCACGAAGCCCTGCCTGCAATGCCCCGCTCTACCATCCACACCAGTGATGATCGGTTTGCGGTTTGTCGCCCACGTCTCCACACCAAGCCCTGGATTACTGAAAGCGTAGCTCAAGCCACCAGATTAGCGGGGCTGAATTACGGAACGCATCCCGGTAGTGGGCGCCCTCATCGGAATGAGTACGGTAGAGCACACCGTCAAAGGCCGATAAGAATCGCGAAACCGGTGTCGGAGGTCTCGACCTTGTCCCACAAAGTCGGACGGTCGCCGGATCTTCAGCTGGCCGGTCGCGACAATGGCGAAGGAAGGGCGATAGTTCCATGAAGCGATCCACTGGAAGCGTGGGTCGTCGGTAGATCCAAACGCCTTCCCATCTCGCGGGGCGGCGTCATTAACACCCTGGAGTTGCAGCCGATCGGCTGAAAGGACAGGGGCAACAGTAAAGCCTTCGCACCCCGCAGCAGTGTCAGGCGTCCTTGCTTGGTTTTTCTTCGCGCCACGCTTCATGCCGAGGCCGCAGCGCACGTTCTGTTTTGCATAAGCTCTCCGCACATGGCAGCCGTAAAGGCTTCGCGATCTGCCACTGCTGGATCGAGGTGAATTCCGGAGGACTTGCCTCACCGCCCAACATCACGCAATCGTCATGCTCCGCCGGGGAGTCCGCTGCGACCTAGGGCCGGTCGGAAGTCAGAGCGTCATAGCGATCCGCCACCTTGCGGAGATACCCGAGCGTGCAGAAGTCGATTTTCGCATTGCCCGCGAGTCCCAGCTTGGGTAGCCCTTTCCATTGAACCACTCGTGATGCTGCGCCACGATCGGGAAGGGGCATCTTTGAATCCAGGAACGGGTTCCCAGAATGCGAACACCCGTGTTTCACGATGTTTCCACGCCGCCGGATGGACATTTCGTCTGATCAGATGAGCCTGCCCGGCTTGTCGAGAATCGCGACGGCGGCAGATGCCGATCTTCCCGATATCGTGCAGTAGACCGCCCATCTGCATGATCTGAAGATCTTTGGTAGTGAGCCCCATGCACTTTCCGATGTTCACCGCCAATTCCCGTAACGCGCTCAGAGTGGCCGCGCCGTCCATTGCGACTTTGCATCGATGGCTCTGAGCCAGCGCGGTGAGCGTTCCCAGCTGCAACTGTTCCAAAGCCTGGATCAAACCAACGTGCGACCAGAACGATGGCCAACTGGTCAGACCACCACCACCGCGCTCCTTGGGTCTCTTCGGGGCGATACTGTCTCTCGTACCGCGCTGAGCGCAGATCAGTGTGGCTCGAATCGGAGTCCTTTATACGGATGGGTAGCACCGGAACGATCTCATCCCGATGCTCTTCAGAGGTAGAGAGGTAGTCAGGAAGGCGTTGATCTCCCGAAGCTGACGACAATCTCCGGGCTGCCATGCAAGCTGAAACAAGTCGCTGCCCGCGAGTCGGTCGTTTCGGTACGGATCTCTTTATTAGCCACATCGCGGAAGCGAATCAACCGGAGGAATGGACCTCGTCGAAACACACACCGCACGCAACCGCTGGACGGCGGGTTTGGCATGCTGCATCAAGTACGCCGTCCACGATGGCTCGCGGTCCAAGGAGGTAAAGATGGCTTAAGTGGATCGCGTTTATCGTCTTCAGCGTGTGGAACTGCCGGCCCAACCTGAGCGGCCATCGTGTTGAAAGAAGTGGCTGGTACTTCAAATTCGTCGTCGCTGTGAACTTCCACCCTGCTCTCGAATCGTCTGAGCCGATCTTGTCCGTGCCTTCCTGCAACCGCTCCAGAGGAATCAGCGTGCGGCGAACCTGCACCATGCTTACGAACAGAACAATCCACAAGGCAAGCAGCATCACGAGCGGAAAGCTTCAGTGATTGTGGCGCAGAAGCTAGCGCATCGGACTTGGGCTGGCTGATCACCACCGTCCAGGGCTGCTCCACGAACATGGGACCGATCAGGAGTTTCCAGAACGCGGCGTTGTGTGAGAATCGCCGCTGCCCCATCGCCGAAATCCGGAAGCGTGGTCGAAGGGAGGTAACTGCCGACACCGCTGACGATACTCGATCTTCGGTGCACGTCAATACGACGCTTGAAGAGGAGAGCAGCGAGAACTCAAATCCAGCCGGAACATTCTTCAGCGCCCAAAGGAAATCGCCGTTCGGCACTCTGCAGCGGTGAACCCCTGATCGGTCATCCGCATCATCGTGATACAAGGACCATCCCCGCCCTTGCAGGACGCGACCTTGATCAGGGGCCGCCGGACTGCGGGTGCTCAATTTCTGCCTGGGAAAGTTGTGGCGAGCCAAAGTTGCCCCAAAGAGAATGGGTCGAGCCATCTGGGCCAGAAGACTGCGACGCTCTCGAACCGGTCGCGCAGGACCCGGTTAACGACCGGCGAGCGCCGCTCGCCGAGTTGCGCTAATCAAGAGTTGTACGTCCGAATCGAGCAACTCCGGGCGTTCGTAGATCGCCATGGCCTGGTTCTTGCTCGCGCGCATGAGTTGCCGTTCGCTGTCCTCAGTGCAGTTGCGACGACGCGGTAAAACCGCAACCCCAGCCAGGATTGTCACGGGTAACATCGCGCAGGAGACAAAATAGGATCCACGATCCGTTGCGCGACTTTACTGCGGAAGAAGGTGGCACGTATTTTTGTCGGCTGCGTCATATTCCTGAGTAGTCCGATGCGAGCCCAATGAAGTCGCCGTCATTGGCCTGGATACGTCGTCTGACTGGCGGGGTCCGTCAAAGGCGTGACGGTCTGTCCATCTGCGCCCATGCTGTACAGATCAAAGAACGTGTTGATGGGGACAGCAGGAAACGGTCTTTCCGCATCTTGCCTTTCCCATGTTGTGTTGGCGAAATTCAAATATTCGTAAGGGTTGTGCCAAGGATCATTGAACTTGTCATAGCCAATGTCGGCCAGAGTGTTGGGAAACTACGCCATGGCTTAGTTCGTACGCTTGGACTATCGATACCAGATAGAGTGGATATCGGCAACCGCCTTCGCGATTTTGGCGCGATTCGCCGCCGCCATCAGGTTAGGAACCGCGAGCGCAGCAGATTGTCAGCAGGATCGCGACCGCGACCAGCAGCTCCACCACGGTGAAGCCGCTTGCCTGATAGGTCACTCGACAGAGAGCCGCCGGGTTCGGTTTGTGAGCGTCAGGAGACGGTTGGATCTCTCGCCTTGAGCGCATAGCCAGGGGTAGCCGATCTACAGAATGCCTACTGGTTATCGCCTATATTAGAAGGGAATGCTGTGATCTTTCGACTCCACGACTGATCGTTAGTACTGAAGCGTCGTTACCAAAGCGTAAGCTTCGAGGCTCTGCAGGATGCTCATTCCCCTGGCCTCAACCTACAAACAGGGCATGCAGAGAGAGCATACCCTTTCTTTTGGTCACTTCGGCCTGAACCGTGGTCTTACGGAAGGGAGAACCAATGCAGGAGGCGGCGATTCAAGCAATACGTAACTG
>ERZ1370068.3158-contig-2279_pt1 | contig 34145 bp, 54 predicted proteins | sample MGYA00561227_ERZ1370068 | MGnify/ENA primary metagenome ERZ1370068 (study PRJEB38410, sample SAMEA6850437) | metagenome | study: Metagenomic assessment of the ecological functions of the soil: analysis of the soil microbiota associated with the...
ACGGTGGCCAGCACCGTTCAGTTACGTATTGCTCTCACGCAGGACGCGACTTCGTCGTCTACGAAGACGACCAGCGCGTGGACGGTCACGCACTTCAGCGCCGAGCGCGTGCCGGTGAGCCTGGGCATCGCGCTCGACACGAGCGGCAGCATGAGCCGGCGACAAGATGCAGCGCGGCGCGCGCGGCGCCATCGACCGGTTCGTCAACGAGCTGCTCGACCGCAACGACGAGCTGTTTCTCTATCGCTTCAGCAACTATCCCGTGCTCGTGCAGGGATGGACGCGCGATCGCCGCGACCTGCTCGAGCCGCTCGGTCGGCTGCATGCCGTACGGCGCGACGGCGATGTACGACGCGGTCGCGAGAGCGATTCCGCTGGCGCAGCAGGGGCAGAACCGCAAGAAGGCGCTCGTCGTGATCTCCGACGGCAACGACACGTCCAGCCGCACGGACGATTCGCGATCTCAAGCAGCAGATTCGGCGAGAGCGAAGTGCTGCGTCTACGCGGTCGGCATCGACGCCAGGCGAGGCCGATCGGCCCGCGCCGGCGCGCCGGCGCCGCCGTCCGAACCGCCGCGTGCCGGTGCCGATTCCGCTGCCGTTTCCCGGGCGGCCGCGCGGCGGCATCGGCCGATGCCGCCGGCGACACGCCGATTGCCAGACCGGCGCGCCAGGCGCGGCGGACAGCCGGGCACGCCGCAAGCTGCAGGTCGACGACGATCGCGTCAACATCGCGGCGCTGCGCGACATGACCGACGACAGCGGCGGACGCACCGGAAATCGTCCGCGACGCCGCGCGACCTCGATCCGGCGACGGCGAGCATCGCCGACGAATTGAGCAAGCAGTATTACCTCGGGTATCCGTCGCCCGGGAAGAAAGACGGCCGCTGGCACGCGATCCGCGTCGAGGTGAAGAATCGCAGCTACCGCGTCGCGCGCGCCGCGGGCTACGTCGCGAACTGAGGTGTCACGGGCGCACAGCTAGAATGTCGCGTGCCCGTGCTCGCGACCGCGCTCGGCCTGAGCCTCCTCGGCAGCTGCGGCGGTCTGCTCGTCGCCACGCTCGCTCCTGCTCTTCACGCAACGCATCCGGACGCGCGCTGATCCCGTGGCTGGTCAGCTACGCCGTCGGCGCGCTGCTCGGCGTCGCGCTGCTCGCGCTGCTGCCTGGAAGCGCTGACTCGCTGCGCCCGCCGGCGGTCTTCGGCACGCTGCTGGCCGGCATCCTGACGTTCTTCATCCTCGAGAAGCTCGTGCTGCTCGCGCCACTGCCACACCGACGAATGCCAGGTGCACGGCGCGACCGTGCCGCTCGTCCTCATCGGCGACGCGTTCCACAACTTCATCGACGGCGCGATCATCTGCACGGCGGTGCTGACGTCGGTGCCGCTCGGCATCGAACACGGCCATCGCCGTCGCCGCGCACGAGATTCCGCAGGAAGTCGGCGACGTCGCGATCCTGCTCGCCGCCGGCTACAGCCGCGGCGGCGCGCTGCTGCTCAACATCGTCTCCGGCGCGTCCGGCATCGTCGGCGCGCTCGTCGCGTACGCCGCGGTCGAGCGTCATGCCCGGCATCCGGCCGTTCATCCTCGCGTTCTCGTCGGCCGAGCCTGCTCTACATCGCGATGTCGGATCTCATTCCCGATCTGCACCGCGGCCAGATCGACGCGAACGCCGTGCGGCAGGTCGTGCTCATCGCCGCCGGCATCGGCACCATCGTGCTGTTCGAGCGGCTGATCGGATAACTCATGGCGATCGACAAGGTCAACCTGGCGACCGTCGAGAAGATGTGGCGGCGCGAGGTCGAAGCGGCCGCACACCTACAAGCTGCTCGCCGAGCGCGAAACCGATCCGAAACGGCGCGACATCCTGCTGCGCCTCGCCGAGCAGGAAGACAAGCACGCCGCGCGCTGGTCCGAGCGCATCGCAGCCGACGACCGGACGCGTGCCCGGATCCGAGGAAGTCGAGCGCGGGCTGACCGTGGTTTCAGCAGCATCGCGCGATCCGACCGTCGTCCTGCACCGCCTCGAGCAGGAAGAGAACAAGGCCGAAGCCGAGTACGAGCGAGCTGATGGCGCGGCTGAGCGATCCGACCGACCAGCAAGATCGCCGAAGAGGCGATGCTCGAAGAGCGCGATCACGCCGTCGTCCTGCGCACGCTCGCCGGCGGCGCAGATTCCGACGCCGCGATCGACGCTCGACACGATCCTGCGCCGCGAGCGCTGGCACGTCCGCGGCACCGGCTGGATTGGCGACGCGATCTACGGCGTCAACGACGGCCTCGGCGCCGTGTTCGGCATCGTCTCCGGCATGGCCGGCTACACCGGCGGCAGCGAAGTGGTCCTCGCCGCGGGCCTGGCCGGCACGCTCGCCAGCGCGCTGTCGATGGGCGCCGGCGCCTATCTGTCGTCGAAGTCGCAGCGCGAGGTCATACGAGTCGGAAGTCGCCGCGCGAGCGCGCGGAGATCGAAGAGGACCCGCACGAAGAGACTGCTCGAGCTCGAGCTGTTCTACCAGCTCAAAGGATTCTCGGCCGAGGAATCGCGCGCGCATGGCGGAGCGGATCCAGAAGGAGCCGAAGCAGTTCCTGCGCGCGCTCGTGCACGAGGAGCTGGGCCTGTCGGAAGAAACGTTTCCCAATCCGTGGCGCTCGACGCTGTCCGCGACGCGTGTCGACGGCCATCGGCGGCTTCATCCCGATCATCCCGTTCTTCTTCACGGTCGGCATGCCCGCGGTCGATCGCGTCGTTCATCATCAGCACGCGTCGCGCACTTCGTCGTCGGCGCCTCGAAGGCGCTCGTCACGACGCGGTCGTGGTGGGCCACGCGGCGCTCGAGATGACGGTCGTCGAGCATCATCGAGGCCGCGGTCACGTCGGCCTCGGCCTCGCGTTCGCCAGCCGCTGACGGCGACGCGTCCGCGCGCGGAGGACACCACGACATCACGCAGTACAGCGGGACTGCACGCCATTCCGAATGATCCGCGCACCTGCCGTCTGGCATTTCGCTTGCCCCGTCGAGTGCGATTCGCGAATCGAGTGGAGGGCTCTATGACGAAGCGAGATGCTCACGTTCATGGCCGGGTTTGCCTGCTGAGTGGCGACGTGTCGGCCCTCGCGGACACCGGCGAACAGGAAAGATCTGCAGGTGTTCAACGACATCTCGAAGGCCGTGACGCGGTACACGCACTTCACCGTGTTCGACAGCGTCGACGCGACGTGAAAGAATGGTGTCGTGACGCTGACCGGACAGGTGACGATGCCGTTCAAGCAGGACGACATCGAGAAGCGCGTGGCGAAGGTCGACGGCGTGCGAGCAGGTGCACGATCGAGATCACGCGTGCTGCCGGTGTCGCAGTTCGACGATCAGCTGCGCTATCGGATCGCGCGAGCGATCTACAGCAACCCGAACTTCTGGAACTACGCGATCGTGGCCGAACCCGCCGATTCACATCGTGGTCGATCACAGCCACGTGACGCTCGACGGCGTGGTGCTGAAGCGACATGGACGGCTGCATCGCGCGCATCGATCGCCACGCAGCCAGTTCGGCGTGATGTCCGTGATAGAACAACCTGAAGACGGACGCCGAGGCGCGGACGCGCTTGAAAAAGCCTTCTGAGATCGACGTCAGAGTCGGGACGGGCGCCGCACGACGGCGCATCGTCGACGCGCGGCGGCGATCCCGTGTCGTCGTCGCGCACGTGCGCACGGCGCGCGGGCCACGCACAGCCCGTTCATGGTCGAGCTTCGCGCAGGCGCTGCGCGATCTCGGCCTCGACATCGTCACGTTCAACTTCCTCTACACCGAACGAGAAGCGCCGGCTTCCCGATCGCGGTCCGGTGCCTGGAAGAACGTATCGGGCCGTGATCCACGCCGTCCGCGACGGCGTCGACAGCCGCGCGGCGCGCGCTGTTCATCGGCGGAAAGTCGATGGGCGGACGCATCGCGACGCAGGTCGCGGCCGCAGATGCGCTCGCTGCCGGTGGCGGGTCTCGTGCTGCTCGGCTATCCGCTTCATCCGCCCGGACAGCCCGCACAAACTTCGCGACGCGCATCTGCCCGGCCGTCGGCGCGGCCGATGCTGTTCGTGCAGGGACGCCGCGACGCGTTCGGCACGCCCGACGAGCTGGCGCCGATCTGCTCGCGGCTTCGCACCGGCACCGACGGTCGACGCGATCGACGGCGGCGATCATTCGTTCAAGCTGAGCAGGAAGGATCCGGCGCAGCCAGGCCGGCGATCTACGCCGGACATTCAGCGGCGCGATCATCGGTGGATCGTCGCATCGATTACAGCCGGCGGGAGAGTCGGATGAGCGAAGTCCGTGAACCGGGCGTGTCCGCCGACGAGATGCTCCTGGATGATTCGCTCGAGCACGGGCGGATCGCACTGGCCGTACCCAGGTGCCTTCCGGATAGACCACGGCGATCGGCCCGCCTTCGCAGATCCGCAGGACAGTTGGCCTTGGTTCGCAGGATGCCGCCCTGGTCCGACAGACCGAGTTCCTTCAGCCGCTTCTTCAGGTAGTCCCAGGCCGCGACGCCGCGCTCTTTGTCGCAGCACTTCGGCGTCGTCTGATCGGCGCAGAGGAAGATGATGCGCGCGTCGCCTCGGGCACGCCGATCTTCGTCCGCGACGCTGCCGCTCGCTGTCCCACTGGCCCATCAATGCGCCTCCATGCCGTTCTGTGCACAGCCAGAGATCAATTGCTATCATAAAGAAGCCCCTGAGGGCGACATCGCATGGATTCAAGGACCAGCCGCTGCACGCCTCCGACGCTCGGAAGCGATCACGAACAACGTGCGCGTCGAAGTCGAGGTCGCAGTTCGCGCCCGACCGGTCGCCATACCGTTCGAACAGCTCTGGTCTTCATCTACACGGTCCGGATCACCAACGAGGGCGACGACAACGTCCAGCTGCTGAGCCGCCACTGGATCATCACCGACGCGACACCGGGCACACGCGAGGAAGTCCGCGGCCCGGGCGTCGTCGGGCGAGCAGCCGCTGCTCCAGCCGGGCGAGTCGTTTCGGTATTCGTCGAGCTGCGAGCTCAATCGACGTCCACGGGCGTCATGCAGCGGGCACGTATCAGATGGTCGACGGAGGACGGCGAGCACTTCGACGTCGAGATCGCGCCCTTCGCGCTCCACGAGCCGTCTACGCGTCCACTAGACTGCCTGAAGGTTGGCACCCACTAATCCGCAGCCGCACTACTCCCGATGCTTGCTTGCACCAGCTAAGCTCTTCGATCACGGGAGCAGACGTATGTCGCGACCGCTATCGCAAGTTCGTCTGGGCCGGCTCACGAAGCGTGACGCATTAATCTGCGGTATCTGCGTCGCAGACGTAGTCGTCGACCAGTTGCTGGAATTCCGCCGCGAGCTCGTCATACGATGCCCCGCAGCGTCTTCGACGTGCTGGCCGTCGATGAACACCGGGCAGTTCGGGCGCCTCGCCGGTGCCCGGCAGGCTGATCCCGATGTTGGCGGCCTTCGATTCGCCCGGCCCGTTGACGACGCAGCCCATCACCGCGAGCGTCATCGTCTCGACGCCTTCATACTGCGTCTTCCACTCGGGCATCTGCTCGCGGACGTAATCCTGCATCCGCTCGGCCAGCTCCTGGAACGTCGAGCTCGTCGTGCGTCCGCAGCCCGGGCACGCCGTGACGCTCGGCGAGAACGACCGCAGGCCGAGCGCCTGCAGCAGCTCGCACGCGGCGTAGACCTCTTCGCGGCGGTCGCCGCCGGGCCGCGGCGTGAGCGAGACGCGGATCGTGTCGCCGATGCCTTCCGTTCAAGCAGCACGCCCATCGCCGACGCCGACCACACGAGCCCCTTCATCCCCATGCCGGCTTCGGTCAGCCCGAGATGCAGCGGCTGGTCGGTCTGCTGCGCCAGCGTCGCGATAGACGGCGATCAGATCGCTGCGGCCGCGACGTCTTGCACGAGATGATGATCTGATCCTTGCGCAGCCCCGACTCGATCGCGAGCGCGGTGGACTCGATCGCCGACAGCACCATGCACTCGTTGATGATGTCTTCGGAGCTCCTGCCGAGGTTGCGATCGGTGTTCTCCTGCATCTTCGCGACGACGAGCTCCTGATTGAGCGAGCCGCCGTTGACGCCGATGCGAACCGGCTTGCCGTGATCGACGGCCACCTTGCAGATCGTCGCGAACTGCTCGTCGCGCGCGCTTGCCGGTGCCGACGTTGCCGGGATTGATGCGGTATTTGTCGAGCGCCGCGCGCGCAGTCGGGATACTGCGTGAGCAGCAGGTGGCCGTTGTAGTGAAAGTCGCCGATGAGCGGCGCCGTGCAGCCGGCGTCGAGCATGCGCTGCTTGATTTCCGGGACGCGCGGCCGCCGCTTCCGGCACGTTGACGGTGACGCGCACCATTTCGGAGCCGGCTTCCGCCAGCTCGATGCACTGCTGCGCCGTCGCGCGCGCATCGGCCGTGTCGGTCATCGTCATCGACTGGACGACGACCGGCGCGCCGCCGCCGACCTGGACGCTCGTGTCCGGCGCCGACCTTGACGCCGACGGTCTTGTGAAACCGGATTTCGCATCGGTTTCATGCTCGAGGGAAGTTCTCATGATAGCATCGCGCGCATGAGAGCGATTCGTCGTTCGCGAGCATGGCGGTCCCGAGGTGTCTGAAGCTCGAGGAGCTCCCCGATCCCGAAGCCGGGAGCCGATCAGGTGGTCGTTCGCCTGCGGGCGGTCGGCGTGAATCCCGTCGACGTTACATCCGCACCGGCGCGTACGCGCGCAAGCCTGCGCTGCCGTTCATTCCCGGTTCCGACGCCGCCGGCGAGATCGAAACCGGTCGGCGCGAACGTGAAAGCTGTCGACGGTCGGCGATCGCGTGTTCATCCACGGCACGGCCGCCGAACACACCGTCGGCCACTACGGCGGGGCTTACGCCGAGCGCGCCGTCTGCCGTCTCGATCACGTCTACACGCTGCCGGCGTCGATTTCCTTCGGACAGGGCGCGGCGATGGGCGTGCCGTACGCGACCGCCTATCGTGCGCTGTTTCATCGCGCGCAGACGCAGGCCCGGCGAAACGGTGCTGGTTCACGGCGCGACGGGCGGCGTGGGCTCGCGGCCGTGCAGATCGCGCACGCGCACGGCATCACGAGTGCTCGGCACCGGCGGCACCGGACAAGGGCTCGCAGGTCGTGCGCGAGAGCGGCGCCGACGCTGTCGTTCAACCACTCGACGCCGGGCTATCTCGACGACATCATGAAGGCGACCGGCGGCCGCGGCGTCGACGTCGTCCTCGGAAATGGCGCGCGCACATCAACCTCGACAAGGATCTCGGGCTGCTCGCCGACGCGCGGACGCGTCGTCGTCATCGGCAACCGCGGCCGCGTCGAGATCGACGCGCGGCAGGCGATGGGCAGCGACGCGATCGATCCTCGGGATGACGCTGTTCAACATCAGCGATCCCGGACATGGCGTCGATCAACAGCGTACATGGTCGGCCGGACTTGCCAACGGCACGCTGAAGCCGGTCGTCGGCCGCGAGTTCCCGCTCGCCGACGCCGCCAAAGCGCAGGACGCCGTGATGGCGTCCGGCGCGCACGGGAAAGATCGTCCTCGTTCCCTGAGCAGATGCCCGAGCATGGCCGAAACCATCGACTGGCCGCCAGCGGCCCAGCGGCGTCGCGGCCGCCTCGTTCTCTGCTGCTGCGATCGCGTCCTCATCCTGAGCGCGGGCACGGCGCTCTCCTACTACGTCGAGGCGCTCTGGTTCTCCTCACTCGGCTACATCGACGTCTTCTGGAAAACGCTGAACCTGCAGAGCGCGGTGTTCCTCGGCGCGGCGGTCATCACCTTCCTCGCGCTCTACGGAGCGTTCCGCGCGTTCAAGCCGGCCAACCTCGGCGCCGTCGACCCGGCGGACACGATCATCATCAACGGCCAGCCGGTTCGATCCTGCCGGTCGGACCCGTCGCTGCGGCTCATCGCGCTCGGTGCGCCGCCATGCTTCATCGCGATCGTCACCGGCTTCGGGCTGATGTCCGAAGTGGCCGACGCTCGCGCTGCTACTGGTACGGCCGCGACGCCGTGGCGGCGGCCGCCGTCGGATCCGATTTTCGGACAGCCGATCCCGTTCTATCTGTTCTACGCTGCCGGCGCTGGATCTGATCTCCGGCTGGCTGACGACGCTCGCCGTCATGGCCTGCGGCATCGCGGTCTTCTTCGTCGTCGGTGGGCGGCGGCGTCCGCGCGTCGCTCGAACGCGCGGCGCGGCCGGACCGGCCGCGATGGCGGACCGCTGCGCGGGTCTGTCGTTCGCCGTCAGCCGCTCTGCTGTTTGCGCTCGCCGCGCGTGTGTTCCTGGGCCGGTTACGACCGGCTGGTCAACGACCGAGACGATCTTCACGGGCGTCAACTACACCGACGCCCACATCACGCTGACCGGCCTGACTGATTGTCGCGATCGCGCTCGGCGCTCGGCGCGGTTCATCGCGCTCGTCAATGCGGTCGCCGCGCGCCGCGATCCGCTGGCTGATCGCCGCCATCGTGCCGGCGGTCGCCTGCTACATCCTCGTCTCCCTCGTTGGTTGGGTACGTGAACAGCTTCATCGTGAAGCCGAACGAACTCGTCCGCGAAGGCCCGTACATCGCCGCACAACATCGAGATGACGCGGCAGGCGCTTACGGTCTGGATCGAATCACGCTGCGGCCGTTCCCGGCCGACACCGGCGTCGAGGCCATCAACGCCGCCAGCCAACCGGGCGACGCTCGAGAACCTCCGGCTCTGGGACTGGCGCGCGCTGCAGGACACGCTGCGCCAGATTCAGGAAATCCGCACCTACTACGACTTCCCCGACATCGACATCGACCGCTACGAGATCGGCGGGACGCGTGCGCCAGGTGATGCTCGGCACCCGCGAGCTCAGCATCGACAAGCTGCCGGAGAGCAGCCGCAACTGGATCAACGAGAAGCTGATCTACACCCACGGCTACGGCGTGACGATGAACCCGGTCAACGGTTTCACGCCCGAAGGGCTGCCGACGCTCCTCGCTCAGCAACATGCCGGTGCAGAGCATCGCCGCCCGCCCCGACGGTCACGCGGCCCGAAATCTACTTCGGCGAGCTGACGAACACCGACGTCTACGTCAAGACGCGGCAGAAGGAGTTCAACTACCCGCAGGGCGACACCAACAGCGTCGACGTCGTACGAAGGCACCGGCGGCATCGTGCTCGGCGGATTCTTCCGCCGCTCGCTGCATCGCGCTCGATCGCGGCGACATCGCCAAGCTGCCGTTCAGCGACGACGTCAGCGCGGACAGCCGCCTGCTCATGCAGGCGCAACGTCCGCGAGCGCGTCGAGGCGCTCGCGCCGTTCCTCGACGTTCGACTCCGATCCCTACATCGTCGTCGGCGACGACGGACGGCTGTGGTGGATGATGGACGCGTTCACGACGTCGGAGAACTACCCGTACTCGCGTCACTATCGGCTCGGCCGGACGCAGGTCAACTACATCCGCAACAGCGTCAAGGTCGGTCGTCGACGCCTACGACGGCACGACGACGTTCTACGTGTTCGACGCCGGAAGATCCGATCGATCGCCGCATACCGCGTACGTCTTTCCGACGCTCTTCAAGGACGCGTCGGCCGATGCCGCCCGTGATCTGCGCAAGCACGTGCGCTATCCCGAGCTGCTGCTCGAACTGCAGGCGGCGGTCTACGGCCTGTACCACATGACCAATCCCGAGCGCGTTCTACAACCGCGAGGATCTCTGGACGGTGGCGAGCGAGGTCCGGCGCAGCGAACCGTCGGGCAGGCAGCCGCAGCCGATGGAACCGAACTTCGTGCTGATGACGCTGCCGGGCGAAAGCGGCGTGGAGTTCGTCGAGATCCTGCCGTTCACGCCGGCGAACCGGAACAACCTGATCGGCTGGATCGCCGGCCGCAGCGACGGCCGACACTACGGCGACGCTGGTCGCCTACAACTTTCCCAAGAACAAGCTCGTCGACGGGCCGCTGCAGGTCGAGGCGCGCATCGATCAGAACCCGCAGCTGTCGGGCCAGTTTTCGCTCTGGAACCAGCAGGGCTCGCGCGTCGTGCGCGGCGGCGCTGCTCGTGATTCCGATCGGACGCGGGCTGCTTTACGCGGAGCCGATCTACCTGCAGGCCGAACGCAGCCCGATGCCCGAGCTGCGCCTGGTCGTGCTCGCGCTGCAGGATCGCGCTCGGCATACGGCCCGACGTTCGAAGCCGCGTATGGCTGCGTTGTTTGGACAGTCTCCACCGGTCCTGCAGGCTCCGGCGACCACGGAGGCGGGCGCGCAGACGTCCCGCGAGTTCGCGGCGGCGCGGCCGCCGAGGCCCCAGGGTCCGACGCTCTCATCCGGGACGCCGCGCGCGACCTCGCCGAGTACCAGCGCCTGACGGCGGAGGGCAAGCCTCGGCGAGGCGCGGGCAGCGGCTCGAAGGCCTCAAGCAGAAGCTGGATCAGTTGCAACGCGTTCCGCGAAAGTAATCACGTAGCCGTCGGGATCCGGCGATCGCGAACTCCTTCACGCCGTACCACTGCGTCGTACGAGCGGCATCACGACCGGCACCGCGGTCTTCAAACGATCGTGCAGACGCTCGATGTTGCCGCTTCCTGCGGCCTCGATGTACATCGTGCCGGTGACGCCAAGCGGCTTGCCGGCGAACGCGGGGATACCTTTTCGTCGCCGTCTCCCGCTCGTTGAAGAAGATCCTCGATCGGCCCGCTGACGACTGGAGCCGAACACGAACGGCGACTGCTCGGGGACCGTGAAACCGCGCTCGAAGCCGAGAACGTTCGTGTAGAACGTGAGGCTCCGCTCGACGTCGGCGACGATCAGATTCCCGGCGTGAGCTTGCTGAATGCGGTCTTGATTGAGGATGGCGGTCATGGCACACCTTCCGTGTGCTCGCACTTTCCTACATCCGGGAACTCGGCGAGCGAGATCGCAGGTAGGGGCCCTCGTGAATAACGTCAAGGTCGAGTTGGGGCGGGGCCCCGCTAGAGTACGGCGCGCAAGATAACATAAGTAGAATGGCTTTGTTGAAAGGATTCTGACATCTATGCGTATGCTCGTTTTCTTGTCGCTTGCACTGCTGCGCAGCCATACCCCTTTCGGCGCAGGCGCCGAAAGCAGTCGGTCGCCACACCGCCGCCTGATGCGGCCGCCGCGCCCGCCGACGCGGCGAAAACGCCAGCAGGGCTCGCGTCGAAAGTCATCACGCCGGGGACCGGTAAGACCCACCCGGCGAAGACCGACATCGTCACGGTTCACTACACGGGTTGGAAGACGGACGGATCGATGTTCGACAGCTCGGTACAGCGCGACAGGCGTCGAGCTTCCCGCTCGATCGCGTCATCGCCGGCTGGACCGAGGGCGTCCAGCTGATGGTCGAAGGCGAGAAGCGGCGCTTCTGGATTCCCGAAGCGCTCGCCTACAAAGGACAGCGCGAGCCGAAGGGCATGCTCGTGTTCGACGTCGAGCTGCTGTCGATCACTCGGCGCGCCGGCCGACGTCGAGGCGCCGCCGCGCCGACGCGAAGACGGACGGCGAGCGGCCTCGCTTACAGGTGCTCAAGCCGGGTAACGGCAGGACGCATCCGAACGCACAACAGCACCGTGACGGTGCAACTACTCGGGCTGGACGACCGACGGCAAGATGTTCGACAGCTCGGTGCCGCGCGGCCAGCCGGCGATCTCGTTCCCTCTCGATGGCGTGTGATCAAAGGGCTGGACTGAAGGGCGTGCAGCTGATGACCGTCGGCGAGAAGACACGTTTCTGGATCCCGGACACGCTCGCGTACAAGATCAGCGCAGGCCGTCCGCAAAGGGACGCTGGTGTTCGATATCGAGCTGCTCGAAATCGAGTAGCGGCTTACCGCAGTTCTTATGCGACAACTGACGTGCCTCATTACAGACCAAATACTGTGCAGCACGGACCGCGCGGCTGTCTGACGGCTCGATCCGTACGAAAGACAGGCGAGCAAATGCGCTGACGGAATTGCGGGCCTGACAGACGACCGGCGCGCCTGACGGGTGACTGCGGCAAGAAATGCCGTCAATGTCATGCCGGACGGGTCCGGAGACGCCGGAGGGTGTTCGAGCCGCGCCTCGGGGGTCGAACGACGCGCTAGTGTCCGACGATCTGCTTGAGGGCGCGTTGAAAACGCTCGCCGAGCGCGCCGATCGTCGTCGGCGACGTGGCCCGATCCGCGACCAGCTGGCCTGCGCCTGCCGCGCCTCTTCCCGTGCGGCGCGGCGGGCGTCTCGACGTCGACCTTGCCGCCAATCGTGTTCGCCGCCAGCGCCTCCTTGAGCATCGACGCCAGGCGCTGCGGCGACATCTCCGCGCCTCTGTTCTGAAGCACCGCCACCGACCGACGCCGCGAGCTCCTCGACACGCTTCACGAGGTTTCCATGCGGCGTCGATTGGCCTCGGGATCCAGATCGGTCCGCGCTTGAACCCGGTCGGCCAGCGGACGATCACACGACGGTCAGGCCTCTGCGTAGCGTCTGTCGAGAGCGGCGGCCGTGTCGCGATCGACCCCGCGCGCGGCGAGTTCCTGTTGCCAGCGGTTACGCAGCATCCGAACAGTGGCGGCGAGGTCCGGCGGGGCTCAACGGCTTGAACCGCCGCGTCTGCCGCGTCTTCGCCGGACGGGTACGGTCACCAGCGCTTCGAGCTCGACGCAGATCGCCTCTCGCGCGGCGACTCGCTCGGCGCGCGCACATCGTCGCCGTTGCGCGTAGCGCGTGAAGAACTTGTCGCAGACGCGGCCCGGAATCGCTGCCAGATGGCATCTGATCGGCTCTTCTTCACCGGCCCGATCGTCTTCCACTCCGCCTGCAGCGCCCGAATGGCGGATGCCGTCGGTTCCCAGTCCGTGGACTCGGCCAGCGCTTCGACTTTCAGGCAGAGGGCTTCCTTTCTGCCGAAGTTCTCGGCCCACATCGCCTTGCGCTTGACGAGATCCTCTTGCCGGCGCGTGAAGAACCGATCGCAGGCCGGCGCGGAACCGTTCCCAGATGGCGCTTTTCCTGACCGCGCGTGTAGCAGGACCGATGGCTTCCACTGCGCCTGCAGCCCTTTGATTTCCTCGGCTGTCTGCACCCAGTTGCTCGAGTCGGCCAGCGCCTCGACGCGCGATCGCAGAGCACGGACTTCTTCGTCAGGTTCTCGGCCCGCTCGTTCCGCCTGGGCGGCGAAGTGCGCCTTCGCAGCGCGCCCACAGCTCGTCGTGCGCCGTCTTGAACCGGCGCCACAATGCCTCGCCCTGCGGACGTGGAACATCTGCCGCCAGTCGCCACTGCTGCTGGAGGTCGTGAGATCCGTCGCGCGATGGCTTCGGGATCGGCTTCGGCTGCGGAGCGCTTCCATCTTCTCGCAGAGCTGCTCCTGAATCCCGACGTTGGCCCAGCGCTGCCATTCCGACACTTCGCGCAGGTCCTGCACCTTCGGCGTGAGCGCCGCCTGCGCCGCCTTGAGACGGCGGCACGACGTCTTCGTACTCTTTTCTCGACGGGAGCGGCGGCACGTCTGCGAGCGCATCGCGCGTCGCGCAGCGAGCGATCGGCGGCCGCTTGAGCGACACGTCTTCTTTCCAATCAGCGACTTCGAGCGCGGCCGATAAGCTGGTTCATCCGGCTGAGGCCATCGCGGCGTCGTTTCGCTTCGGCTTCTTCGGCCTGGCGGCGCCGCGATCCCCTCTTCGGCGGCGGCCTGTTCGGCTGCTTCGCGCGCACGTTGTTCGGCGGGTTTCGCGGGTTGCCGATCCTCGGCTTCGCGTGCAGCGCGCTCGGCCGCCTCGTGCGCCTCTTCCTCGGATCGCTCCAGCGCCTGCGACTCTGCCAGCACACGTGCGTCTCCTCGATAGCTTTGGCCGCTTCTTGCGCCACGCGAGCCCGATCCTCCTCCGCGAGACGAGCGGCGCTCGGCGGCGGCGGCGGCGGGCTGCCGCGGCTTTCCGCGGCCCGCGTCCGCCTGATCTCCTGTGCTGCGCGTTCGTCCCGCTCGCGCAACACCTGCGCGCGCGCTTGGCACGGCGGCCTTGTTCACTGGCCCGCGCAGCCACCTGCTCGAGATCATCGCGATCTGCCAGTCGTTCGACCGCCGACGCCGCCGCATCCCTGTATTCGCTGTTGAGCGCGACGATCAGAATGTCATCGCGCGATCGACGTGCAGTTGCTCCAAGCGCGCTCTGGCGGATGGGCTCGAGACCGCTTGGCGTGCCACCGACGCGAGGATGTGCGACCCGCCGGTCCGCTCGAGCCCCATCAGCGCGCGCCGGCCGATCGCTTCGCGAAGCGACGCCTTCGCAATCTGCGCCAGAGGTCCGCACCATCGTCGAGCGCATCGACGGCTGCCAGGCCCGTGGCCTCGCTCACCCTTCGAAAGCGTCGCACGCGATGTCGCGCAGCGCTGGTCAGCGCGCTCGCGAACGCGTCCGCATCCGCGTCGTCGCGGGCGATCGCCAGCCAGCACGTTCGGATCCATCAGCTTGCCCACGGCCGCGCGGCGGACACGCACGTCGTCGTCTTCGCGCGCCGCAGCGGCGATCTGCTCGCTCTCGGAAATCGGAAGTTCTTCGATGTTGCGCCAGCCCATGACCGCCGGGTCCGGATGTTTCTGCGAGGCTGGAGTGCGAAAGCCGATCGAGCAGCGTCATGAAATCCCAATCGCCGCCAGACGCTCGGCACACGTCGTGGCCGTGCGATGCCGTGCGGACGTGTTTGTCGATATCGAGAATGCGGCCGTCGAGACCGATGTAGAACGTCCACCGCGAGGCAGAGCCGCTCGCGCCCAGGACGCCGTACGCGGGCGACGCGCCGCGGGGCGTCGCTCAGAATCGGATCACGGAAGGTCGAGCGCGGCGCCAAATTCCGCGTTGGTTTCGACCGAATCGACGCTTGCCGCGAAGAACTGCACGTTGGGACGGTCGAGCGGCGAGCGCTGCGCCCCGAGCGATCGACACTCAACTGTGCAGCCGCCCGTGAACGCCTTTAGAAACCACGCGATGACGACGTTCCGGCGGCCAAGGAAGTTTGACAGTGTATACTCACCGCGCCGTCGGACGCCGGGCAACGTGAAATCAGGAGCGGGATCGCCGACGCGCAGCGCGAGCAGCGAGTGACCGCCACGTCCCAACGCCAGGTTGGTCATGCCCGTCGCCACCGCACGCGCCGTTTCTGTAAGGACTCGAAGCCGCATCAGCGAATTTCTACTCGCGTCTTCATTCTAGTTATGACTTTCAAGATCTCGCAGTATCGCGACGACAACATTCTTACTCAACCGCGACCTGCTCCAATTTTGCGGATCCGCCGGACGACGTCATATAGGCGCAGTCGCCCTTACGCTCCGCGTTAACACTTACGCTTCCCGATCAGAGTGTTTAGTTTGGCCCGTTCGTTTTCAGGCCTCGTCGACGATCTCACCTCTGCTCTGGCAAAACCGCTGCCTGCAGAGGCGGCATGTCCTCATGGCACCACGGCCGCGGCGTCGGTGGCCCGAAAGGCTCAGTGCGGTATCACATCCGGCACGCCGCCGGCCTGCTCCTGATGTTTCCGCTCGAGGGGCACGCGCATATCGTTCTGACGTTGCGGGCGGACACGCTCGGCAGGCACAGCGGGCAGATTTCTCTACCCGGCGGCGTGATCGAGCCGAGGCGAGGACGTTCGAGCAGGCGGGCAACTGCGTGAGGCGCACGAAAGAAATCGCGGTCGCGGCCAGCGACGATGCGGATTCTCGGCGCGTTGACGCCTATCGATATTCCGGTCAGCGGTTTCCGGCTGCACCGATCGTCGGCGTCAGCGACGCGCGGCCGGCGTTTGCTTGCCGCCGACGGCGAAGTCGCGCGAATTCTCGACGTGGCCCTGGATGACCTGATGGCGCCGGGCGCCGTGATTTCGGCGTCGCGCGAGAGATGGCGCCGTCTCGTCGTGGCCCCGGCGTTTCGGGTGGCCAGCGCGGAGATTTGGGGCGCGACCGCGATGGTGCTGGCCGAATTCCTCGTCCTGCTCGGCTGGACCGGAGTCGCAAGTTGACGCACGCGAGCCCGTTTCCAGGCGTCTTACTTCAACTTTCCAAAACAACGGGAAGCTGTCTTGCCAAACGCGCTTTGATCGGCAAATAATGCACGTTTTACCGTCGCTGGAAATCTCTACCGCGCTGCGCGTCCGCGCGCTTAGCATCACGATTCCAACGATTCAAAGGCAACACACGTTCATTCGAAGCGGTAAAAGGGGGCGAGGTCATGGGTTCTGCGGTGCTCGGTGAGGCGATCAGGGCGCGATTCGCGACTGGTCAGTGCAGGCGCAAAGGGACGCGACGGGCCGCGGACGCGGCCGAAACGTTCGGCAGCCTCGTGTTCAACGACGAAGTGCAGCAGACGCGCCTGCCGAAGCCGGTCTATCAGGCGCTGCGGCGCACGATCGACGCACGGCGAGCCGCTCGACGCCTCGGTCGCCGACGCGGTCGCGACGGCGATGAAGGAATGGGCGGTCGAGCACGGCGCGACGCACTACACGCACTGGTTCCAGCCGCTGACCGGCATCACCGCCGAAAAGCACGACTCGTTTCTGTCAGCCGAACAGCGACGGCAAAGCGCGTCGCCGAGTTCTGCGGCAAGGAACTGATGCAAGGGCGAACCCGACGCGTCGAGCTTCCCGTCCGGCGGCATGCGCTCCACCTTCGAAGCGCGCGGCTACACGGCGTGGGATCCCGACGAGCCCGCCGTGGCTGCTCTACAGCGGCGGCGCGGTGACGCTGGTCATTCCGACGGCGTTCGTCAGCTGGACCGGCGAGGCGCTCGACAAGAAGACGCCGCTGCTGCGCTCGATGGAAGCGCTGTCGAAGCAGGCGCGTCCGCGTGCTGAAGCTGTTCGGCTCGACCGCCGAGCGCGTCGTGACGACGTGCGGTCCCGAGCAGGAATATTTCCTGATCGATCAGCTACTTCTACCTGTCGCGGCCCGGATCTGATCAACGCCGGCCGCACGCTGTTCGGCGCGCAAGCCGCCCGAAGGGCCAGGAGCTCGAGGATCAGTACTTCGGCGCGATCCCCGATCGCGTGATGGCGTTCATGTCGGAGTCGAGAGCCGAGCTCTACAAGGTCGGCGTGCCGGTGAAGACGCGCCACAACGAGGTGGCGCCGAGCCAGTATGAGATCGCGCCGGTGTTCGAGAACGCCAACGTCGCCACCGATCACCAGATGATGACGATGGAGACGATGCGGCGCATCGGCGCCGAAGTTACGGGCTGGCGTGCCTGCTGCACGAGAAGCCGTTCGCCGGCGTCAACGGATCGGGCAAGCACCTCAACTGGTCGATGAGCGACGACGAGGGGAACAACCTGCTGAGTCCGGGCGCAGAACACGCACGACAACATGCAGTTCCTGGTGTTCTGCACCGCGGTCGCTGCGCGCGGTCAACAAGTGGCAGGGACTGCTGCGCGCGCAGCATCGCCAGCGCCGGCAACGATCACCGGCTCGGCGCGAACGAAGCGCCGCCGGCGATCCTCTCGATCTTCCTGGGCGACATGCTCACCGACATCTTCGAGCAGATCGAAAAGGGCGGCGCGAAGTCGACCAAGCAGCGGCGGCGAGCTCGACACCGGCGTCCTCGGTGCTGCCGAAGCTGCCGCGCGACGCGGGCGACCGCAACCGCACCAGCCCGTTCGCGTTCACCGGCAACAAGTTCGAGTTCCGCGCGGTGTCGTCGAACCAGAGCATCGCGCTACCCGAACATCGCGCTGAACGTCGCCGTGACCGAGTCGCTCGACTACATGGCGACCGAGCTCGAGAAGGCGACCAAGGGCGGCAAGACGCTCGACGAAGCGGTGGCGGCGCTGCTGCCGAAGGTGATCAAGGAGAACAAGCGGATCATCTTCAACGGCAACAACTACTCGGAGGAGTGGGAGAAGGGAAGCCGGCAAGCGCGGGCTGCTGAACCTGAAGAACACGCGTGGACGCGTTGCCGCAGCTCGTCACGAAGGATGTCGTCGCGAGCGTTCGAGAAATACAAGATCCTCAACGAGCGCGAAGCTGCACGCGCGCTACGACGATCATGGTCGAGACCTACAACAAGACGGTCAACGTCGAAGGCCAGCTGATGGTGCTGATGGCGAACCGCTACATCCTGCCGGCGGCCTTCGAATACCAGAAGGACGTGGCGCAGAGCGTATCGGCCGTGAAGGCGGCCGGCGCGCAAGTCGGTCGAAGGCAAGAAGGCGCTCGACGCGCTGACGAGCTTCCGTCGACGAATTCAAGCGCCGGGCCGACAAGCTCGAGAAGGCGCTCGAGCACGAAAGCCCGTCTGCCGAAAGCACGCGAAGCACTTCCGCGACGTCGTGGCGCCGGCCATGGCGGCGCTGCGCGCGAAACTGGGCGACCAGCTCCGAAGCTGATGCATGCCGCACGAACTCGTGGCCGCGCGCGACCTGCCGGGAGATGCTGTTCATCAAGTAAAAGAGGTTAGACGGCGCAGGGGTTAGAGGTGTTGGGATCAGCGCGGCGGACCATCGCCGCGCCTCTTTTTCGTACTCCCTTGACGCACGCGTACTCTGAAGCACCGGTCACACCCTTTCCACGCAGCTCATGGCCAAACGCAATCAGGCGGCGGACAACCCTCTTCGACAACCTCGACGGCGGCGACGATACAGCGGGCGAGGCGGGAGGGGCTTCGGGCGGAGGGGCAACGGCGCAGACGCTGTAGCGCTGCACGAAGCGGCGCAGTCGCGCTACCTCAACTACGCGCTGTCGGTCATCACGTCGCGCGCGCTGCCCGACGTCCGCGACGGCCTGAAGCCGGTGCAGCGCCGCATCCTCTACACGATGTGGCAGCAGAACCTGACTGCCGACGCCAAGCACCGCAAGTGCGCCAAGGTCGTCGGCGACGTGATGGGCAGCTACCATCCGCACGGCGACGTCGGCGCTGTACGAAACGCTGGTGCGCATGGCGCAGTCGTTCTCGCTGCGCTACCCGCTCGTCGACGGCTCCGGCAACTTCGGATCGCTCGACGGCGACAGCGCCGCGGCGATGCGCTACACCGAGTGCCGGCTCGCGCGCATCAGCGACGAGATGCTCACCGAGATCGAGCAGATCGACGGTCCACTTCCGGCCCGAACTACGACGGCACGAAGACCGAGCCGGTCGTCCTGCCGGCGCGCATCCCGAACCTGCTGGTCAACGGCGCGACCGGCATCGCCGTCGGCATGGCGACGAACATCCCGCCGCACAACCTCGGCGAGGTGTGCACGGCGCTCATCAAGCTGCTCGACAACGAGGACATCGGCAACGCGCAGCTGTGCCGCGTACATCAAGGGTCCCGACTTCCCCACCGGCGGCCAGATTCTCAACTCGCCGGAGGAGCTGAAGCAGATCTACAAGACCGGGTCGGGCTCGATCCGCCTGCGCGGCACCTGGGACATCGGGCCGGAAACGCGCTCGACGAAGACGATCTACATCGACAGCGTGCCCTACACGGTGAACAAGTCGCAGCTCGTCGAGCGCATCGCCGAAGTCGTGCATCGCCGCAAGCTGCCGCCGCTGCTCGACGTGAAGGACCTGTCGACCGAGGACGTGCGCATCGCCATCGAGATGAAGAAGGACGCCGACGAGAAGATGATCATGGCGTATCTCTTCAAGCACACGCCGCTGCAGATCAACTTCGCCGTCAACCTGACGTGCCTGATCCCGACGCGAGAACCCGGAGCTCGGTCGGCCCGAGCGGCTCGATCTCGAAGCAGATCCTCTGGCACTTCCTGCACTTCCGCCTCGAGGTCGTGACCAAGCGGCTCGAGCACGAGCTGGCGGCGCTGAAGAAGCGGATTCACATCCTCGAGGGCTTCGAGAAGGTCTTCGACGCGCTCGACGAGATCATCAAGATCATCCGCAAGTCGGACGGCAAGGCCGACGCCGCCGACAAGATCATGAAGCGGTTCGAGCTCGACGCCGAGCAGACCGACGCGATCCTCGAGCTCAAGATCTACCGTCTGGCCCGACTCGAAATCCTGATCATCCGCAACGAGCTCGAGGAGAAGCGCAAACGCGCGCGCCAGATCGGTTCGCTCCTGAAGGACGAGGACAGCCGCTGGAAGATGGTCCGGACCGAGCTCGAGGAGATCAGCACGAAATACGGCGACAAGCGCCGCACGCTGCATCAGCGAGCGACAGCCGGCGAGCCTGAGTACACCGCCGACGACTTCATCGTCGAAGAAGACAACGTCGTGATCGTGTCGCGCGACGGCTGGGTGAAGCGGCAGAAGGACGTGAAGGACCTCTCGACGACGAGGCTGCGCGAGGGCGACCGCCGTGCTCGCGGCGTTCGCGGGCAGCACGCGCGCGACGTGCGTGTTCCTTCAGCAACTTCGGCGTCGCGTACACGTGCCGCATCATCGACGCGTCCGCCTCGACCGGCTACGGCGAACCGATCCAGCGGCAGTTCAAGCTGAAAGATGGCAGAACGCGTCGTCGGCGCGCGCTGAGCCCTGGATCCGCGCGCCGACCGGCAACATCACGCCGCAAGGAGGGCGCGGGATCCGGCGCCGGTCCACGGCCGTCGCGGTCACGCAGCGACGGGTACGCGCTGAGGTTCGGCCTCGAGGCGTTCGGTCGAGCCGCAGCACGCGGGCCGGGCCGCCGGTTCGCCCGGCCGTCGAAAGACGCGCAGATTGTCGGCGCGGCACGTTACACTGGCACGGAGAGCGCTCATCGCGGCTACCGCCGAGGGCCGCGGCATCCTGCTCGAAGGCCGAGGAAGTGAACTACCTGTCCGGTCCCGGCAAGGGCGTGCTGCTCATCAAGCTCGGCAAAGAGGACAACGTGCTCGGCTTCATCGCGTCGACCGGAGACCGGGACATTCTCACGGTCGAAACCAGCCGCGGCGCTGAACAGACGATCAGCACCGCGAAAGTACGAAATCACCGGCCGCGGCGGCAAGGGGCGGGAGTCTTGCAGCGCGGCCAGTTCACGCGTGTCGTGGCCGACGCCTGACGCCCCGGCGCCGCTCAACGGCAACTCGTAGCAACGCGTCCGCAAGGCGGACGCAGCGTCCGAGTTAGCCGGACGGAAGGATCAACGGTTTGGCAACTCATCAGGAACGATTGAACATCGCAGTATTCATCGACTTCGACAACATCGAGATCGGCGTCAAGAACACCCTCAACGCGCAGTTCGACATCGGCGCCGTCCTCGAAGCGCATCAAGGAGCGCGGCGAAGTCGTCACCAAGATCGCCTACGGCGACTGGACGCGCGCCGGCGACTACAGCCGCTCGCTCACGCAGCACGCCATCCAGCTGGTGCAGCGCAACCTGACGCCGGGCGGCGACAAGAACGGCGCCGACATCAACCTGGCGCTCGACGCGCCTCGAGATGGCGTTCACCCACCACGCACATCAACGCCTACGTCATCGTCGGCGGCGACAGCGACTTCATCTCGCTCGTCGAGAAGCTGAAGCAGTACGACAAGAAGGTCTTCGTCGTCGGCGGCCGCGCGTTCACCAGCCTGGTGATGCAGCAGCAACTGCCACGAGTTCATCGCGTACGAGAACTCCGGATCGGCGTGCCGCAAGACCGCGGCCGCCACGCGGCGCAGCGCGTCGCAACCCGCCGGCGTCGCCGGCGTCGATGCCCGTCGCGCAGGCCTTGCCATCGTGATGCGCGCGCGCTCAAGATCCTGGCCGACCGCGAAGTCACGCCGCAGATCGGGTCTGCTCAAGAGCACGCTCCTGCAGCTCGATTCGACGTTCTCGGAGCGCAACTACGGCGCATCGTCGTTCCTCGACTTCGCCGAGAAGCCTGCGCAAGCCGGCCTCGTGCAGTTGAAGACGTCGGGGCGCAGCGTGATGGTGGAGCTCAACCCTGATTTCGCCGAAGGCGAGGCGCTGGCGAGGAGACGGCCGACCTGAAGGCGGCAATGACGACTGACACAGACTTACTGCAGGCCTTTAGGGCCTGCCGATGCTGGCCGTCCAGGCCTGCGAGCCAGGAGTGCTGCCGACGCGCCGACTCCGGCTCCGCAGGCAACCGCGTCGAACGCCGAAGGCGTTCAGTTCGTCGGCGACGTCCTGCGCGCCGCGACGACCGCCCGATGGCCGATGCACATCCGTAACGTCACAGCTGCTGCGGGCAGCGGATGGCGGCTTCGATGAACGTCGGTTCGGTTTCGGCGGGCTGATGGATCTGCTGCGCGCGTGTCAGCGGGACGGACTGATGCGGCTCGAGCGCGACCGCCGGGCGGGCTCCGTGTGTTCCCGGGCGCTGCGCTGCAGCAGGGCGCGCGACGCCCGCGTGTCCAGGCACCGGCGCTTCCGCAACCCGATGTCGCCTTCGACGAGGCCGCCGAGACGGCGTATCAGCCGGCGGCTGAAACGGCTGTTCCGGCCGATATGCTCTCGAGGCCGAGTCCTCGATCAGAGCGGACCGCAGCCCAATCGACACCGACCGCCGAACTGCTGGGTCGGGCGAAAAACGCGGCGGCCGCGTACGCGCCAAGAGCCGCGCTCGCCTGGAGGCACACGCAAGGGCACGCGGCGGCGGCGGCCGCAGCGCCGCGAAAGGCCGGCGGCCGGCGTTCCTCGCGATCGAAAAAAAGCGCACGCCGACGCCGACAACATCGGGAACTCATAGCTGATGGCCGGCATCGCACACGGCGAAAGAGACATCACCGTCCTCGAGGGTCTCGAGCCCGTCCGCAAGCGCCCCGGCATGTACATCGGCGGCGTCGGCATCGACCGGGCTGCACCATCTCGTCTGGGAAATCCTCGACAACGCCGATCGACGAGGCGATGAACGGCTACGCCTCGAACATCTGGGTCACGCTTCACGCCGATGGCTCGTCGATCACGATCGAAGACGATGGCCGCGGCATTCCGGTCGACAAGCATCCGACGACGAAGAAGAGCGCGCTCGAAGTGATCTTCACCGTGCTTCACGCCGGCGGCAAGTTCGAGCACGGCAGCTACAAGACCGCGGGCGGCCTCCACGGCGTCGGCGCCAGCGTCGTCAACGCGCTGTCGAAAGAGCTCGTCGCGACCGTCAAACGCGACGGCGCGCAGTGGGAGATGCGCTTCAAGCAGGGGCAAGCCGGTCGGCGCGCTGAAGAAGCTCGGCGCCGCGCGCGGCACCGGCACGACCGTCTACTTCCATCCCGACGCCGCCATCTTCCCGAAGATCGAGTTCGACGCCGACGATCATCAAGGCGCGGCTCGAGGTCGCGAGCTATCTGCACAAGGGGCTGAAGGTCACGTTCGACGACGAGGCGACGAAGCAGAAGATCGTCTTCGAGCACGCCGAAGGGCTCGTCGACTACCTGAAGAAGATCGTCGCCGAGCGCGGCGCGAAGCCGGTCCACGAGGCGCCGTTCACGCTGACCAAGGACGAAGGGCCTGCGGCTCGATCTCGTGCTGCAGTGGACCGAGGCGACCGACGAGCACATCCGGTCGTACGTCAACGGCATCCCGACCGGCTCCGGCGGCACGCACGAAAACGGCCTGCGCGCCGGGCATCGGCAAGGCGGTCCGCAACTTCATCGAGACGCACAACCTGTCGCCGAAGGGCGTCACGCTCGCCGCCGAGGACATCCGCGAAGGGCTGACCGGCGTCGCTGAGCGTCTTCGTCGCAGGAGCCGCAGTTCCAGGGGCAGACGAAGGATCGGCTGAACAACCCCGAGCTGGTCTCGGCGGTCGACGGCGTGGTCCGGCCCGCGCTCGAGCACTGGCTGAATCACAACATCAGCGTCGCCGAGGCGATCGTCGCGCGCATCATCCTCGCGGCGCGCGCGCGCGAGGCGAGCCGCGCGGCGCAGGCCGAAGTCTCGCGCAAGAGCGCGACGTCGGCGCCGCCTCAACCTGCCCGGCAAGCTGAGCGACTGCACCAACTCCGACGAGCGACGACAGCGAGATCTTCATCGTCGAGGGCGATTCGGCCGGCGGATCGGCGAAGCAGGGACGCGATCGCGCGCGCCAGGCGATCCTGCCGCTGCGCGGCAAGGTGCTGAACACCGAGAGCGCGTCGCTCGCGAAGGTGCTCGAGAACAAGGAGCTGTCCGATCTGGTGACCGCGCTCGGCTGCGGCCTCGGCAAGAACTTCGAGCTGTCCAAGCTGCGCTACGGCAAGATCATCATCCTCGCCGACGCCGACTCGGACGGCAACCACATCGCCACGCTGCTGCTGACGTTCATCTACCGCCATCTGCCGCAGCTCATCGACGAACGGCAAGCGTCTATCTCGCGCAGCCGCCGCTCTACCGCATCGACATCGGCAAGGAAACGCTCTGGGCGCTCGACGATGCGCAGCGCGACGCCATCCTGAAGCAGCACGGAAGAACGGCCGCGGCACGCCGGAGATCACGCGCTTCAAAGGGCCTCGGCGAGATGATGCCGAAAGTGCTGTGGGAAACGACGCTCAACCCGCGGACGCGGCGGCTGCTGCGGGTCGACGTCGCCGATCAGATCGTCACCGACCGCGTCATCAACGAGCTGATGGGCAAGGACGCGTCGGCGCGCTTCCGCTTCATCATGGAGCGCGCGGACGAGGCCGAGGAACTCGACGTCTAGAGATTGCAGAACTGCAGGCATTGCAGAAAAGATCTAACGCACCTTCCTCCTGGCCTTCCTGCAATCACTATCTGCAATCCGCAATCCTGCAATCCGGTAGTGCCCTGGTCATCCCGGATCAACCTGCTCCGCGGCCTCCGGCGTTCGGCGCCGCGATCGTCTGCGCGCTGCCTCATCTTCAGTACGCGCACCGCCGCAAGCCGTTCATCCTGCTCTGGGCCGCCGGGCTGGCTGGCGATCGCGCCGGGAAGCCTGTCTCATCTCAGCGCAGCTACGAGACGGCAATCGCCACAAACGTCGCGAATGGCGTCTCGCAGCTGCTCCGGATCTGCACGAGCCTGCTGTTTCTCTGAGCGGCGATCTGTATCGGCAGTCGCGATTCATCCAGCCATCGCGTCTTCGCATCCTGCTGCCGCTGACCGCGTGGTGTCGTGCTTCGCCGATGCTGTTCGGCGCGGCCGCCGTCCAGCTGCCGGGATACGGCCTCTGGCGGTGCTCCTGGCCGGCGCGGGCTCGCGTACGCCGGCCGTCCTGCTCGAGCGGCGGATGATCGGCGCTGGACCTCGTCTCCGTTAGTGTGATGCGGCGTCGCCATCTCGAGCCTGTCGTCCATGTTTTCGGGTCCCGTGACCCAGCGTCGAGCCGCAGTTGGCGTTCGATGTGTTCGTGCTGAACTCGGTCCTGTACCATCTTCGGCGCCGTCGGGATGCACCTGCTCGTGTTCGAGGACATGACGTTCGAGCTGCGGGTGGCGCAACCGGCGGCTCAGAAACGGCCCAGCAGGATCTCCTGCAGGCCGCCATCACCGACTCGCTGACCGGCTGCCACAACCGGCCGGTTCTTCGAGCAGGTGGTGCGATCGCGAAGTGCAGCGGCCACGCGCGGTTCAAGCTAGCCGCTCTCGCTGCTCTTCATCGACATCAATCGATTCAAGGCGGTCAACGACACGCTCGGCCACGAGGCCGGTGACCGCGTCCTGCGTCACGTCGCGAGCTTCCTGAAGCGTCACATCCGCGAGGCCGACTACGTGTTTCGCTGGGGCGGCGACGAGTTTCTCGTGATGATCACGTGCCTGGGCGACGAAGCGGCGCGAAAGGCCGCGCGGCTCAAGGCGGCGTTCGATGCGGCGCCCGAAGCGATCGACCTGCCGCCCAGGCATCGGACTCAGCGTCGGCTGGACGGAGGTGTCCCACCGGCGCCACTGACCTGATGCCGCTCATCCGCCAGGCCGACGAGCGTGATGTACCGGGACAAGGGAACGCGCGCAGCCGCCACGCGATCCCAAGCTCCTGGTTCAGCGAGCCGACGAGAAACTTCCACGCGAGATAGTAAAGAATCATCCCGACCGGAATCGCGGGCAGCGCGTACCACATCTGAATGCGAAAACAGCTCGAGTCGCGCGCTCCGAGGACGAATGCCCGGCCGGGACGATCAGCGCCACCAGCAGGGCGAGCCGTGTGACGCCGATCGGCAGGCGGCGTTGCGCGACTTCGTCCTGACCCAGACCATGTTCCAGACGCCCCACAGGTTCGGCGACGACGGCCATGGGGAACAGAATCGCCGCGCCTCGAGCGGCCGCGACGGCAGGCCCGAACACGAACTGGCTGGGGACCTCGAGGTAGAAGACGTGGTAGGCGTCGATCGACGCGATGGCCAGCAGGACGAGCGTCGGCACGACGATGCCCGCCATGTAGGCGCGGAGATACGGCCGGGATCGCATAGCGAACCTCCTTCAGCAGGTGATAGGCGAGCAACCAGGATCCACTGCGGAAACATGAGCAGGACGATCGCGACGAGGGCCGCCAGGCTCCAGTCCGCGGATGAAACCTCGATACGTGCCTCGCTGCGCCGGACGACGGCCGGCCACAGATCGCGCGACGGCGCGGCGGTCGCGTCGGCTGCCGGCAGCGCGGTCCGCAGCAGTTGGGAGAGCTGATCGTCGTTGATCATGGCGTGATGCCCAGCCGGGCCAGTTCCTTTCTCAGCAGACGCGTCGCGCGGAACACGCGTGATTTGATCGTGCCCACCGGCAGATCGAGCGGCGTCGGCGATTTCTGAATACGGCTGCTCTTCGACGAGCGCCAGCGTCGCCACGATCTTGCAGCTTGAGGCGGCGAGGCTCCTGAACGCGAGCGCGATCGACTCCTTGATGGCCTGATCCGGCCGCGGCGCGGCCGGCATCGTAGTCGTCAGCAACGCGCCGCCAGGGTGTGTGCCTCTGCGCGGCCCGAAGATGATCGAGCGCGGCATTCGTCGCGATCCGCCGCATCCAGGCGCCGAAGCTCCGGCGACGCGTCGAAACAGGGCCCGGCCGCGATACGCCCTCCAGAACGCCTCGACCAGCACGTCGTCCGCCGCGCTGCGATCGCGGACGATCCGCAGGATCCAGCGATAGACGTCGGCCTCGAATTGCCGGAAGAGTGACTCGAATGCGGTTTGATCGCCCTGAACAAAACCGCTCGAGCTGTTCGCCGTCGAGGCCGTCCGGCATGGCTGTCCACCGTGCCTTACTCGGCGGCCTGGCGGAAGGTTCCGTGGGGAGCTGTTATGTGGCGGTGACCTTGGTGCTCTGGCTGGCGACGCACTGCCACCGGCCGTCCCGCATGACGAAGCACGTCGACATAGCGGTAGGTCAGCGTGAGCGACTGGCCCTCGCTGGGACCGACCACGACGCTGCGTAAACCAGACAACGGCCGTATCGCCGTAGACCTTGACGACGAATTCGTCGAGGGTCGAGGAATCGATCTGCTGGTTGAATTCCGGCGGCCAGCTTCAGCTCCTTCGCCCGATCGCCCCGGCTGCCGTCTCCGTAGGTCGACACGAACTCTTCGGCCAGGACGCTGTCGATGAAGGCGACGTCCTTGCGATGAAACGCGGCGTCCCAATCGCGTTCCAGCGTGATGAGGATCTCGCTGATCGGATCGGACCGGCGCAGACTGGCCCGGTGCCGCGAACGGCCGAGGACAAGAAAAGCGAGCAGTAGCAGCGGCGCGGGTCATTGATTCCTCCCGGGATTTCACTAGCGTCGCCTGCACGACGGTTCTTCGCGCTCCGGTGGGTCCCCAGCACTTCAGCGTGCAGCTTCTTGCTGAGTACACCTTCGATTCCGCGTTGTCGCCGGCGTGCCGTTCGCACTTCACGACCTCGAACCGCAGGTGATCGAGCGTGCCGCGCATCTCGTAGAACTTGTTCTTGGTCTTGACGACGATTTCGTCGAAGCCCTGCGCGATGGCCCAGGCTTCCCGCTGTTCAGTCAGCGCACGGAAGTGACCCTGGTCCCCGCCAGTCGCGGCGCGTGCCGCCGATCCAGGTGTAGAGCACCCTTCGATCGTCGAACTGCACGTGGCCGCGCAGGCGGTCGACCAGATCGATGAGCTTGGCCTCGGACTCCGGCGTTCGAATCCTCGTGACAGACCTTGAAGGAGACCGGGACAACGGTGCCGGGGTCGTCGGGGAGCGACGCGGCTCGCGAGGAGGATCAAATGCGATCGGCCGGACAGCCGCCGGACGATCTCGGCAGCGGTTTTCTTGCGCGGAAACTCTCCGAAGAATTCCTCGATACTGGATTTCGAGCGCGCCCTGTTCCAGGTCGTACCGCGTGATGTGCACTCCACCAGAATCAGCCCCGCTCTTCTGAGCGATCTTCGCCCAGGCTGTCGCGCAAGGGACACGATGCGGTTGAAGACCGGGCGCGCCGGCACGCGAATCCGAATCGACGCGCGAAGTAGCCAAGCCGCTCGAACTGAAAGCGCTCGCCGGGCGTCGGCGCGCCGCGAGACTGGGCTCGACCTGGCAGTCCCGTGAGCACCTCGAGCGATGCGGGATTGAGGTGATCGAGAAAGGTCTTGCCGGCCGTCTTCCTTGCTCCGGATCCTCGACCGAGAACAGGCGATCGTACAGGCGCACTTCGGCTGTGATGGCGTGCGCGGCCGACACCCAGTGCAGCGTCGCCTTCACTTTCCGGCCGTCCGGCGAATCGCCGCCGCGCGTCGCCGGATCGTAGGTGCAGCGCAGCTCGACGATCTCGCCGGCGGTCGTCCTTCACGACCTCGGTGCAGGTGATGAAGTACGCGCACCGCAGGCGCACTTCCTTGCCCGGCGACAGCCGGAAGAACTTCTTCGGCGGATCTTCCCGGAAGTCGTCGCTGCTCGATGTACAGCTCGCGCGAGAACGGCACCTTCCGCGTGCCGGCGGACGCGTCCTCGGGATTGTTGATGACGTCGACCTCTTCGACCTGACCTTCCGGGTAGTTCGTGATGACGACCTTCAGCGGGCGGAGCACCGCCATGACGCGCGGCGCGCGGCGGTTCAGGTCCTCGCGGATGCTGTGCTCGAGCTGCGCGACGTCGATGACGTTCTCTTTCTTGGCGACGCCGATCCGCGCGCAGAAATCGCGGATCGACTCGGGCGTGTAGCCGCCGGCGCCGCAGGCCGCTGATCGTCGGCATGCGCGGATCGTCCCAGCCCGACGACGTGCCGCTGCTGCACGAGCTGCAGCAGCTTGCGCTTGCTCATCACGGTGTAGTTCAGGTTCAGCCGCGCGAACTCGATCTGCTGCGGCCGGTCGCCGTCATCGTGATGAGCGTCGTCGACGCAGCCAGTCGTAGAGCGGCCGGTGATCCTCGAACTCCAGCGTGCAGAGCGAATGCGTGATGCGCTCGATCGCGTCCGACAGCGGATGCGCGAAGTCGTACATCGGATAGATGCACCAGGCGTCGCCGGTCCGGTGGTGCGCGGCGTGGCGGATCCGGTAGAGCGTCGGATCGCGCATGTTGAAGTTCGGGCGACGCCATGTCGATCTTCGCGCGCAGCACGTGCGCGCCGTCCGCGAATTCGCCGGCGCGCATCCGCGCGAACAGATCGAGGTTTTCCTCGACCGGGCGGTCGCGGTACGGGCTGTTCCTGCCCCGGCTCGGTCAGCGTGCCGCGGTGCGCGCGGATCTCGTCCGCCGTCGAGGCTGTCGACGTAGCGCCTTGCCGTGCGTGATCAGCTCGACCGCGAACTGGTAGAGCCGCTCGAAGTAGTCCGGACGCGAAGAGCAGCGCGTCCCATTTGAACCCGAGCCACGCGACGTCTTCCTTTGATCGCGTCGACGTACTCGACGTCTTCCTTGGCCGGGTTGGTGTCGTCGAATCGCAGGTTGCAGGTGCCGCCGTGTCTCCTCGGCGACGCCGAAGTTCAGGCAGATCGACTTGGCATGGCCGATGTGGGAGGTAGCCGTTGGGCTCTGGCGGAAAGCGGGTCGCCACGCGTCCGCCGTGCTTGCCGGACAGACAGTCCTCGGCCACGATGGTCCGGATAAAGTCGGTCGGTGCGGCTGTGCGCCGTTGCCTCGTCCTGTTCGGTGTTCTCAGTCGTCACGAATCAGGGACAGCTACATTCTATAAGATGCAGGGTCCCCTGACCGGTAGAACGGCCGCTAGTAGTTCAGCCAGTAGGCGAGCTTGACCGAGGAAAACGTTGTGCGGCGGCACGCCGAAGATGGCGCGGGCGTCGCGGCCGAAACTGAACCCGCCAGGCACGGCATCGTTCTCACGCGCCTGCTGCCAGACCACGAACAGCGTCGGAGCCCGGCTTCGTACTCCCAGCGCAGCACGTTGGTCGTGCGGAACGACTTCACGTTGAAGTCCGGATTGCCGTACAGCGCGTCGGCAGGTAGGCGAAGGCGCTGTAGCGGCTTTCGTAGTCCGCGCTGCGCGGGTCCGCGACTTCCTTGAAGTCGCCTGCACGAGCCCGCCGAGACGAACGGCTGCGCGTACAGCTGGAGCGACAGATTCGGCGTGATCGTGTAGTCTGAACCGGCCGGTCAGCGACACCGTCGTCTGGTCGAGATGCGCGAACACGTAGTGCGTCTTGCTGTCCGGTGATGTTGTTCACCCACTGCGGAGTCCTGTGTGGCTCGGGTTGATGCTGGCAGCCGAGCGAAAACATGCACGGCGGGAACAGGGCGAACCGTGATCGACGGATGACTCAGCTCTGCCACGACGTGTGTGTGATCGTCGCCGCCCCAGTCGCCTTCGAGATCCCGCCGAAAGACCGCCGCCGGTTGTCCGAGTACATCCAGAACCAGCCGCTCGAGCGCCTCGCTCCGACACCACGCCCGGACCGCCGCGCGGTCATCCGGTCGTCGAACCCGCGACGCGGAAACGGCGATAGAAGTGCCGCCGCCCGCCTGCCAGTTGTTGACGAAGCGTCACGTTGCCGTTGATGTTGCACACCGCCGAACTGCAGGTCGCCGTCGAAATTCCACGACGTCCACTGGTTGAAGTTGATCGTTCGCTGGCGGAACCACCGCGTCACCTTGTGTTGCTGCGCAGCTGCAGCCAGTGGCCCTGCGCGGATCTGATCGGCGCGGCGCAGGAACCCGAGATCGTTGGTGTCGAACCCCGGCGACCGGAAGTAGACGTGCACGAATTGGAGTGGATGTACTCGCCGCCGAATCTTGTTGAACGCGAGCGCAGCCGGCATATCCGGACAGCGACGTCCGCGTCAGCGTCGAGATGCGCGCTCGTCAGACCCGGCCGCTGAAAGAGATGGCGGCTGTTCTTCTGAAGCGCCTCGATGCCGCCGTGCGTCGCCGTTGCACGCGGCTGCCTTCGACAAAGCCGTTCAGGCTGTAAAGCCGGCGGACCGCCAGTCGAAGTCCGCGCCGCCCGACATAGCGAGGAACCCGGCAGTGAAGTCGAGGTGTCGGCGAGCCGCCGATTCGTCGCCGTCGCCGATGACGCCGATCTACGACTGATTCGGCGAACTCGCGCTTCACGCGAGCGACGGAGTAGTTGGTCGACGGCTCCACGGCCTGCTCGGAGCGCACACCCGAGCGTCGACACGTCGGCGAATTCCTCCTGCGTCACGGCGTGCATCGACGCCGATCGAGTAGCTGCCCGACCCGGCCGGTCGGCTTGGCTGCGCCGAGAATCGTCGATTGCGACGGCGCGTCGCGTGTAGATGCCGTCGCCCGACGGGAGCGATCCCATGCCCTGCGGTGACCGGCCGATTCGTCGCGAGTAGAACAGGTTGTTGCACCCGTCGTAGCAGTCCGCGTCGAAACGGAAGTTGCCGGACCCTTCGACGAAAACGGCCGCCGCTCGTTGAAGAAGAACGTCTCGAACGCCGACAGGTTGACGACAGCCGGGATCGGCTTCGACCTGACCGAAATCGGGATTCGACCGTCGCCGTGAACGTCAGCCCGGGCGTGAGGGCATATTTGCAGTCCATGCCGAGCGGCCGCCGGTGCCGGCGGCGGCGTCGACGAGCGGGTTGCTCCCGGTCGGCTGCCGCGTGAGGCTGGCGACGGGTACGGCACGAAGCTCGAGCCGCTTCGCCGGCGCGCCGCCGTCGACAGGCCCGCCGAGCTCGCCGAACGGACGGACGTAGCCATTCGCGCCTGCTCGGGAGCAGCGGCCACGTGGACGTCTCCCTGAGCCGTCCGATTTCGCGAGCGATGGCAAAGCCGAACGTGCTCTGCTGCGACGGCGAGAACCGCAGTTGCGAGAAATGGAATCTTGAATTCCGCGGTCCACCCGAGCTGATCCCGCGAGACGGCGACGTCCCACACGGCGTCCCAGCTCGACGTCGCTGTTCGTGTCGTTGAACCAGTAGCGGTCCTGCTTCACGCCGGCGGGTTGACGACGAATTCATAGGCGGTCGCGGCGGTCGTGATACGAGTCGATGAAGACCCGGATCCAGTCCGACGGCGTGTCCTCGTCGCCGCCGCGTCGAGTACGGCAGCGATCTTGCCGGGCTCGCGATCGAAGGCGCGGACTTTCACAGCGCAGCGTTGTCGAATCGAATGCGACACGAAACTCAGTCGCCTGACTGGGCTCGGCGCCTCCTCTGTGGCTCGGCGCTGCACGAAGTCGCGGACGAGCGGCGCCGTCTTCCAGATTTCCTCGGACAGGGCGGAGCTCGCCGCCTGCAGCCGTCGCGTGAACGGCCTCGACGCGCGGGCGGAGCGGCGTCGGCGGCCCAGGTCAAGACCGGAGCGAGAAGAGCGGCGATAATCAGGAGAGGCGCGAACCACCGGAACCTTAGACGCATGATGCGGGAGGAGCAGTTGGCGTTTTCCACGCTCATCGACACGGCGGCGCTTGCCGGGCCACACGTTCGATCCAACCTGGCGAGGAACCATCGACTGCCGATTCAAGCTGGATGACGAAGGGTGGGGCCTGGAAAGCGCTACACAGACGCTCACATCCCTCGGCGCGGCAGTGCGCCCGCCACCTGGGCGCGGACTTTGTCCGGGCCGACTAACGGGCCGGAACGGGCGGCATCCGCTGCCGGATCCGTCGACGCTGGCACGCACGCTCGGCCGCCTCGGCGTGCACTCGCGGTGTGCAGGCCGTGGCTCTGCGACCAGGATTCGGGCATGCGCGAGCCGATTGTGGTGGCTGCTCCGATGGATGGGGCACGACGAAGTGGCGGTCCTCGACGGCGGGTTCGCGAAGTGGCTCGGCGAAGCACTCGGCCGACGATTCGAAAGCCGGTGAGGGACCAGCCCGGCCGCGGACAGAATTCGCCGGCACGCCGCGGATGGACATGATCGCGGATGTCAACGAGGTTGGCCGGGCTGGTGGGGCGCTCGGATTCTGGTTCTCCCCGACGCTCGAGCTCCCGAGCGATACCGGGGCGATGCGCCTGAACCACCGATCGGCCGCGTGCTCTGGGCGTATTCCCGGCGCGGTGAACCACCACTTTCGGCGGAACCTGGACGAACGCGGGACGTTCCGACCCGCGGCATCTCTGCGCCACGATTTTCGAGCGGGTCCTTGGGACAAACACGCCAGCCGATCGCGTGGTGTGCTATCGCGGCTCCGGCGTGACGGCCTGCCTAAATCTCGTCGCGCTCGAACACGCACGCGGGGCTGACAGGCGCCAGGCTGCGCAGGGGTCGTGGAGCGAATGGAGCAAGCGACCCGTCGCGGCCCCGTGGAGCTGATCGTGCCCGACGTAGCGGCCGGCTTCGGCCGGCCAGTCCGCCTGAGGTCGGACGCTACTCGGACGCAAGCGTGCGCGGCCAGTCTCCTCTGAGCAGACTTTGACGCCATCGCGCGATCGGCGAGCAAAATCGGCCGCCCGTCTGGCAAAGGCGCAGTAGTTGCATTCGTTGTCGGTACACGATTCGCCGCACCGGCGCGCCACACAGGACACGGAAGCAGCGCCGTAATCGCCATCTCGTCGCGTGAAAGGCCGTGACTTTCTCTGGGAACCTGCCGTGTGCGTCGCGCTGTAGACGTTCGATCCAATAGCGAAGCGTCGCCGCGTCGACTCATAGAGCCGGGCCACTTCATCGGCGGCCAGCGCGTGCGTGAGCTTCAACGGCGAGAGCCGGGCCGTGTGAATAAATCTCGTCGGATACGCGTTGCCGATGCCGCTGAAAAAGCCGCGATCGGTCAACACGCTTGACCGTGTGGTTTTCACACGAGTCAGGGGCTACTCGAAACTGCTCGCGCGTGATCTCCAGCGGCTCGACTCCGCCGGCAAGCCAGGCTGTCGCCCACAAGCTGCACGACGCACGCTTTTTTCGAACGCTTCCGTCAGCCACAGCGTGCCGTGAGCAATACGTAACTGAACGAAGTACAC
>ERZ1370068.11242-contig-9873_pt1 | contig 34125 bp, 53 predicted proteins | sample MGYA00561227_ERZ1370068 | MGnify/ENA primary metagenome ERZ1370068 (study PRJEB38410, sample SAMEA6850437) | metagenome | study: Metagenomic assessment of the ecological functions of the soil: analysis of the soil microbiota associated with the...
AAGCGCCATATTGCTGAACGTACCGTGAAGACGTCGCTAATTTCCGGATGGATCATATCGTAGAGCTCGGCGACCTTGTGATCCGGATCGGCAATCACAGGAAAGTTCAACGCCGTGCCCTGTGTCTCCTTGATGTCCTCAGCCCATTTGCTGTGCGAGTCTGTTTTATCGACGCTCAAGCCGATGACTTTGACTCCGCGGCGATCAAACTCGGGTTTGAGACGCGCGCACTCGCCAAGTTCAGTCGTGACAGACTGGGGTGAAATCTTTCGGATGCGAAAACAGCACGCCCCAGCTATCGCCGAGCCAGTCGTGAAAGCGAATCGGGCCGTCGGTCGTCTCTGCTGTAAAATCGGGTGCAATATCACCTAAACGTAAAGCCATTTCAATCTCCTTCCATCGCTGAAAGTAACTCCTCCCTTTCGCCTAACGCGAGGGAGGGGGTTTCCAGGTTGTTATGTTGGATGAAGTCCGCAACGCTTTTACATCCAAAGTCCGCGCCAAGTCAAATAAATGGCGTCCCCAAGACCCGCACCCGACGCTTTTTAGCCCATTCGATGCAACCCTCCTCTCAAGTTTTCTCCGCTTCTACAAAGACTTTCCTGATAAACTGGCCGCATGCTCAAGCGTTGCGACTGGGCCAAATCGGATCTATCAATTGCCTATCATGACCACGAATGGGGCGTGCCCGTTCACGATGATCGCAGGCTTTTTTGAGTTTCTTATTCTCGAAGGCGCTCAGGCGGGTTTGAGTTGGGAGATCATCCTCAACAAGCGTGAAGGCTATCGCGCAGCTTTTAGCGGCTTTGATGCGGCGAAGGTGGCTCGTTACGATGAGCGCAAGCGTGAGCAGTTGTTGAAAAACGCCGGCATCGTTCGCAATCGCTTGAAGATTGCGGCAGCCATTCAAAATGCAAAGTCGTTCCTGGCTACCTCTGAGGAGTTTGGCACCTTCGATCGTTATATATGGCAGTTTGTCGCTGGTGTTCCCAAACAAAGAAAACGCGGACAATCCGTGCCTGCTCGCACGGACGAATCGGATGCAATGAGCAAAGACCTGGGCCGTCGCGGCTTTAAGTTTGTCGGCTCAACCATTTGTTATGCCTTCATGCAGGCAGTTGGCCTGGTAAATGACCACAACTTCAGTTGCTTTCGTTATCGGGAACTTCGTTAACCTCCAGTCAGGAATAAGGAGCACGAACATGTTTAGGTTCTGCCCTGCTGGCGACGACCGTTCTGATTTCCCTCGCCTCGCTCTCTTGCCAAAACTACTCGTCAGGTCTGGAGCAGTCCGTGGCGCGCGCCGATGAGACTGTTGCGACCGGGGCGCTACGCACGATCTCGGTGGCCCAGCAAACCTACTCAGTTTCTAATGAGGGTAACTATGGCACCTTTCCACAGCTGTCCGCAGGCGGCTATCTCGATGAGCGTTTCAACTCCGATAAGCCTGCGCTAAAGAACTATGTTTTGACGCTGGAAGTTGTTAAGGGACCTGGAGGCCCATTTTACTCATGCAACGCCGATCCGGCAGGCGAGGGTCCGCAAGGCAGGCATTTTTACATGGACTCAAGATCAAACGCGTTGCATGCCAACGCTACGCAGCCGGCTACGGCAAGCGACCCGGTCGCCCAACCATAAGCTCTCTCGACTGAAAAACTAAGGAATGATTTCCTGTCCAGCCGCGTCGCGTTTGAGTTGATCGATGATGGAGCGGATGGCGGGTGCGAGGCTTCCGTTCGGCGCTAAGGAGAGATATTTCTCATAGGCGGCAACAGCCTCTTTGTACTTCTGCTGTTTCTCATAAGCCGCGCCCAGCAGCTGGTAAATCACCGGCTCGGAATCCGAGAGCTGATCGATGGCCTTGCGAAACTCGACGATAGCTTCGTCATACTGTCCCTTGTCTTCGAAAACTCTAGCCAAACCTACATGCGCTTCCGGCTGTAAACCTCGCGGCGCCTCTCTGATTGACCGGCGAAATGATTTAATCGCGTCGTCATGTGAAGGCAGCCTCACGGTTTATGCGACCTTCAACAGCCGAGGCCTCAGCGTAGGCCGGACGCGCGCGTCGCGCCGCATCAATCTCGGCGTGCGCCGCCTCGTATTGGTTTAGATCAAGCAGCACGCGCGCAAAGGCCAACATGCGCGGCTGCATTCGCGGGTCGAAGTTTCAAAGCTGCACGATAAAGTTCGGCAGCTTTTGTCTCGCTTCATCATCCTCGCCTTTTTCGCGCGCATCCTCGGCTTGCTGAAATGTGAGTTCTCCCTGATCGGTGGTCCTGACCAGCTTAACTGCCAGGCTGCGCCGGCCGGCGACTAGCGGCAGAGTGGCTTCCCTAAATCCCATCGCGCGAACACGCAGCGTGTGACCGCCTGCCGCGGTCTTCAACTCTATACGTCCCGCGGCATCGGTTACACCGCGACGAATCTCATCGATCCAGATGATGGCGTTAGGTTCAGTAGTGACTGCTAGAGAACTCGGAAGATGGCAGTGCCACTTTTCGACTCTGCGAGAAAATCCCATGTGCACAGCAGAGTGAAATAACAACGAATACTGCGGTCAGCCTAAGAGCTCTCAAATGATTTGCTGGGACCGCGGGCGTCCCGCCCGCAATGCACCGAAGGTGCGCAGAGTTTGCACGTTGCTGTCTCTCAATCCATTTTCGCGCTGCACGCTCTGTTGCGGGCAGGACGCCCGCGGTCCCAGCAATCACTTGAATGGCAGATTTGAGATTGACTCACTATTAAGGCCGCTTTCATTCTTCACTTTCACCATCCGTAACCCGACGCTTCCGCACTGACGGGTCTTCGGGTTCGGCTCCCGGCGAAACGCCTGCGGCCGGCTGTTTTGTCACGGCGCGAGTACCAACCTCCAGTGCGAAATTTTCCGTCTGCATCATACAGCCGCTGATACTGCAGGCGGTTTCGCACGACACCCTGCACGTAGCCGCGAGTCTCTTTAAACGGAACTGCCTCTGCCCATTCATCCATATCCGCAGGCAATGTCGAACGCCATTGCACCACCCGCTGTGGACCAGCGTTGTAAGCCGCAGCAACATATTCGATGCGGCCAAACTTGTCCATCTGGTCGCGCAGGTAGGCAGTGCCGAGTTGAATATTCAGGCGTGGTTCGTATAGCGACTCTTCGTTGACGGCGCGTTCCACTCCATACTTCTTCGCGGTCAAGCGTTCCGGTGGGAACGAGCAGCTGCATCAAGCCATAAGCTCGGGCAGATGATCGCGCCCGCGACATGAATACCGTTTCCTGGCGAATCAAGCCGGCCACCTGATATGGATCGAGACTTTTTGCGCGAGACTCCTGAACGATGATGTCCCAGTAGGCAAGCGGATAGAACACGTCCCACTCCTCGCGCGTCATTTCGGCCGGCTTCATCTGTGAATAGTCAGGAAAACTTTTCTTGAGCACGTTCAGAGCGCGCACGTTATCTTCTTCGGAACGATATACACGAGCGATTGCCAGGTTAACCTTCGGACTGTTCCCGGCCGCTGAAGAGGCAACGGCCAATTCTTCCAAAGCCCAATCATTAAGGCCTACGTTGTTCAGCTCATCCGCCTTTGCCATCAGCTTGTCTTCGATCGCGCCGGCCGTTTCTTCGGCCACGGTGACGGTTTGCAGATTCGCGATTGCCCGTGCCACTACCGAATCGGGAGGGAACGTGCGTGGCGGTATTGTTCCAACTCCGCTGCGCAACATCGCGTCAAGACGCTGCTTCGCCAGATAGCCGTACCAGTTGGCGTCGTAGCGACCCTGCATAGCGTTGCTAAAGCGCCCGCGCCTCCGCGAGTTTGCCGGCACGCTCCGAATCGCGCGCCGCCCAGTAGCCCGCGCGACCGCGATTGTCGGTATTCTTGTCGGCGTAGTAAGCCAGATGCTCGGTTAGAAGCTTCGACGACTCGGCGAAGTTTCTGCTTTCGTGAGTCATCCAGGACAGGTCAAACTGCGCCTGCGCAACTTCGCCAGAGCCCTGGTACCCGTTCACTGCGGTGCGCAAGAAATATGAGGCGTCGGCATCGTTGTTCGCATCTTCGGCGATCTGTCCGACGCTGACCAGCGCCCGGGGCGTAAATGGACTACCGGCAAAACTTCGCCGTAACTCTTCGACGGTAGCACGCGCCTGCTCCCATTGCTTCGCGCGTGCGTATGCCTGGGCCACATAGTAAAGCGCTTCTGCTCGTGTCTCTCCGGCGGAGGCGGGAATAGCATTCAAGGAAGTCAGAGCGTCGGCAGTTTTCCTTAGGCTCGCAGCCGCAATTACCCGACGCAATTGGGTGTTGGGCGTCGCGGTCTCCGGGAATCTCGCAAAGGCGTCAGCATAAGCTTGCGAAGCGTCAGAAAATCGCTTCGCTTCGTAGAACTTATCGGCCCGAGCTATTGCTTCGTCAGCTCTTGCCGGCGATAGCGACGAGCCCAGCTCGCGAGATCGCGCTCGCGGCATCCGCGCTTTCCGTTGCGGCGGGCGCATAAAAATACAGACGACGATAGGCGGAAAGGGACCGCGTTGAGTCGGAAGTTTGCTCAGCGGCCCGGGCGATCAACAGCAACGCAGCCGGATCATCCTTTGCCGCCAGATCTTTCAACTGGTTTGCGACTGCGGCGACGTTACCGGTACGCATGAGAATGCCGGCAAGTCGCAGGTTCGCTTCACGCGCGCGCGTGGAATCGGGATAGTCAGCAAGCAATTCTTCATAAGCTGCCCGCGCCTCAGGTAACTTGCCCGCTTGTTCCAGCGCGCCGCCGCGCATCAGAAGCGCGTAATCCCCAAGCGAGCTGTGGTCACGGATAACGCTCGCGTCAAGCAACGAAGCAGCGCCGGCAAAATCTTTGGCGTTGAGCCGGATGCGGGCGCGAACTATTCTCGCGAGTGCGGCAGCTTTGGTACGCGGATAGTCGGACTCGATGCGTGCCACTACATCTTCGGCCGGCAATACGCCGCCACGAGTCATCGCCCTCAGTCCCTCAAGAGCTCTGAGCTCAGCTGGGGTTTGCTGTCGCGTCAAACAGCTTGCGGTCATAAAAGCCGGCAGCGAAGCACCGACAACTACGGCGATCCCAATGACAATAAGCGTCAGACGATATTTCCCAAGTTTATTCACAGAGCCCCTAAAACAGTTTTCGAGTTTCAAGTTTCGAGTTTCAAGTTTGTCATTAAGCCCTGGTTGGATGCATCGGCAGGGGAAATGTTTCAACTCGAAACCCAAAACCTGAAACTCGAAACTCGAAACTCGAAACTGCTTTTACGCCGAGACCGTTGCTCCCGGATAAGCGCTACCAAGCTTCGCCTCGTCGCCTTCGGCAAGCGTGCTGACCAATTCGTTGTGGAAGTAGTCGTAACGTTGCGCCACTTCCGGCCTGACGCGTTTGTCATACATTTCGCGCGAGCGATCGATGTATTCTCGCAGGCGCTGGTAGAGGTCGCCCTGGGAGCGGCCTTCAACGACTTTCTGTTCGTTATAGAGTTTGATTTCCGAAACCAGCAGCCGGGCAAAACGGCGCGCGTCTGTATGGAGACGGCGCTCCTCTTCACTTGCCACTTCGACCGGTAGTTCAACGTCCTGGCCATATCGTCGTCGCGGCGTAGTCGCCGGAGCAGGCGCTTCCACCGGTGGCGCGAGTTCAGGCGGCTGTCTCTGCCGGCGCCTCCACTTCGACCGGCGTGGCCTCGATTTGCTGGGACATATGGCGGCGGTTCTGGCTGATACTCGACCTCGCGCGCAACGTACTGCTGGCTCCGGAGTCGCTTCAAATTCCGTGACCTCCGCCGCCGGCGCACTCTCTTCGACAACCGGAGTTATTTCGTCATACTCCACCGCTGGTGTGTATGACGGTTGCTCCTCTGGCGCGGCTGCTTCAACGGGCGCAGCTTCTACAGCAGGCGCGGTTTCTACAGCGGGCGCAGCCGGCTGCGTTGCGGAGCTGCGCGAGCCACCAACAATTCAACAGCCATTCCGGAGACACGCACCAGCGTCTCGAGCGCTTCCAAATTGATCGCATCAGAATCGAGGTCAGCGGAGTCGGCATACAGAACCGCAACCGCTCGATCGCGCACGACGAGTGGGACCGCAACGATTCTTGACGGCGGCTCATCGCCCAGCCGATTAAGGATCAGGTGATTTTCCGGATGCGAGGTCGAACTCCCGCTCCAGGAATCCAGCGATCTCGCGGCGTGTCCCACAGATGTATCCGCGGCGACTGGAATCGACATTTGGTGAATCGCGTTGTCCCCAACTGTCCCTGGAAACCACGCGCGCGCCATCCAATACTCTGCTCGCCTTTGATGACAAAGAAAGCCACTCGTGGAGCAAACGACGCCGCACGGTTTACCAGTACTTTCAGGATGCCGCCTTGCGAATCCTGCTGGTCGACTTCAGAGATGGCCGCCTTAACAATGGCCATGTCACTCGAAGCTTTCGCACGCGACGATTCCGAGGCCGCCAGGTCGATGCCCTCTTCACGGGCCGCCCTCAGGTGCTCCAGAACGGAAGCCGAAACGGAGCCGTCAAGTTGCACTTCCTTTTGTCGATCCAGCATCCGGCTGAACGACTCGTTAAGTTGGCTCTGAAGCGCTGCTATCTCTTGCTTGATACCGCCAATGCGCCCTTCGATATAGCTCTCCAGCTCGTGGCGCAAGCTATCTTCCAGTTGTCCGCTTACCACAGTGTGTTTCCTCCATTGCAGGATATTGTTGAACGCGCGCCCTTGGTGAGACTCATACCTGAGATGCCTAACTGAGATAAAAGCCTGCTGCTGAAACGGCGGGGGCAATATATCTCTTTAGGGATTATGGACGTGTGGGAATCAGCGAGTCAAGAAATCGTTTCTAGTCCTCTGATTGACACTGTTTCGGCCCTAAGTTATAAGTCCCACGTGGACCGCAGAACTGAATATCCCGGTTTATCCTGTAGCACTCCATGCCAACCACGATCCTAGTTGCCGACGATCACGACGATAACCGAGAGCTTTTGCTGCTCTTGCTTTCCGGCGCGGGTTACAGCGTTCGGGAAGCGAGAGACGGTCACGAGTGCCTGGCGCTTGCCCGCAGCGAGCCGCCCGATCTGATTCGTCATGGACTTATCGATGCCATTGCTGGACGGCTGGGGAGTTTTGCAGGAGCTGAAAGCAGATCAGCGCACTCAAACAATACCCTGCATGGCTGTTACGGCTCACGCGGAACTGAGTCAAAACGAGGCCCTCGAAACGGGCTTTCTCAGCCTACGTGTCGAAACCTTTCAGCAGTGATGTCCTGTTGAAAACTATCGCCACGGTTCTTGCCGAGACGAAAGCTGCCCACTCGCTGTAAACACAGTCAAGTGATTGTCTGGGACCGCGGGCGTCCCGCCCGCAAATGAGCGCGAAGCGCGAACATGATCTGGAACGACTTTAGAAAGACTGCGCGCCTTCGGCGCGTTGCGGGCGGGACGCCCGCGGTCCCGCAATCACTTGACCGTTACTACTTAGTCGAAATCACCACGCGCTGTATCGACGGCGGTAACGCGTGCATCTCGCTGCCGGAAAAGCCCGCGTTCGCAAACATTCTTTCCAGCTCGGCAAATGTGTAGGCATCGCCACCTTCTGTTCCTCCAAGCATCTGAACGCTGAAGGAGGCTTCCGGAGGAGAAATGCGATCATCGTTTGGAATAAACTCGAGTGTTACCGCGCGTCCACCTTCAGCGAGCGCTGCATGAACCTTCCGCAGCAGCGTCTCGTTCGTCGGCGGATCAAAGTGATGAAGAAAGTTTGTTAGCAGGATCAGGTCATAGCTCCTCACCGTAATCGACGTCGAACGCGCTGCCCTCAATAGTTGAATACCGATCGAGCAACGCCGGCTGCAGCGGCATTCTCCTTCGCAACCTCCAGAACATTCGGCCAGTCGAGCGCCACGACGCTCGCTTGCGGGTTATTCTTCGCAAACGCGATACCGTAGAGTCCGTGACCGGCGGCGATATCGAGAATTCTTAATTTGCGATCTCCTGCCGGGTCAACCAGCTTCATCATCAACTGCGCCGGCAGGGCCATCATCGGCGCCATCGCGCGCGCAAACTTCACCCAGATGGGATTATCGTGGCGAGACCGTGCCTCCCTCAGGCATCGTGGTGCCACCCTTGCGCACCGCCTCTGCGAAATTCTTGAATGGGTCCGTGAGCATTGGCGACAACATGAATTCTGTAACGCCGCCAAGATAGGCTGGCGAATGCTTGTCGAGAAACATCGCGGAGTCAGGCGTCAGGCTATAGTTCTTTCCGTCTTTGCTGAGAAAACCGATGATGCATAGGAAGTCGCAGAGGATGCGCATGCCCCGTTCTGAAGTTCCGCAGCGCTTTAGCGATCTCGGGCGCGGTTGTGTTGCCTTCCCCGATGGCAGTGAAGGCCTCAAGCTCGATTGCCGCTTTCAGTCCTTCTGTTTGCTGGTAGGCATTAATAGTTTGGAAGAATAGTTGTGGTGTCGGTTGTTTGGCTGGACTGGACATAATTATTGCTCCTTACTGAAGAATTTGCGATTGACTTACGGTTTTGATCTTGCGGTCTTTCGGTCTTAGGTCTTTGCTCGCTCGGTCATTGATCTCTGGAGTCGATCTCGAGCGAAAGAATTTCAAAGACCAAAGACCAAGTAAGGCCAAAAAACCGCGTATGGAGTAAACGCGCGATAGAAATCAACTCCTGCAACGTTCGCATGGATCGCGCGGCCGTCAAGGATGCAGTATCAAACGTCACCCGGTCAACACCGGCGTCATCATCGAAACGAAAGACTCCGGGGCTCACTTCGACTAAAGGCTGGTCGCCGCCAATCAGCATTTGTCCTTTGCGAATAACTATCCGTACGCTGCCATACCAGGGACTGTCCGAATGAAAATGACCCGTAAAGGCATCCCATCCCTTTGGGTACTCAAATTCTTCGGTCCGGAATAGCGTTCGTTCGTCCACCAACTGGAACCATTGAAGGCTTCTGTGACGACCTCTTTCTCGCGTCCAAACCTTAGCGTAAACAACTCGAAATCCGGGTGCTTCACTAGAAAGTTATCTCGGCCCGCCGGCTCCAGCGCGATCCGTGATCCTGCATGTTGCAAAATCAGCTGGTCGCCTTCGCCAACCAGTACGAGCTTATTGGCGTCTGATGGTGCGGGATGACGACTGAAGCGTAAACGTGCCTGCATAGTCTCGCGGCATTCTTAACCAGGGTCAGTGGGCAACGGCGGTGGCGGCGCTGGCAGTTCCGACCGCTGAGGCGGCGCTCAGCAACGCGAGACCATATCGAACAACCGGAATTGGTCTATATCCGCCCGGCAATCTCGCGTGCGTTCACCGATGCGAAAGCCGCGAAGCCCGTCCGTAGTGTCCGCATACATCGCGGAGCTGAACGCGACCATCCCGCCGGTGTGGCGCAAAAGCATGTGACCGTTGGTTTCGCCAACCCACAAGCCCGTAACGCGTAGCTGGCGTCCTCACCGCGAAACGGCGATTTGATCACCGGCGTGCGTAAACAACTCAAAGACTTTTTCCGACAGCACGCGGCCACTTCGCGACCCGCGCCAGTGATTCAGAAGCATCTGCAGATAGTTGCCCATGTCGCTGGCAGTCGCGGCGATACTGCCCGCGCGCCTCCGGGCACTTCAATCCACGGTCGCCTCAGTGAGTTTGCCTGCTGATCGGAAAGGGCGATCGGACTGCAACGGCGCGTAGCCGATGGCCACGACGCGTTCGCGCATCTCGTTTAGATGATTGGCTCCGACGCTGGCAGTCATTCCCAGCGGATTCAAAACGCGCTGCCGCATCGCGTCAGCAAAGTGGCCTGCTTATCGAAGCTGCCATCAATGAGTAACCCAGAAATGACGTAACCGATGTTTGAATAGACCCAACTGCGTGCCCGGCTCAGAACCGACTCCGCAGAGTTGTTCCCAGCCATGCGCAGCAACAGCGGCACGCCTGAACAGTCCGGAGGTGTGACTCAGAAGGTGGTGAGCGGTGAACGGCGGAAACTGTGATTCGATCTTGAGCCAGGGCAGGTAACTCGTAACCGGTTTGTCGAGATCGAGTTTGCCTTCTTCGGCAAGTTGCAGCACCGCTATCGGCCACGAAACGACTTCGAGATCGAACCAATTTCAAACAGCGTCTGTCGGTACTACTTTGATACCGGCCTTGACGTCGGCGAATCCGTACTGCGAGCTGCGCAGCGGGACCGCTGCGATCCGCGAGCGCGAGCGTCATGCCCGGTGCACCCATTTCCGCCATGTGTCGCGCGATGAACTCATCGAGACGCTGGTAGCCGCTGATACCGATCGGGTGTCTCCTGCACTACCTGAGAAAACGCGATTATCGACTGGGCGTTGAAAGCCCGCAGCGTAGTCAGTCCAACTCCGGTCTTGACTGCGCCGATCAGGATTTTTCTTCGGCGAGATCAGTTGCTGGCAATCGCTCCTCCATTGCATAACGAACTCGGGCGGAACCAAGCGCCGCGCTCAGGGGTGAGCGCGGCGCTGATTAGCTCTTGGCTGAAACTCCTGAACAACTCTGCTTTAACGGCCTTTTGGCTCGAGTATGATCTCCCGGGCTAGTCGATCGCCCATCACTTCGCGAATCTCTGATCGATCGTTTGTAGCCTTGCATCTGCTTCTGATCGTTACCAACCATTTTTTGCGCCAGGGCGTCGGCTTTGTCTTCATTAGCCTCCATAGAAGCCAAATCCTTGTATTCAGTCATCAGCATCAGGTTCCAGTCCGCAGGCGTGTGACCTTCGGCGCCGATGACCTTGATAATGAAAGGATCAGTCCTTCCTTCTTGGCCGCTTCCTGATTGGCCTTCCATGATCCGGCTAGATACTCCAGTGTAAGCTGAATCCATGCCGGGCTTCACGCGGATGAAACTGATGTTCCACACTGAACCATGTGAAATGGACGATTAACCTGAGCAAAGACCGAAACCCCGACAATCAATACCAACAACTACCAGTGAACCAATCAAGGTACGTTTGACTTTCATGTTGAGCTCCTTACCGTACTGGGGAGTAGACTCGGGACGACGGTACGGGTTTCGTGCAAGTTCTCGAGACATGAGCCTGCGGCAAACAAGTTGCAGCGGGATTTGATAAAACCCTGGGCTTGGCGAGCGGTCACTCTAAGAGAAACCTATCGCGTGTCAATCCTGCGGCCGTGATTACGACAGACCCTTCCGCGCGATCGAATCCATTGCGTTACAGAAACGATCCAGTTCGCCAAGCGTTGTGTAGACGTTTGGCGTGATACGAATGCCGCTGAAACTCCTCGTGAATTATCGGCGTGGTGAAAGATCTTGTGTTGATCGAATAGATAACTTCCGATCGTCCTCGGGTTCGATGCCTTCGATATTGCACATTGGCGATCGCGCACGATTGGTTCGGGTCAAACGAAGTATTGAAACGAATCTTGGGAACGTCCTTCAGCCGGTTCATCCAGTAACGAGACAAGTACCGCAGCCGGGCTTCTTTCCGTTTGCCGCCAATCCCGTTGTGAAACAGCAACGCTTCGCCAATGGCGAGCTTAGGCGCTGCCGAGTGCGTGCCGATCTCTTCAAACTTGCGTATGTCACCCGGCCTGTTTTGACTCCGCCGCCATCAACGGCCAGAGCTTCGCAATCTTGTCGCGCTTGACGTAAAGCATGCCGGTGCCTTTCGGCGCGTAGAGCCACTTGTGCAGGCTGGTGCCGAAGTAGTCGCAGCCGAGATCCTTCTGTTTGAAGTCAAACTGGGCGAATGAATGCGCGCCATCAACGATTGTTTCGATTCCTGTGGCACGCGCCATTTCGCAAACGGCTTTCACCGGCGTGATCTGCCCGGTAATGTTGACCTGATGGGCCATTAGGATCAGCCGCGTGCGGTCGGTGATTGCCCTTTCGAAGCGCGGCAGTATCTCGTTCAGGTTCTTCGGCGGAATCGGAATCTTGATCAACTTCAGCACGAGGCCTTCGCGCTGCTCGCGCTGGCGCAAGGTGGTCAGCATGCGCGGGTAGTCCTGGGTGGTGGTGAGAATTTCGTCGCCGGATTTGAAAGTCCATACCCATCAGAAGAATCTCGAGCGACTCAGAAGCGTTGCGCGTGATCGCTATCTCCTCGCGATCGCAGCCAAACACTTCGGCGAGACCGGTGCGAATCGTCTCCGACTGCGGCTCGAGTATTTGCCACATCGTGTAAGCCGTGGCGTCTTCCTGTTGCCAGATGTAACGCACGAGCGCTTCGGTCACGATGCGCGGACTGGGCGAAACGCCGCCGTTGTTCAGGTTGATGATGCCACGTGTGACGGTGAACGCATTCTGGATGACGGAACCAGAAGTCTTCATCCATCGCCGCTTGCGCCGGGGTCAGATGCGCGACGCTCTTGCTGATGCAGCCTGAATCTCTTTCAGCAACGCAGCGACTGTAGACGGACGAAAGCGCAGCCAGGCCGAGGCCTTTGCCGGCCAGCGAATAGAAAGTTGCGACGATCGAATCAAAGCCATGTGTAATGTGAATAATCGACCGTTGTAGATCATAGCGTTAAACGCCCATGGTTCGATGCTACTTCGCCTCATAAACAATCTCGCCGCCAATCACCGTCATCACGCAACGCGTCTTCAGTATTTCCATCTCCGGAATCTTCATGATGTCCGCCGAGAAGATGGTAAAGTCGGCCAGTTTGCCGTTTCTCAATCGAACCCCGCAGCGTTTCTTCAAACGCGGCGTAGGCCGCCCAGATCGTAAACATCTTGAGCGCCTGCTCGCGTGAGACAGCTTCTTCCGGATGCCAGCCTTCGCCTGAAAAGCCTTTCAAGTCCTTGCGCGCTACGGCGGCGTAAAACTCAATCATCGGCTCGCCGCGCTCAACCGGGCGCATCCGAACCTCCGGGAATAATCGATCCCGACTTGATAAAACTCTGCCACGCGTACGCGCCCGCCAGTCGCGCGATTCCCAATGCGACTGGGCGCGAAATGCAAATCGCCAATCGCGTGCGATGCCTGCATCGATGGAATCACGCCGAGCTTGGCGAAACGCGGGATGTCCGCCGGGTTCACTATCTGCGAATGCTCGACACGCCAGCGCGGCTCCTTGATTTTCCATTCCGAACTTGGCACTGCGTTCATCGCCTTCTCGTACTGATCGAGAATGAAACGATTGCCACGGTCGCCAATCGCGTGCGTCTCGATCTGAATGCCTTTTCTCAGCGCTTCGCTGCAGCAACGGCTGCAAGATCTGTCTTCCTTAATGGTCAGAAAGCCGGATGTATCTGGTTTGTCCGAGTAAGGGCTGAGCAACGCCGCGCTTCGCGAACCGAGTGAGCCGTCGGCGTAGAGTTTTAAGCGTTCGAACCGTCGAAGCGGTTGGCCAAACGTCGCCAATGATTGGTCCGTCGTGGAAGAGTCTGTCTGCTTCCGGTCCCGGCGCGGAGAGTGCCTTGTAGATGCGAAGTTTGATCTTTGCCTTCGCTGTAAAGTTTCGAATCAATGCGCAACCTCAGCGTAACTGCCGCCCGGATCCTGCACCTGCGGTCCAACCAAGTTCGATATCGCGCTTAACCCCAGAATGATTGCGCGTTCGGCCTCGGCGCGCGGTTGGTCGCCGGAATGTGGCGTTGAACTAGATCCTGCGCGCGGCATCGAGCAGCATTCCGTTTGGCTTCGCCGCTCTGTTTGTCTTTCGAAATCTTCGCCGCCGAAAGGGCTGGGCGTGTCTCTTGTCGACGCCGGCGATCTTGAAGGGCCGCGCTGTTGGCTGACCGCGCCGTGTCCGTCCGCACGATCGAGAAAGACCGGGTTGTTTGGCGCGATCTTGGTCGAGGTCCCAGCGCGTCGGAAACACCGGCGGCGTCCAGAAAGTTTCAATCCAACCGCGCCCGGTCACCCACTCGCCCGGCTGTTGTCTTGATCGACGCGCTCTTTGACTTTCGCGAGAAAAGCTTCGAGGCTGGTGAGGCCCTCGAGGTTGAGCGTCATCTCGCGAAAGCCGACGCCGGAAAGATGATGATGCGCGTCGGTCATGTCCGGCACCATCGTCCTGCCGCCGAGATCAATGACGCGCGTGTTCGTCGCCGACGTAGTTTCTGCACCGTCGCTGATTTGAACCGACAAAGACAATGCGATCGCCCTTGACGGCGACGGCTTCGGCAGTCGGTTGCGCTTGCGTTAGACGGTGTAGATGTTGCCGTTTTTGAAAACCGACATCCGCGGGCGGAACCTTCGCCGGACGCGGTGAAAAACTCAAGAGCGCGACAAGATGGCGACGAGGACGGCAGCGAAAGCTTTCATATTGTTGTTTGACTAACTAGTTCGCGGATGATGTTTTGTCAGAGCGTCAGTTTTATATCACTTGCTCCGAGAAACTGCAAGGGAGCGCGCCTGAGCGTGACCTGCACTGCATTCGCCACCTGTCGCAGCCTTGGTATGAATTAGCAGCGTCGCCGTGTTGCCAAACGGTGTCAGGTCACTATAACTCCAGAGATTTGTACCGGATAATGACATTAGCCAATATTGTACTACGACTTGAGGAGCAGCCATGAAAACGGAGACAGCTCAACCTGGAGACCTGCCAACGGCGGCTCACGACCGCATACGTTGCTCGGCCGGACGACGATGCCGACGGCAGCGGTCATTCTGATTCAGGAATGGTGGGGGATCAACGACCACATTCGCGACATCGCCGGCCGTTATGCCAGACGAGGGCTACATCTTGTGGCGCCCCGGATCTGTATCGCGGAAAGCTCGCCAAAGACTCCAGCGAAGCAGCAGAAGTTCATGCAGGCCCTGGCGATCGAAGACGGCATGGCAATCATTCGCGCGGCGATCGCTGAAACCAGGCGCGCTCACAACGTCGCAGAAGTTCGGCATCACCGGCTACTGCATGGGCGGGACGCTTCGCCCCTGCGCGCGCGCCTGCGTGATCAGTGAAGCTAGCCGCCGCGGCGCCGTTCTATGGCGACATTCCTGAAGAAAACGTTGCTGAAACAGCTGAAGGTGCCGACGCTGCTTCATCGCCGGCAAGCACGACGCATGGATCAATCCGGAGAAGGTGAACGAACTAATTGAGGCCGCGCGCAAGTACGACTTGCCGTTAGAGGCGGTGCACTATACGACGCGGACCACGCCTTCTTCAACGATACGCGGCCGGAGGTTTACGACGCCGAGGCGAGCGAGCTGATGCGTGGCGACGCGTGCTGGATCTGTTTCAGGAAGAACCTGGCGGCAGCCGTATCAGCCGGCGCATAACTCCACAAGGGAATTCGGGGACCGCGGGCCGGGTCGCCCAGCAGAACCTGAGCGTTCGACTTTGCGCGAAGCCAGCGTCTGCGATCAGACTGGTTCGGTCTGGTGGAACTTTGACGGCACGTTCTCGCGTCCCCACTTCAAAGTACGGCTCATCCAGACCAGTTCATCAAGAAAATCCTGCGCGCGTTTCTCGATACGCTGGATCGAGGAGTTTCCTTCGGCGTCGAACGTTCTTTCGACTTTCGGGAAGTTAAGGTCAGATGAACGTAGCGGCGAGGCTCCAACTCGCGGACCATCGGCAGCATCGCTTCGATCACTCGCGTGCCGCCCCATAGACCAGACCGAGACACCGACAAACGCGACTGGCTTGTGGATGTATTCGCGCTAGCAACAAATCCAGCACGGCTTTCAACGTGCCCGGGTAACCGTGATTGTATTCCGGCGTTACGATACCGAGTCCGTCGGCCTTGATGATCGCGTCGCGCCAGTCTGGAAAAAGATGCTTGATCGCCTGGCCGTAGTCGTCATGGGGCAGCGCGAAACTCGCTCACGTCAAAGCAATCGCGTTTGAATTTCCGGCCGCTTCTCCATCTCGCCGAGCAGCCAACGGGCCGGATGCACGCTGAGTCGTTTCTTACGATTGGTGCCCAGCAGGACGTGGCAGGAAGTAACTGGTCCACTGAAGGTCTCCTTGAAATTTCGTCATACGATGTAACGCAATCTGTTAGATTGCGATCCAGCAGACAGCAACTACTCTTTCTGACCATCGTGTTCAAGCCATGTCAATCCTAACCATGTTCTGCGTTATCAGGAATTGCCGCATGTCCGGAACTCATTCAGTTCATCCGGCAAAGCGGTGCGCGCCCCGAGGTCGCGACACTTCAGTGCTGCCACTGCATTCGCGAGCTTCAGGCTGGATTCGACGATCTTCACCGCTGCAGCAATCCGTAAAGCAAGCCGCCGTGAAACGCGTCGCCCGCGCCGGTAGTGTCGCGGCAGCCGCCGGGGACTGCGAACGCCGGCGACTCGATGAACTGTCCCTCGCAATAAACCGTCGCGCCGTCGCGGCCCTTCGTCAGGCCGACTATTCCACAGCCGTAACGAGCTTGCAATCCGACTAACGACGCGCGCTCGTCGAGGAATGCCCGGTCAAGCGATGGGGAAACTCGCGCGAGCCGATCAGCACATCGATCAGCGGCAGGAGTTCAGGCAGTCCTTCGTAGATGTTGTCGATATCCGCGGTAACAATCAGTGCCGCCGTCGCGCAGCCGCTCGCGCCATGCGCGCGCCAGCCGGTGGATCGTGAGCGTCGAGATGCAAGACGCGGCCGTGCGAAGCTAACTGCCACCGGCGCTTCCTCGGCGCGGTAACTCAATCGCTCATCGCGGTCCCAGATGATGGTGCGCTCGCCGCTGCCGGCGTCGACGATGATGAAGGCGACTTGATTGCGCGCGCCTTCGATCGACTTCCGCGAATTCGTTGCTAACGCCTTCTCCGACTTGATAGACTGCGAAACCAAACTGTCCTGGCTGCGTCTGAGCCGAATCTGCCGGCATACGCCGTGTCTGCAAACCCGAGCCGCTGCAATGCCACCATCGTGGTTGCCGCTTGCCCGCCGGTTGTTTGCTTGTGTTCGAGCAGGCGGATCTTGGTGTCAAACGCCGGATACTCGGGACAACGATCGAGGTGATCGACGGCGTTCAGCCCAAAGCCGACGGCGTCGAACTGTCTGATTGGCAGCTAGGGTAAGACGGAAAGCGCATAGAGTCATCGAGGCCGAAATCTCAGGGTTGGAAGGCGGCTTGCCCCGCTCTTGAGTTTGAAGCCTGGGCACGCTATCGGCGCCAGAGCGGGGCAAGCCCGCCTCCTGACCCCGAGCCTTTCCGAGTTGAGACTTGAAACAGGTGGCTTCGTGGTTTTCAGTGCATCCGTGCGTTAGAATGTAAGTCGAATCAGTTCGTATCGGTATAAGAACATCAAGCAGTGACATTAGCCGAAAAACTCAAGGAAATTCCAGTCTCGGCCGGCGTCTACCTCTACAAGGACAGCGCCGGCAAAATAATCTACATCGGCAAGGCCAAGCGCCTGCGCAGCCGGGTGCAGTCATACTTCCGAGAGGCGCGGCCTTTCGATCGCAAGACCGACGCGCTTGTCCGCCAGATTGCCGACGTCGAGGTAATCGTTACCGACAATGAAGTCGAAGCGCTGATACTCGAAGCGACGCTCACCAAAAACACAAGCCGCGTTACAACGTCAATCTTAAAGACGACAAGTCGTACCCGCATCTCAAACTGACAATTAACGAGCCGTTCTCGAAAGCGGTGATCACGCGCCGGATTCAAAAGGACGGAGCGCTTTACTTTGGCCCGTTTCTGCCGGCCAGCCTGGCGCGCAAAACGATCGACGTCATCAACCGCACGTTCCAGTTGCGCACCTGCGACATCGAAATCGACGGCAAGGCGCCGCGGCCGTGTCTGGAGTATCACATCAAGCGCTGTCTTGGCCCGTGCGTTAAAGGACTCTGCACGCCGGAGCAATATCAGGAGGCGGTGCGTGACGTGCGCCTGCTGCTCGAAGGCCGAAACACTGAACTTGCGGATACGCTCGCAGAGCGGATGGAGCAGGCGTCGGGAGAACTGCGCTACGAGATGGCGGCGAAGTATCGCGATTTGCGCAAGACGGTGGTCAAACTTTCGGAACAGCAGAAGATGGCCACGACCACCGATCGCGATGTCGACATCTTCGCTTACTACCGCGAGGGCCGGCGACTTGCCTTGCAGCTTTTCACGATGCGCGAAGGTCACATCGTCGGGCGGCGCGAATTCTTCTGGGAAGACTTGTCCGAGGACGATTTCGATCCGGCGTCGTTTCTTGGCGAAGTGTTGGCGCAGTACTACGCCACGGACTACGTGCCGAAGGAGATTCACGTCCCGGTAGATTTCGAAGATCGTGAGTTGCTCGAGAAGGCATTGACGGCCCGCAAAGGCCGCCGGGTCCGAATTCATCACAGCCAGCGCGGCGAAAAGCGCGACATGATCGACCTCGGTGAGAAGAACGCGAAGCTCGCGTTTGAGCAACGCTTTCGCATTCTGCAGCCGGACATGAAACTGGTGCTTGAAGAGTTGCAGGAGACGCTCGAGCTGCCGCGCTTTCCGGCGCGCATCGAGTCGTTTGATATTTCGCACATCCAGGGCGCGGACAACGTTGCCGGCATGGTCGTTTGCGACAACGGCAAGATGAATCGCTCGGAGTATCGCAAGTTTCAAGATCAAGACGGTCGAAGGCGCGAACGACGTCGCTTCAATGCGCGAGGCCGTGTCGCGTCGTTATCGTCGTCTGCTGGATGAAGGGAAACCCTTGCCCGATCTGATCATGATTGACGGTGGCAAGGCGCAGCTGGGCGCCGCCGGCCGACGCGATGCGCGAACTTGATCTCGAAGCCGTGGCGATGGTGGGCATCGTGAAGCCGCCACTCAAACACAATCAGGTTTCATACCTGCTCGTGAAAGGTCGCGAGCACGAGCCGATCTATCCTCGATCCTCATTCGCTCATTCTGCGTCTGCTGCAGATGATTCGCGACGAGACGCATCGCTACGCGGTGACTTACCATCGCAAGCGCCGCGAGCTGCGCGACTTTACTTCCGAGCTGTCGGCGATTCCGGGCGTGGGCGAAAAGCGCAAAGGAAGTCTGCTGCGGCACTTTGGATCGATTCACCGGATCGCGGCGGCGGCTGTTTCCGAGTTGACGCCGTTTGTGGGAAAGAAGACGGCGCAGGAGATCGCGGACCACTTTGCCCGGCAACGCGCGCTGGCGGAAGGTGGGAACGCCGCGACTGACCCGGCAAGCGATTGCTGGGACCGCGGGCGTCCCGCCCGCAAGTGAGGGCGTAAGTCGCGAAATGAATCGGGAGCTTTCTCGAAGGACTGCGCGCCTTCGGCGCGTTTACGGTCGGGACGCACCGCGGTCCCGAGCAAATCGCTTGAAGTATTACCCCGGTTGTTGTTGACCTTTGGCGCCGTCGAACTCATACGTGATGTGCAGGCGCAGCGAGCCATCCTGCACTTCGGAACGTACATCCTTCACCTGGCGCCTTGACCGAGCCATTGCTGGCCTGCACCGGAATCAGCAACTGCAACTGCTGCGGACGCAGGAATTGAATCGGATTGACGCTGCTGGTCGATGGCACGTGCGCACGAACACAGTCACAAAGTTATTGGCAAACGGCGATTTACGCCTTCAAGATTGACGCCTTCGACATTCAGTCTGTCCATAAAGCGTCTGATTTGGACTGATCAAACGAAAGCTGGATTGCTCGTTTGCGCCCATCCCTTAAACTGCATGCAGTTTCCCAGCAGGTTGTAGCTACCACTGAAGACGAGTGGCGCTGAAATTTTGCCGCCTGGCAAAGTTCGACGGCTCGTCTTCACGTTGTTGCCCTCGGTGGCAAGGGTCAGCGGTGTTGGCGCAGCCGCCTTGAAACGCTACCTGCTCAACATTGGTCGGGACTCTGCGCCGGGTTAGCGATCTCAGCGAGCTTGAATGAAGGTGCACCCAGATCGCGAAAGATCGTTCCCAACATTTCGTTCAAGAAACTGTCGCTGAGCGAAACGATCATCAGTTCCGGGCGGATCGCCGCCTGGGCGGCGGAGCCTGGACGCAACGCGCCGGGAATAGCTTTCGCACTCGGCACGCCGAGAAAGTAGATCGGCGGCGGCAGCGCCGATGACGAGGCCGAGAACGAGAAGCAATAGATATTTCATCAGTGTTTTCCCTCAAGCGGTTTACTGCGGCGACGTGCCGACCGCCGCAGCGGCGACGCGTTCGAGGCGCCCCGATTCATATTGGCTCAGCTAGTAGCTTTGACCAGCGCGCCGTCAACTGTGTCTGGTAAACGAGTCGATCTGCTGTCGCACCTGCTCAGGTGGTACTTTGTTGAGCCCTGTCAGGAACCTGAAACAGCGAGTCGTCGACAGCCGTGCTGATGTCGCGCATCTCTGCGACAATTCTGCGCGCCTTTTACTCCCCGCACGTCGCCGCTGGCTTCCGGAGAAGAGTTCGCGCCCGGAGCGGCAAGCCCGGTTTCTTTGTCAACATAGAAGAACGCTTCGCTCTTTACTTCGCCCGCCGAGGTCGAGGTGTTGGTGGAAGTCGCGTAGCGATACTTATCCGCCGGCGCGACCGTTCATCGTGTCGTCACCAGCTCGCTCGACGCCTTTCAGATCGTTCCAGATAAGAGACGACCTGGCCCGGCGTCATCAGCTTTTGCAGTTGGAAGCCGGTCGCTTCGGGAGTCAGTTCCGCATACTGCTTGCGGGCCAGGCGCGATCACGAATGTGTTTGTCTCCCTTGTTCGAGGTAAATCAGATCCGGAGCCGTCAGGTAGCTTGAAAGATACGCGGCGATCAGCGCCGTTGCGGGCCACTGCGGCAGACAGCGTGGGAATGCCGATCGTCTTTTTGCCCGCCTTCGGTTTCAGCGCTGAAGACGAGGACCGCGCGATACTTGTCCGGCTCGCGCGCCAGCGCCTGAAGTCGGCGTGGCGTGACGCCGGTGAGGACTTGGCCAGTTCGCGTTTGTCGGCGAGGTGTTGGCATTGGCTGACAGATTGGCGTTCGTGTTCGTGTCTAGCTCGTTGGCAAGCGCTTGGCAGACAAAGCAGACTGATCAGCAAAAAGAAGTTAAGCAGTTAGTGCTGAAAACTCTCGAGCTGAGTCGCGCAGTGCGAACCAGTCGTGCAGGCAGCGGTAGTCATAAGTTTCTCCGAAGAATTTGAGCGCCGAGGGCTCAGTTGAATAAAGGGGGTAAATTTGGAGGGAACCGTAGGATAACACGCGGAGGGCCAGCGTTTGTAATGTTCATAGCGTCAAGTGAATGCTGGGACCAGTAGCAGCGCGTGCAGGGTCCAGCGGGTGTCCGTTCGTGCGAGTAACTCGACCACGACTCCGCAATTGCGAGTGCAAGCCGAAACTCGATTTGGCGTTGCAACGAGAGCGGGCGGGACGCCCGCGGTCCGCACAGGCGATCACGTGACCCGTCCGCTGCCAGGCATTTGACTTAACACTCCTTTTTGGAATAGAAGCGCTGTGCTCTTTCAGTTCTTCTTCGTGTGAGTGGAACCATGAAACATCTTCCCGTCTTGCTTGGTCCTCGGATTTGCGCTCTCGCTTTGCAACCTGACCAATAAACTAAAACCGTCGAGCAATTCCGGTGGGTCGGGTAAGAGGTGACAGCGATATCCAGGCAGAGACATGCAACACGCCAACAGCAGCACAAACTGCAGCGTTAGCCGGTGGCCAGACAGTCAAGTGGGACCGGCAGGGCATGTCGTGGACAGTTCCGCCGAAAGTGGACTGAGACTGAGAACGAATCGAAGATGCTGACGTGGCGTTCGCCTGGCGGTTCGGAAGCGGCGAACTTGATCGTGAGCATCTCCCCGATGGATGAAAGTTTCCCCGCCGATATGAGCATCAAGGCTTACTACGATGGTGCCAAGACACGTGCAAAGAATGGCGAGGTAGATGAAGTGAAGTGGCTCGAGATTGACGGACTCAAAGGCGTCGAGTTTCGCGAGATAAATCCTGAGAAGGCAGACGACTTCAGGCGACTGCAATGGATGGCTTACCGAAAATACAACGGACAACTACAATTTGTGAACGTGATGCTCTCGAGCAACGGCACCGGTTTCAGTCAACACCAGGACGAGATGTACGGAGTGCTGTATTCGACGAAGCTTGTCCACTAAGAACACTAGGGTAAAGGGAAAGGGGAAAGGGTAAAGGGGAAGCGTCTAAGGAATCCGTCTTCCGGTTACCCCTTTCCCTTCCCCTTTCCCCTGTTCCCCTATTCCCCTTTTCCCCTATTTCCCTAATTCTTCTTGATGTAGTTTCGGTGAATCCACGCGCCGTTTTCCTTGCTTGTCGCGAGTCTCAAAGAAAATATTCTCACTGTCCTCGCGAGTCATCAGGTTCACATGGCATTAACGTCCTTATCTGAGCCCTTCGCCTTTTCCGAGTCGGAAAGAAACCCCTGCACACTATCGGCCGATGCCGGCTTAAATTTGCCCGGTCTGCAGTTCGGCAATGGCCTCGATCGCATTTGCCTTCAGCAGTTTGGGCCAGAGCTTCTTGAAGAGCACGTTTGAGCCGTAGATGTCCGCGCTATTTACCTTGCCGTTGATCGCGAATACATAACCGATTACGTCGTCGCTGCGGTTGGCAATGCCGGCAAGCGCCTTGACGTAACTGTCGGCGGTTTCCTGGACCTTGTTGTTTTCAACCGCGAGCTGCAGGCTCGACTCTGATACCGTGGAGTTAACCCGCGCGCCGACGTTGCGACTCAGCTTGTCCTGGGCCACTGTTACGCTCTGCCAAACGCCGCCCTGCGAATTCGATCGTTTCGCAGCCAGTTTGATTTCCTTCGTTGCTGCGGCGTCAGCTGAACTGCTGAAGACTGTTGGCGCGTTCGTTCCCGCGTCCACTCCATCTGCCGTGCTCGACGCAAAACGCTGAAATCGGCAACTTGCCTGAGCGCGGCGGCACGATCAGGTCAACTCCAATCATGCGATCCTGCTGTCCGCCTTTTACGATGTCGCCGGATTGGACGAAAACATCTTCGTCTGAAAAATTCTGAATCGAGAGTTCGTTAACGCTGCTGCGTCTCGTAGACCACCACCTTCTTCTGCACGAGCGCTTCCTGCAGCGTTAGAAACGACTTCGCCCTTAATCACACTTTTTCCATGGACCAGAAAGATTGAGAGGTTCTTGTGGGTGTAGGGTCCGGAAAGATGGTAGTCACCTGCTTGAGTTTCTCCTCGGCGCTGCCCGCCTGTTTCCGCAGATCCTTGCACACTAGCAGCAGCCCCATTGAGCCTATTACCGCCAACAGAACTACCCCGAGTGTTAGAACAAACGCTTGTTTCTTCATTGTCTTGTCTCCTAAAAGTTGTTGGAGGGTAATGGTCATAAACCCGTTTTGACACACTGCCCCCTCACCCACCTAAGGCTGAGTGAAAAATTCTCAACAGGGAGCCCGGTTCGAAAAACCCCTTGGAATTTTGGGGAGACTCCCTGGAAAGTCAGGGAGACGTTAGAAGTAGAAACCTAACCTAATGGTAGAACGTGGCTGGTGGGAGTTCTTGCACTAAGAGGTCGTTCGGGGTTTGGCGCGTTGCCAGGAACGGAATGATTTGTGAATCAAACCAAGGGTTGCGGCCTCAACCCGATACTGCGAACGCAATCAAACCCCCAGAATCGCATATCTTCGCGTCGAGGGCAGAAACGTTTTCCCTGCCAAAAATCATTATCGACAGGAAACCTTAATCGTATCTGGCCCAGGAGCGATTATTCGCGAAAGTACGCGGTAAACTTTTGTTAAAGGAAGGGGTGATTTTTTGTTGACAGCACAAGCGGCTTGGGAATAGCCTGTCGACGCTCCAGACCGCTTTCGCGTTTTCGATTTCCCGATCCATTCGCCAATCAGGCTACTTGAGCCCACTCGTCTGAGGGTTGATCGATAACGCCTCATAATTGTCAGCGTGTCACTCCTGACAACCAGCCCAAAGGAGGAAATAGTGATGCCCGACTCAATCACGACCGATGTCAATCCCAGAACTGAAAATGATGCCAGCGATTCATCGCAGAAGGACAAATGGACCCTGATGTTTTATATCGCGGGGATGCCGTCCTGTCGGCGAGCATGATCTCTCAGCTCAAAGAGCTTACCGACGCCGGCTTCCAGAAAGATACTAATGTCCTCCTTTACTTTGACCCCAACTGCAACGGAAAAGGTGCGCGAATTTACGATGTAAACCACGACCGAAAGCAGAACAGTACGAAGAGGACGATTATCGGCGACGGACGTAATCCATTCGTGCGCAATATCGCTAAAGACTGCAACATTCAGAGTCTGCAGCAGATTCCGGCTGGGCTGTCGCTTCGCTACTTCCTGACGTATTCGAGATCTTATTATCCCGCAAACAACTACATGCTGTTCCTGATGGGGCACGGCGTCATCGTGGGTAACGATCAGTTTCTGCCGGATGATGATGATGGTTCATCAATCACGCTCGCGGAGCTGGGCGGAATCCTAAAAGAGTTTGGTGGAAAAGTTAGAGCGACGAAAGGCGACGATTTTCACCTGGTGGCCTTCCACAGTTGCGGAATGAGTTCAGTTGAGCTGGCGTTTGAACTCCAGGACTCCGCTCGATACATGATGGGGACCCAGGGCTCGGCTTTTCCCGGCAGTTGGCCTTATCGTCAGCTTTTGAAGAAGATTTTCAACGCGATGGGCGAGTTTCGCGGCAAGCAGGCAGTCAATAAAAGCCCCTCTCCCAACCCGCTGGTCAAGGAGATATTAAGAGGGCTTCAGGATTTGAGCTTTTACAATGCTCATGATTTCTCGGATGCCGGATTTTCCGCGGATCTCAGTATGTGTAGTCTCGCTAAAGATAATGTGGATGAACTGAAAGAGGCGCTACAAGTTTTGGTAAGGGAGTTAAAGAAAGGTCTGACCGACGGCGCCAGGGACTCCATTCTGCTGGCCCACTGGGAGTCACAAAGCTATTTCGGTGAGAGCTATACTGATTTATACGACTTTTGTGAATGTTTGCAGAAACACCTTCCGCAAGCCAGACCTCAAGACGGGATTTGGCAGGCTTGCGAGAAGGTGAAGGTTGTGCTGCAGGAGTGAGGAATTTAAAGCTGAGAGAGGTAAAGACCCGGAGGGGCCTTTGACCAGCTCGTCGTTTTCTCAGACTACTTTGGCCCAGCTTACCAGCACTCGAATGGACTCTCGATCTTTTTCCCTGGAAGGCTCCAATAGCGAAGGTGACGAGGAGTTATGAGCACTATAAATTCACAACGCAACTTGGATCCGATTCATGGATGAGTTTTCTAAAGGATTATTTCTTCTCAACAAAACGTCCTGTAAAGGATAAAGCCAAGCAGCCAACAGAGGAACCGTCCGACATAAAGGTTGAAGCCAAGCAGCCAACAGAGGAACCGTCCGACATAATTGCTATTCAGTCCCCATTGCGAGCCACGTTGGAGGAACTATCGGACGAACAGCTTTTGCGTATAGGTCCGCCGCCGCGACAGAAGCCACTTGCCGTGGCTAAGAGGGTGGCAACACTCCAGAAAGAGATGGGAACGCTCGCGAAAGAGATAGGAGCGCTCGCGACAAAGATGGCGGCCCTGGAGAAGGAGACGGGAACGCTCGCGGAGAACAACAAGGAAACCAGCACGCTCGCCAAGGAGTTGGGATCGCTCGCCAAGGAAATAGGAACGCTGGCAGAAACCAGTAAGGAGACGGCAACCCTGTCGAAGGAGCTGGGAACACTTGCGGTAAGGATGGCGACCCTCGAAGAAAAGACGGGAAAGGGAGGAAGCCTCGAGAAGGAAACGGGAACGTTGGCCAAGGAGATAGCCACGTTATCGAAAGAAACGGGATCCCTGGCTAAGGAAACAGGAACGCTGGCGAAGGAAACAGGAACCCTGTCTAAGGAAATAGGCACGCTTTCGAAGGAAACCGGATCGCTGGCGAAGGAAATGGCGTCGCTGGGACTTTTCGGAAATACGATAATCAAGAATTTCGATGATGGTCCTGAAGATAAGCCGCTCACCTCGCGGCCGGAAGGGGATCCAAATCGGGGTCGCAAGGAAATCACTCAGAAACCGGAAGCAAACAGAAGGGCACGCGCCGCCGGAAAAGGGAGATAAGTGAGACTGAAGTGCGGCAAACTGATTCGATCCTGGCTCCCAATCTTTGTCGCTCTGTGTATCGTCGTTGCCCCGAGCGCCAGAATACAAGAGTCAGCTGAAGTGCAGTCAGTTGAGGAAGACTACCTCGTCACAGGCATTGACGCTCGTCAGCGCGCTGTAGTTGAGCTACGAAAAAGCTGACGAACTGCGCCACTTAGGACAAGTAGTTGACGCGGCCCGTACCTTAAATCGTGTGGGCCGCTTTCAAATCCGAATGTATGTGGCTGATGAGGCCAGCCAAACCTTTCAACAAGCTCTCCAGCTTCTCGATCAACAAGCCGACCTCCAGACCAAAATCGACAGTCTCAATGGACTGGCAGCGAGCTACGACAACCTCAGCAAGTGCGATCTTGTCGAGCCCTCAGCCAGCACCGCAATATCCCTCAGTGAGCAAACCAACTACGTTGCAGGTAAAGCTGAGGCCTTGCTGACCCTCAGCCATTGTCAAAATCATCACGACCACCTACTCGCAATGAAAAGCGCGCAGGAATCGCTTGAGCTTTGGCGTTCAATAGATCGCAAGCGTGGGATTGCTGAGGCACACGTTGCTATCGGCGAATACCAAATGGGCCAAAACGATTTGTTGGAATCTGAAAAAGCCTTCAAACCGCGCTCAGCCTATTTCAGGAACTCCATGCCGGAGATCAGCAGGCAACCATCCTCATTTATCTGGGCTTTCTTGAATACCGAAACGGCGCCTGGCAAAACGCCTTAGGTTTTTATACTCGAGCGCAATCGCTTATTGAGGAGAAAGCCGATCATTACAGGATGGCACAGATAACCGGAGGCTTGGGCGAGGCCTTTCTTGAAAGCGGACTACCTGAAGTAGCGCTCGACAAATTTCGTGAAAGTTTGAACTACTTCCGTTTATCGAAAGCCCAGCGCGGGGTGCAGGCTATGATTTGGTCGATTGGCAGAGCCCAATACGCGTCAGGCAACTATCGCGAAGCTCTTGAGAATTTGCAGGAGGCCCGCACCGATGCTGCTGCGAACAATGATCCTGCGTTGGTAGCCTTTTGCGACGACTTCCTGGGGCGCACGTACTATGCGTTGAATGATTACCCCGCAGCTTTGAGTCACTTCAATCCGCACTTGACGGATATGAAAAGGCCGGGGACCTCATGGAACGGTCGCGCACTCCGCTCTCATGGGCCAGGTTTACCAGGGACAGGGAAATTTGGAGAAGGCCTGGAACAACTACGAGACCGCTCTAGAGAAGTTTCGCGCCCTTGCTGATCACGTTAACGAGTCGGCCACTCTCTATGCCATGGGAAGCCTCAAATTGCGCCAAAGTGATCTTAATGCCGCAGAAAGTTACTTGCAGCAGTCAATTAGCGTCACCGAGGACCTGAGAAACAGCTCGACTAGCGGCGACCTGACGACTGCCTTTTCAGCCACAGTGCACGATCGTTATGAAACTTACATCGAGTGCCTCATGCGCGAAGTATTATGCGAATCCAACCAGGAGCCTTGACGTCCGGGCTTTTGAGATGAGCGAGTTGGGCTCGCGGGCGTTCGCTTGCTGAGTTGTTGCGAAACACACAAACAAACCTGGCGCCGGGGCTTGATCCTGAGCTGGCAAAGCGCGAAAAGTCGCTTCGCCAGTCTCTCCGAGTCAAGGCGAACTCCAAAACAACTTTACTGGCGAAGCAATACACGCCGGAAGAGTTAAAGGCATTGGAAGCCGAGCAGGCGAGTCTAGAGGCTGAGTACAAGCAAGTCACCAACACCATCACTGCACGCCATCCTTCGTACGGTCAGATCAACCAGCCAACTGGATGGAATTTGCGACAAATCCAGGGAGCAGGTAGTGGCAGACGATCAGACTGTGCTGCTCGAATACAGCCTCGGGTCTGAGAAGAGCTACGTCTGGGCTGTAACTCGAAACAATATTCATAGCTATGAGTTGCCCGCGCAGGCGGCAATCAACGAGGCCGCACAAAAACTCTATCAGTTGCTGAAGAGCGCCGGAGACGGCGAGAGGGACAAGGAATTGAAACTAGCGACTCAGGAATTGAGCCAGTTGATTCTGTCGCCGATCGCCCCCGAACTGAACAAGCAGCGAGTGATCGTAGTGCCCGATGGTGCGCTTAACTACATTCCGTTCCAGATTATGCCGGCCTCCTCCACGGGCGATGAGCCGCTGGTGGCCACCAGCGAAATCATCAATGCCCCTTCCGCCTCTATCCTGGGACAGTTAAGAGAAGAGACCGAACGACGGCAACCTCCAACGAAGGTATTAGCAGCTTTCGGCGACCCTGTGTTCGCGTCGAATTATGCGCAATACAAAGACACACGTACCAACGAATATATTGCCTCCGCACAACCGCCTGGAGTCGAAGAATGGCAACACGCTCTGCGCGATATCGAACCTGAGGGGGATAGCTTCAACCCGGCGACTATGCGCCCACTGTTTTATTCCAAGCTCGAGTTGGCCAAACTGCGTGATGTAGCCGGACCAGACAGTTTCGTGTCCACAGGTTTTGATGCAACGCGGGAAAAACTGGCTGAAGCAGATTTGACTAATTATGCGATTTTACACTTCGCGACTCACGGAATACTGATCCAAAACGACCGGAAAAGTCCGGCCTGTTTCTTTCTATGGTTAACCGTGACGGACGCGCCGCGAATGGATTTGTCGGACTCCAGGATATCTACAATCTGCACACTCCGGTTGACCTGGTTGTATTGAGCGCCTGCCGCACAGGTCTGGGTAAAGACGTGCGCGGTGAAGGTTTGATCGGTCTAACTCGAGGGTTCATGTACGCCGGAGCGTCCAGCGTCGTGGCCAGTTTATGGAAAGTGGATGATGAGGCGACCGCGGAGTTGATGAAGCAGTTTTATATCAATATGCTGCAACGCCAGATGCCGCCGGCTGCTGCCCTGCGCGCCGCTCAAAACAGCATTCGTCAAGAACCACAATGGCGATCCCCTTACTTCTGGGCTGCATTTACTTTGCAAGGCGAGTATCGCTACTCCATCAAACATACACCCACCCAATCGTTTGCCGGGCAAGCGAAGATTGGGATCGTCTTGTCGATTCTATTGTTGGCGGCTTTCGGAGTCTGGTGGTATCGACGTGCGGCGAAACTAAAAGCTATTAAACCAACGCCTTTTACTTAACGCTGAGAAAGTAACTACCGTTGATACGCTCTTCAGTGCCATCGGACTTCACCACAAAGAGCTTGAGCGCATATTCACCCCGCGAGAGTTGCGCGGCAGGAAGCTCGATCACGGCGGCTTGCTCGACCCGCGCAACCTTCTCGACGCTAATCGTCTCGCCGGTGTCCTTTAATAACTCAGCGCGGAAACGTGTTGCCTGATCCAATGCTTCCGGTAACTTCAAATAAAGCCTGACCGCATTCGCTTTGAGGGGAAGATTGATTTCGGTGACCGCTCCGCCGTCAGCGCGGTTATTGTTGCTGATGGAAAGAGTAAACGTTGCGTAATTCGTGGAGGATGACGGTCCATTCGAGTGAACCAGAAGACTCCGGCGATGATGACGACAAATGCTGCAATCGCCGCCATACGAAACAGTTGCGTTTGACCAATCCATGCTAATGGAGTTCGCTCCAGCCACGAGCCATTGGTTACCGTATTAGATCGTTGCGTAGCATTGTCACCTACGGTTTTTTGCAACGTACTCGCGCAGCCCTCGCTGCGAACTTCAACTCACGCCGGCGTTCCGGAGTTGAGAGAAAGTATTGCTCAAACTGCTTGCGATCGACAGGCGTCAACTCATCAGCGACGTATTTATCGAAGAGCTCGTCTTCTGTGACTTCCAACTCCTCAAAGAAATCGTCTTCCGTAAGCAGGCGCCGCTCGATTGCCTGCTGCTGTTCCTTCTGCCAGCTGGCCGAGCAAATATTGCCTGATCAGGTTCGGATCATTGCGATTTAGCGACATTAAACCTTTTGCCCCCGCGACTCTCTCTAATCAGAATGCGTTTGAGCTGAAATCGTTTCAGTTGTGCCGTGGCTTCCTCCAGACAATGGAGGACGCACTTCTTGAAGCTCAAGACGAATGCGATGAGCGCGAATTCTCAGGGCATCGAGGGTAATCCCCAATTCAGCGGCCAATTGCTTGCGATTGTAAATCTTAGCCTGCTTCTCGCCTCTGTAGTACCTGATAGCCAGGCCGGCGTTGTCTTCGGGTAGGTTTTCCATACACGTGTCCAGACATTCTAGTTGCCGCTCGCGCTCTTCGAAATCTGTAGGCCCCAAAGCTGGTGGCGGCAGATCTGGACGGAATTTCTTTCTCAGAGATTCTTTGTAAACATTTTGGCCGACGCCGTAGAAGTAAAGCATCGGATCGCCGACATAGTTCACGATTAGCCACTCTACTTTCGCCGCCACTCGGTCGATAGTTTCATCCCCCAGGGTCTCTGCGTCACAACAACCACGAGAAGCAAAAATTCTTATTATCCGCAGACGAATCTTCTCATACGTCAATGCCGCAGCATCGCGATCGGTATCGAGCCATTCAAGCAAGCGGTCAAAGCGCTCTTGAGTTAGATCTCCCATTTCAATTGGTCCAACAATTTCAGTTTTAGTGTTTACCCGTGCCAGGAAAGCGGTGAAACGCTCGCGGAATTCTGGCGCTGCTTTCAACTTCAAAACCGCTTTATGAACTTACAAGTTTTGCAGTAAGGAATAATCGCGAGTGTTCATCCGGGATCATCGCCCTGTCGAGCGGCCCGGCCTCGGAAAAAGCGCTGTGAAAACAAGCCGAGATTAGACAGATGGCTCGGATATGTCAAACGCACTTTCTTGTTCGAGCGTTGCTGTTTTGAGTTGTTGGGTAAGATATGCGACAGCGAGCTTCGTGCATGCCGCTGGCACTTTCTTCTGATAGAACAGGCGTTGAAACTAACCTCAGCAAGTCAGGACTTCACGCGACTATTCATTCCGGATGCACCGTGGGCGCGTCGGCGTGCGGCACAAAACACTTGCGACAGCGAGCTTCGTACATGCCGGTGGCGCCGACTGCTACGCGCTCGTCTGATTCAAAGGGTGCGTTGCGAATAGTTTGCCGGCTGCCCACACTTCATGCAGATGGCGTGAGTCTTGGTAATGTATTCGGCGATGGCGAGCAGTTGTGGCATGGGCTCCCAGGGTTTGCCGGTGTAGTCCTGATCGAGACCGGCGATTATCACGCGCACTCCCCGGCCCGCCAACTGAGTGGCAACGTCCACCAGGTCGTTGTCAAAAAACTGACCTCATCAATCCCAACTACTTCAGTGTCCGCATCAACTCTTGCTAACACTTCCTCGGCGCTGCGGATATTGGCAGACTCATGTCTCATCTCGGAATGCGAAACGATGTGGTCCTGCGAAAAGCGCGAGTCTATGTCCGGCTTAAAGACCTGGACCTTCTGACGTGCAATCTTCGCTCGCCGTAACCGGCGGATGAGCTCTTCGGATTTCCCCGAAAACATCGACCCGGCGATTACTTCGATCCAGCCGACGTTTGGACGCGAATGGTGCGTCGGATCTCCGTCATTAACCTGAGCAATAAGTTCTTTCCATGTAAAATGTAGAGTCAGTGTTCAAACTTAGCCGGGCTTCCTTCCTAAGAGAACAAACTAAGGTTGAACTAAAGATCAGTGTACATCGCCTTGTTGTAAAAAGGCGCAAAGGCGGCAATCAGGGCAACTTCAAAACTCATCGCACGCGTAACCAGGTCACGCGACAGTATGCCCCAGGCTCCTTGGCGACTGCGCACGTCTTTAATCCGGCGACTTCATCAATGACCAACCCCAACTTCGCGACGTCCCTCAATTACTCTTTCGCCAAACCGGCAGGGAACACTAATCGACGGCGTAGCGCCAAACGTCCCATTCTTGCCTTGCCGGTTGCTGCATGCCCAGCCGCGCAGGAAGGTGTGCCATTCACCCTTCGATCGAGATTGAATGAAACTCCGCTTTCGAGCTCTGACATAAATGTCGGCCTCGCGCCGCTGTGCACCAAGTTGGATCGCGCACCGCCAGCGCCCTTCGCGCGCCCCTGCATCAGCTGCCAATCATTCAGAGGCATTGCCGGCGCGTTCGTTTCGACAGGCCGGGCGAGAACGGTTGCTTCGGCCCAGGAAGAATCGATCGTCGCAACCTCGCGCAATGCACGGCACGGACGGCTAAAATCTTCGCCGCGCGATCCGAGCCCAGCGCGATGGTCTTCACTTGAGCCTGAGCTTTAGGATTCAAAGTTGTCAGCGTGCGAGCGCAACGACCTTCCGATGAAACGGCGCGAGAGTTGCACAGTGAGAGAGCGACGCTTTGCTAGCGTCAAAAGCCAAAGCTCAAATGCTTGGCTTGGCTTCTGATAACAATTGACAGGTTGTTGTAATCAAGCCCTTCCCCCAGCCGCGTGAACCTCCCAGCGCAGTTAAGTCAGTCTGGAAAACGGCAGCCCAGGTTTTGGACTCCAGAACTACTTGAGTCCCAACAAAGCGGCTTCCGGAGGTCTCTTTCAAGTGTCCCCTTGCTGAATTAGTTTACGACTGGAACACCATCGATCCTGAATTGACTCTGCCGAATCGTCACGATTCGGCTTCGATATGACGAAACGCCACGCGACGGTCTGCAGTCGCCCTCGGTTAGCGAGTTCCGCCCGTCGAACAGAAAATCTGAACTCAGCTTCATCCTGCGCGGACGCGCTGGGCATCGACACGGCGGATATTGGCTTGCCCGGTGCAGGCGGCACTCACGCAGCCGGCGTGTCGAGTTAATGGCTCGTGAGATCGCCGAGAAGAAATTCTGAAGATCCGCCCGAATTGTGCTTTCTTGCCCGACACGCTATCGAAACGATATTCCCTCCCAACCGTCGAAATTTCCCAGCGGAGCTGGTGGCCCCAACCGAGTTGTACCTTTCATTGAGCTCCTCTGCCATACGTTTTTTGCCGAGGACTTCGGACTCTTGACAAACTGCTGAAATTGACAGAAGACGCCGCGGTCGTTTGCAGTCGGCGAAGGCGTGTGCCGGTTATGTACGTCACCGAAGATACTACCTCGCGCACATCCGGAAATCGATTCGCGCACTCCTGCACGACGGGCTCATCCGTTGCCGGAGCGAAGGCGGTCTGCGTTTGCGTGATACCGTGTGGGACATTCAACCCCGGATGGCGCGCGTTCTCGGTGGTCCGCTTCTGCTAAAGACATCATCGAGGAACAGGGCAGTATCATCCGTTCGATCGGCGCGGCCACCGGTGATCGCGGCCTGGTAATTAATAATCTCGATAGCCGCCAATCCAGGGCGGCGCCGATCAAGTCCACGGCTCCGCACTTGGCATTGGCGAGCGGGTGGGCAACACGCCGATGGATCAATTGCTGGTGAACCTGAAACTGATGGGCTGGATCCAGAATGATCTGTCTCGGTTAGGCGAGTACTGTGGGGCCGCGGCCGCAGGCTTGCGGTTGGGATTCCCTCAGAACTCATCCCGGTTTTCGGCCGCGACGCTTTTCGTACTGCGACCGGCGTCCACGCTGCCGCGGTGATCGTAATCAAGAGTTACCGGAAGGGTGATCGAGAACTTCTGCGGATCTGGTCTACTCGGGTGTGCCGGCGGGACAGCTCTTGGTCTGGAGCAGGTGGTGGAAATCGGACCGATAGAGAGGTGGTGTGCCGTAAACGTGATCTCACTGGCTCGAGAAGCGCGGAATCGAAGCGAACGCGGATGATCGCGTCAACCGGATTTACGATCGGGCAAAGCAAGCTTCGGCGGTGCTGGCAGATGACGAAATAATGCGGCTGAAGAGCCAGGCTGTGCCGGGGAGCATAAGCACTGGCTTTACCCTTCCCCTTACCTTTAACCCGTCATGCCAGTTTGGGATCGGGATGGTCGCAGAGCCGGCCTTTCCGGCCGGGAAGCGCTGATCGCGTGACTTCTGCACTCGCATCGCCCCCGGATGCCCAGGAACCGGCCTGACTCGCCACGTCGTGGAGGTGAATTCGGCTGCGATTCTTTTGCGCTGGTGCCGCGGGCGCCAAACTGGTTGGGACTGATGGTCGAACTGGCGGTCAGCGCCGCCGCAGCCTCTTCACGTGCCTTCGCTTTCTCCTTCTCATGTTGTCGGCGCTGGCGAGTTCTGTCGGCGTGATCGCTGGCTGTGAACTCTCTACGAGCAATACGTAACTGAACGAAGCAATAC
>ERZ1370068.3568-contig-2678_pt1 | contig 34105 bp, 48 predicted proteins | sample MGYA00561227_ERZ1370068 | MGnify/ENA primary metagenome ERZ1370068 (study PRJEB38410, sample SAMEA6850437) | metagenome | study: Metagenomic assessment of the ecological functions of the soil: analysis of the soil microbiota associated with the...
AGTACTTCGTTCAGTTACGTATTGCTATTCCCGCCTGGCGGGAATCGCCACCTTTGTGATGCGCGGCAAAGAATATCTGGTCGCAATCTTTCCTGAGAATGGAATTCTTCGCGCTGAGACGATGCGCTTTGCCGATGAGATTCGTTCGCCGAAAGAGGTCGACCTGCCGGAGAAGAAAAAGAAATTGCGCGGCCGCGGTCAGCAAGTTCGAAAAGCTGATCGAAAAGCATTCTCAAAAGACAATCTCGCTGAAAGATCTCAAGGACGAGCAGACAGAAAAATTGCTGAAGCTGGTTGAGGAAGAAACGCAAACAGCACAAGGACATCGTCGAAGTCGAAATGCCGGAGCGCAAAGCAGGCAAGGTCATAGACTTGATGGCCGCTTTGAAGAAGAGCTTGGCGGGCAAGCGCAAAGCCGCGTGATTTGGAAACGCGCGCGCTGACATGGGGCAGATCCAGCAGCGTTCTCGGCCATTCGGACTTCGGTTGAATTTCCTCGGCAAGCAACGCTGCCTCAGGTAATGGCTCTGCCAATCTGATGCGCGGCAAGTCTCCGACTTGCCGGACGAACCTCCTCTAAATTTCCTCGCGGTCTATGGCCGCCATAAGTGGTCGGAGACCCTCAAGAAGAAGAAAGGGGTCCGTTTCGGTAAGTCAGAGACTTACCGCGCATCGGATGGCAGAGCCATCGCATGAGCGGCATCAATCGCTGCCGGGCCGTCCGGTCGTGAAAATCTTGACACGTCGATAGTTCTCGTTAGACTCTCGCACATCCCCCTAACAATCTATCGGGGCGGCCCCTGCGCCTCACAAAAGGAGACATGTATGACGACTACTTGGGTTCGAAGAACTCTCATCGGTAGTATCGCTTTGATTGCGTTGTTTGTCGTAATCGTGCCGATCGCGAAATCCGCGACCATGACGCCGGGGTCCTGGAAGCTTGTATTAATCCCGGTAACGCGCGATATGCGCCTCGGTTGATTCCAGCACTGCCTGTCACAACAACGAGAGTCGCGTCTCGTCGGAATATCACCGGGCCGGCTGGACCTCCGGGACCGGCAGGTCCCCAGACCCGCAGGGCCGGCACGGACCAGCAGGCGACCGGGAGCGACTGGAGCAACTGGACCGGCTGGCCCCACCGGACCGCCGGGACCTCCGGGACCATCTTCAGGCGGAGCCCTGTATGTGTGGGTCTGCACGCCGGCCCATCGTGCGAATTCCGGCGGCAGCCCCAGAGATGATGTCTATGTTTTCAATGGCAGCGCGGTGACCGCCAACATCGCAGTGAATATTCTCGACAGCACCGGGAAACAATCTGCAGGGAGTAACTATTCCTGATTCGAATCCTCCGCAGACTTATCCGGGAGAAGCCGGAGCCAGCACCGTAACTTTGGCTCCGGGTTATACCAGAGATGTTCACTGGGTAATGCCAACCACCAGTGGACCCGGTTTGGACGGTGTCACCAACGTGGCCTTCAGCGTCAGAGTCACTTCCGATCAACCCATCGTCGTTGGCGCACTGTTCTCGTTCAACGGCGACATACCCAGTCAGTGCAGCCTGCTTGCCGAAGTAGGAATTTAGCGTTAGTTTAGTGCGGAGAAAGCGCCTCGCCTGTGCCGGCAAGGCCTTTTCCTTCGCTTCTTTTCTAACGCGGACAATGAGTTTGTACCCATTTGACTCCCTCTCCGCTTGGGAGAGGGTTGGGAGAGGACTGAGCGCAAAACCAGCCCACCACGTTGCTGCGGGCTTCAGCCGCAATCGCTCAGGAATTCTCGCCGCATCACGGCGTTGAAGAATTGCCCGGTGGCTCGTCTGATAACGGCTAAAGCCCGGGTGAATTACTTCAAAGCTTGCCGCACTATGCCTACAGACCCTCCCAAGGAGAGGAGGCAGACGTATAACTACCAGAAACTATCTTGCGCCAAGCCGTCACGCTGCTCTTACCCCATCCTGAAGCATCCCGAAATTGTTGACAATCCTTAAAGCGCCTCGTTAATAATCAGTAGCTCCAAAAAACCAAATCTTCAGTAACATGGGCGGCTGCGCCCGAAAGGAGACCAAGATGAAGAGAAGATTTCTACGCCGAACGATCGTTATCAGCCTGGCCGTCATTGGCCTCGTCTGATTGTGATCGTACCGATTGCCCAGCTGGCCGACGATGGCACCCGGCGTCCTGGAAGCCTGCGTGAATCCGGGCAACGGGGATATGCGTCTCGTTGATTCGAGCACTCCAGTGTCATAACAACGAGAGCGCGAGTTTCGTGGAACATTACCGGTCCCGCCAGCCCTCCGGGACCAACCGGACCGCCGGGACCAGCAGGACCGACGGGAGCTGACCGGGGCCACTGGCCCAGCCGGACCTACTGGACCCGCCGGACCCGCCGGACCTCCGGGACCATCGTCAGGCGGACCACCATTTGTCTGGATCTGCACGCCGGCGCGCGCTTCGAAACGCCGGCGGCAATGCACCCGGCCGAGCTGTATGTCTTTAACGACAGCGGCTTGACGTGCGAATGTCTCGATGAATATTCTGGACAGAGACGGCAATAATCTCGCCGGTCATGCGATTCCGGGAACATCTGGTCCGGTCCAGAATTCATCCGGGTGAAGCCGAACGGTGTCGACGGTACCGCTGGCGCCGGATCACACACGCTTTGAGAAGTGGGTCATGCCCGTGGCAGGCGGCCCCGGCTTTGACGGAGTGACCGATGTATCGTTTACGGTTCGCGTCGTCTCTGACCAGTCCGTGGTCGTCGGCCCGCATTTCCAGTTCAATCCGACTGGGATGCCCGAACGTTGTCACTAGGCGCCAGATGAGACGACGTAAGTCTTAACAGCAAAGAGGCCCTGCGCAGAAGCAGGGCCTTTCTGCTTTCTCGGGACCCGATCCTTGCCAGTCGTGATCACTCCACTGCGGCTGGCCCAGCATGTAACACAATCCATCCGGCGCCACGACAAAGAAGACTCGCTGTGACGAATTACCGCGCCGGTTGATTTCGATGTCACCAGGGGCGGGAGACTTTCCTTGATCTCTGCAAACGCGCTTTCAATATCGTCTACTTCAAAAGAAGCAACCTTCCTGCTCAGGATCGCCGCCGTTCTCAGCCAATCCAATTTGAACGTATCACGCTCAGGAACGACCGACTTGAAAGATGAGTAGCCGCGCGAGACGACCTTGAAAACCGAGAGTCTCTTCATATAGAACGGAATGGCCGCATCGGCGTCGGCTACCGGAAGGTTCATGGCATCGTCCGCATAAGGAACATCGTCACGCAAAGGTATTACGGTGATTTGGCTTCCGATCATTGATAATGTCAACTATCCGTTTTCTCCAGCAGATCTTTGCCGACGATAATCTGGCCCTTGAAGCGGTGCTTGCGCACTCCTTCCGACCACTGCTCATCGGTAATCGTCGGATCGTCCCCCGGCACGAAGTGTGAAAGCACAAGTGTCCCGACTCCGGCCTGCGCCGCGATTCGTCCGACATCCTCGGGCAGCGTGTGCGCGGCCATCAGGTGCTCGCGCAGCCGCTTCGCGTTCGGCAAACGCTCCAGCAACGCTTCTATTCCGGGCAGGTACATCACTTCATGAACGAGCACATTCGCGCCTTGCGAATTCGGCCAGCTCAGGCGCATATGCCGTGTCTCCCGAAATTACAATCGAGCGATCCTTCGCATCGAACCGATAGGCATATGACTGTGTGACCGGAGGATGACGGACGCGACAACTGGTGACCTTCACGTCGTCGTTCTGCATGACCACGCCGGCGCGCGCAAATTCGTGCATGCCCTACCAGTTTGCGCGGGTCGATCCGCCCTTCGTCAACGATGCGCGTATCGATGTCAAACTTTTGATAGTCAAAAATGCGCTGGTGATCCGGCGCAGGCCGACTGGCCCGTAAAGGTCGATGTTGAATCGGAAGGCCGGTAACCCAGGCGTTGTGATACCAGCGGGCCGACTTCGAGATTATGGTCGGAATGATGATGGGTGATGAAAATGTGTCTCACCTCGATTGAGCGCGACCCCAGCTGCCAGCAACTGTTTCGACGCGCCGTAGCCGCAATCAACCAGATATGGGATATCGTTGATGAGGATTAGCGTTGAGGGGTTACTACGCCCGGCTTCGCCGACGCGCGGTCCGCCCTTTCGTGCCCAGCAGGATTATTCTGGTTCGCTTATCCTGCCCCTTAACCAGGCCCCGAAGCAGAGTGCTGGAGAGCGCCAGAGCACTACCGGCGATCAGAAACTTACGACGATTGAAGGCCATGGTTTTTTGACTTTAATCCTCTTCCAGTCCGGCGCTGAGGCGAAACATGTGGCCATCAGGATGGCGCAGATGAAATTCGCGCACGCTCCAGGGTTCATCGGTGGGCGGCATGGTCACCGTCAAACCGTGGTCCAGGGCCAGTTGATGTGCGGCATCAACGTCGGCCGGTGACGGGAGCCACCAACTCATCCAAACTCCACCAGTCTGGTCGTCGCCGGCAAATTGAGGGATTGGGCCACCGCGAGATCCCTGCCCGCCCTGACACAGAAAGATTTCAACTTTGCCGTTGCCGACCGAGCCGAACGTCGGCGGTTCGCCCCAGTCCCAACGCTTCTCCCAACCGATTTTTGTGAACCACGCGAAACTCTCGATGATGTTCGAGACGTTGAGTATTGGAGTCAGGCCTTCGACTTTCATAATCACTTTTTGGAGTGCGCTGGAGCGAAGCATCGCGAAGTCAGTACCATCTGCGTCAGCGGATGGGATAAGGCGGCTTCCTTACGTCAAGTCTATCCTGATCCATTCGCTTACGCGAATGGTACTGACTTCATGCCGACCCAGAATGGCTCTGATTCTGACGCACCCCAATTCTCCTTATTAGTAATCGCGTAAAATCTGCGGATTTACGATTTCCGCTTCGAAACATACTCGCCTGAAGGATCGATCTGTTTCATCGCCGTGACTTGTCCATTTTCTTCGACGAATTCAATCATCACATCAGCGAATTCCGGAATACGAAACTTCAGACCTTTATAAGGGACGAGCTTCTGGTCCGGCGCTCCGAGACGAACGACGTAAAGACCGCTGCCGGGTTTAAAGACAACCTGAAAAAGGCGCCCCGGTGACTGTCAGGTAGGTACCTGCAATTCGCAGGGCCGCTGACTGGTCCAGTTTGACGGGCCGTCGTACGAACGTGACTTCACCTTCGTCGAGCGAGATGGTCGCGCGATCGATGTCACCCTGCGGATTGGTTGAGAAGTTGACCGACCACTTGCCGTTCTCTTCATCATTCGGAGCTATCGAAGCGGTCGTAGTGAAAGTGCGCCAGGGGCAAAACGATCTTATGAAAATCGAATTGCAGCTCGTTGCCTTTCATCCCGATTTTCAGCGTTCCATAAGCCGGATGCTCGTATTCGCCGGTAAAGTCCGCAAGCGGATGGGAAGGTTTGGTGTCCGGCACACGGCCGAAGCCGGCCTTGCCGCGTCGCCTCCATTCCAGCCTTCTTGCCTCGCAAACGAATGTCGAGCAGGCGGTCAGTCCACGGTGTCGGCTCCATGCCTAACAATCGCTCGTAGACGTTATAGCTGATCGGGTTGTAGAGCGGCGACGTGTGATTGCCGATCACAAACACGATCACCCGATGTGTTCATTAGGCATGTAAGAAATCTGAGAGTGGAAACCCGGCAGGTCGCCGCCGTGAAACGCGATCAGCTTCCCGACGATAGGAAGCGGTCCAACGGCCCATGCCGTAAGCCTGATTCAAAACTTCCCACCATCCGCGCGTCTGGCCCGCAGCGTTTGGCAGCGCGATGGCCGGCTCAAGCGTCGCCTGCAGAACCTTGGGCGGCAGAACTTGTTTGCCGTTGTACTTGCCGTTGTTCATCAGGGCGATCAGCCAGTGCGACATGTCTTCGATGTTGGAAATGATCGCGCCGGCGGGCGCCACGCCCCTGCTGTTCTTCGTAATAAGGAATCTTGTAGAGCTCAAACGAGTCGCGTCGTTCAGTGAAGGGAACTCCATAATCAGGCTGCTTCAACATGTCGGCGATTGAGAAGACAGTGCTTTTCATCTCCAGCGGCTGAAGAATCTTTTCCCGCACGAACTCCGCCCAGGGTTTCCCTGATTGCAGCTCAATCACCTGACCCACGCCGGCATACATCATGTTGTTGTAAAGAAATATCTGGCGCGGCGATTCTTTGGGTTCCAGATATTTCAGCCGCTCGAACAGTTCTTTGGTGGTGAAATCCGACTTGTACCAGATTGAAGTCGTGACGGGTGATGCCCGTGCGGTGCGCCAGCATGTCGCGCAGAGTGATCGTATTGTTCAGGGAGCTGTTATAGAAATTGATTGTGGGCACTGATTCGCGAATCGGTTGGTCCCAGGTAAGCTTTCCCTCTTCTACCAGAAACCCGGCCGCGACCGCCGTAAACAACTTCGTGTTCGAGGCGATCGTGTACATCGTGTTCGCCGTAATCGGCAACTTCTTCTCATAGTCGCGATAGCCATAGCCCTTCGCGAACACGAGCTTGTCACCGACCACGATCCCGACGCCGATGCCCGGCGCGTTCCAATCCTTGAGCGTCTTCGCCATGAACTCATCAAAGCCGGCGAGCTTCTGAGTCGACGTCGATTGCGGGTGCCTGGCCCTGTGCGAACGCCGAAGGTGCTAAGACGCATATAACTATTGAGAGCGCAACGGCAAGCCTGGTTAAGCGCGTCGAGATTAAGCGACGAAGTGACATGGAATTCATGAGATCCTCCGGGCGTTGGAATGCGCAAATTAGATAGAGGTTCTGACCGAGTAGAGTCAAGCGGAATATTGTTTGAGCGGTGACCTGATCGGACCAGACTCAACTCACCAGGCGCCACAGAGCCAGGGCTCTATTTGCGAGTGTGCTTGGGAGCCGCCTCGAGCTGCCAGCCCCAATCCGCACCCAACTCGCTTACGCCACTCATACGCGCAACTTGGGCCGCCGTCTTTCCCGGTGCCCGGAATGTGAGCGACCAGGAGTTTTCCCTGAATTGATTTCGTCCCAGGTGATTACGTACAGAGTGTGTTTTCAGTCGGCGACTCCATGACGTGTTTGTCTGGCCGGCATAGGTGCCGATGTTGATGTAAACGAATTGCTCGCCGGACGGGCCCTGCACAAAGTGCCCGGTGAAATTTGGCAGGTTGTCCTTTGCGGCTGGGTTTAGCGGTAACCGTGAAGTCGAATATCAGATCCTTGCCTTTGGATCTCTGCTTCTGCGCAATTTCCCAGGCATTTCCATGACCGGCCTGCAGAACCAAAATCTACGCCTGCGGTAGGCCGCTCGAGAACAATGCGAAGAGCTAATTCAATGGAACCGGACTTAGGGGACATGCTTTTCAATTTGCTTTCCTGAAATATTCGCGCCAGCTTTCGGACAAGGCTGTCCAACTTTATCGCGCGGCGCATGGTGTCAAAGTCAGCTTTCTCAAAAGCGTACAAACGCGTGATGTCGGCGATGGTCACGTTGTTCGGATCGCGGCTCAGCAATTCGATCTCATTGCCCGCTTCGACTATGCCTTCCTTCACTACGGCAAAATAGAATCCGGTGCGGCGGCTTTTCAAGAATCTCCTGAGGATGTCAGGCGCGTCGAACTTTATGCCCAGCTTGTAGCAGGGCAGGCGCGGCTCAGTCGCCATCAATTCAGCTTCGCCGACGCGAAAGCGATCGCCCACGTTAATGCCGTCTTCGAACGATAATCCCTCGGTGGTAAAGTTCTCGCCGAACATTCCGTAAGGCAAATTCATCTCGGGCAATTCTGTTTTCCAAAAACTCGTAATGCTCGGAAGGATAGGCATAGACGGCTTTGCTGACGCCGCCATGCACCGTCAAATCCGCTTGCCGATCGCCGTCGAGATTGAGCGTGCGCAGCATGACCGGTCCCGGTCAACGGCTCTTTGAAGATGCCCGTAGCGACCGGCTCGCCGTTGTATTCGACGAGGCGGGGAAGCGCAAACGTTAAGCGAAACAATTTTCATGATCTTACGGCGTCGCTTGAACGAGGACGTCAGGTGTTCGCGAGAACCAACTCTAAACATGTCCGCCCGAACTGCGAAGCCGTGACGCTCGTACAGCGTGCGACTTTTTGCAGTTGGCCAAAGAATGACCGCATGTATCTCGCGTGCTTTGCACCAGTCGAGCGCCGTGGTCAGTAGACGCGATCCGATTCCTGCACCGCGAGCGTTGTTTCCCGCAACAAAAAAGTTCGTTATGTAAGCGTGATACTCAGGCTCCGACGCTGGGTTGCGGAATTTTCTCGACCAGTTGCAGCCATAATGCGCCAATCAACGAGATTGTCCGACTCGGCCACCCAGCATTAATCCAGAGGCTTTCTTCATTCAGGTGCGCGGCCATCCAGATTCGGCAACGCCTCAAGAAACTCGGCCTGCGGTTCAGTCGCTATCCCGGTGCTGGAACGCAGAGCGTAACGCAATCGCGCCAACTCTGGCGCGTCAGGGACTGGTTTTAGCCATGCGAAGGTTGATGCGCGGCCATCCTTATCGAGCGACGGCGCTTTGGCCGGGCGCAGTACCAGCCTGCATGCGGCTTCAACCGCCTTTACGTCAACCGACGCGACAAGTCTCCGCCTTGCGGTGGGTCAATTCGAATGCAGATTGTCCGTTCTTTAGCGAGGCTCTGGCCAGTCTTCATTTGCCCCAGACTTTGGGAGGGGCATCCAGCTATCTAATTGAGCTGACAGCGCAACCCGAAGGGGTTGGAAAGCGAGTAGCCGGTGGTCAGGCGGTCCGCGGAGACCAGCGCGGCAAGTCGTCAGATCATGGCCGCACCCCGGTGCCAGAGCCTGGTCGCCGTTCCCTGCAAGCCTAATTTTCATCCCGGGGATATTCATGCGTGATCTGGCACCTTCGGGGTGCGATTCGTTTCAGCATCAGGTGGTGGTCTCCCGCGGACTCCGACCACCAACTACTCTTTGCAACCCTTCGGGTTGCGCCAGGTCAGTCAACTATGTAATCACTGGGAGGTTGGGGGAGGGGCGACAGCCACGGCCGAAGAGAAAATATCGATTACTACACTCCCAGGAGGGAATCCACCTGTCGGACAAGGTGAACAAAGGCTTTGCTGCGGAACTAGGTTGCGCGTGAGATGCCGTAATTTTGCCGAGTGGGATGGTTGGGCGTCCGCTGCGGGGTTAGGGACGGCTACTTCGCGAGCGGGACGAGCGCCGGCACGCTCATCCCGCTGTCAATAGCCTGTTGGCCGTGAGAGGCTCGGTTACGGCTTGGCCGTCGATTTCCGACTTCGCCCGGTTGGTCAGCCCGCGGTTGGCCAGGATCTTCACTTCGACGCGTCGATTTTGCTGGCGTCCCGCCGAAGTCGAATTATCCGCGACCGCATCAGACTTTCCGTAACCCATCGGAGTGATGAAACGCCGCGCCGGAATCTTGTGCCTGACGGTCAGGTACTCGACGACTGATTCGGCGCGATCTCTGCTGAGACGCATGTTCTTGGCCTCGCCACCGGTTGAGTCGGTATGTCCCGCGATCTCAATCATGTACCCGCTTGAAGCGAGTGCCTTGGCCGCGAATTCGTCGAGTTGCTGTTTGGCCTCAGGAGAAAGCACGGCGCTGTTAACTCTGAAGGTTACCGCCACATGCGCTTGCACGTCGTACTCGTCCAGAGCAGTTAACCCGATCATTAACGGCGGCCACCTGTTGACGCGCTTCCTGGGCGATAGCGTAGAGTTCGTCCATCTGGTTGGCGATCTTCTCCTGGTTCTCCTCGACCGGCCTGACCCGCGCTTCTGAGGTGATTGAGGCACGCATATCCGATTCCCTGAACCTGATCTTTTCGGCGACGAGTTCGCCCTGGGCATCACCACGTCCTTCGACTTCCACAATCAGACCTCGCAGGATGTCGGTGACCGGATACTTCTTGCCACCGTGCCAAAATCCACCCTTGCTTTTGATGCTCGTGTCGTCCGTCAGTCTCACCTGATAATCCGTGCGCGTCCGGTCGCGAATGGTGAACGTGTCAGCGTTGCGATCAATCACAACCCCTCGAATTTCATTTTGGCGCCGCTCGGGACTGGCCTGAAAGTTGGGGCTGGCCCAGAACTGGTCTTAACGGTAGAGACTTGCGCGCCGGTTAATGAAGCCAACGCCAACATCAACGCCAGGCCGCAAACGAAACTAAGCGATCGATTCTTCATACTCATGATCAAAAACTCCTTAAAGAAAAAGTTGGATCAGGTCAACACACTTCTAAGTGGTTGCCGCGCGTCGGGAAGAAGGTTTTTGGGGAAGAGAGATTAAGAGCCTAGCGAACGGAAATTCAAAAATCAACGAGCCGCGAGGATTTCGTTGGTTATAGTTTCGTTGCGATGATCGTCCGTCGGTACGCACGCCTCTGGCGTGCTGAATCTCAGACCTAAAGCAGTCCCGAGGCTGCACTCCGGAGGAGTGCGTACCGATACAGCGGCACTCCGGAGGCTGTGCGTACCGCTAACCAAGTTCTTCCACAGTCCTTGGCCAGTCTTCACGAAGCAGTCGCGACAGCGCACGCGGTCTGCAAGTAGTTTGCCGGCGGTCTGGCAGGTCGGGCAGTAGTTTGTTTCGTTGGCCGCGTAGCGAATGCGCTGAATCGGTGTGCCGCAACGCGGGCAGGGCTCTTTGTAGCGACCGTGGGTCGCCATGTCTGTGCGAAACGCGGTCACTTTTTCCGGAAAGCCTTCGCCCGTTTCCGCGCGCAGACGCGCTCGACCCATTCAATCAAAGTGTCACGCGTCGCCGCATGCAATCGCGTTATTTCATCATCATTAAGTTTTTGCGTCAGCTTCACCGGAGACAGTTGAGCGTGCCAGAGGATTTCGTCTGAATAAGCGTTGCCGATGCCGCTGAACAGACGCGGGTCAGTTAGCGAGCTCGCTTGAGCGTGTGATTCTCGGATCTGAAGGATACGAGTAGAATCGGGCGAGATCGATGAACTTGCCGAGCCCTCCCTTACGGTCGGGCTTCTGACTGGTGAATAACTCGACGCCGCCGCGATCGAGGGAACTGAGACCCACTTCGCCCTGGACCAAATGCAGCGAGGCGCGCCGTTGAGTTCCGGCTTCAGTCAAAGAAAGCGTCCCGGCGTCGAAGTGAAATAGCGCAAGCTGAGCCTTGAATTTTGACGAACTGCGTGCGCCCGACGACTTTCCGGTTTCTGCCTTCCAATGAAGACGCCCGGCGATCATTAAATGAATGACCAGCCATAATTCATCTTCGAATGCCGATGCAGATTCGTTTGCCGAGGCGTCGCAGGTCCAGCACTTTCCTGCCTTCGACTTTCGGAGATCGGTGGCGTCGCGGTCCGCAGGAGAAACGGCGAGGTGATCTGGACCTTTCTCTAGTTCTCTGGCCCTGAATCCGGCGCTCGAGCGCTTCCAGGTAGACGGTGATATCCGGAAGTTCAGGCATTCCAAAGCAGATTAACTCGAATTTGGCTTTAGGGTGCAAGAGGGCGCAAGAATTATTGAATATCGCACCGAAAATTCGGACAAAATCTCTTGTCACGTACTACGGCGTGTGAGTAGTTTCTGTTGCGAATAACTTGGCTCTTGCCCGTAACCAGAAATTACGGACTGCTTTAGCTCTTCCCCACCGAATGCGGGCGAGTTCTTATCGTCACGGCAGCTCGTAGCAGTCCTTAAAGACACTAGAGGAGACTAAACGATGAAAGTCGCGAAATTGCTTGTCGCACTATCGGGAACGCTTCGTGCTGGTCGCTATTCTCGTCCTTCCGCAAATCATTGAAGCCCGGCGGGGGCGCGTGGCGGTGACGACATCGCCTAACGTGGTTCAGGGCCAATCAAATGTTACCGTCGGTACGTCGGTACGCAACGACACTTCCGAGAACCTGCGCGACATGAAGCAGTTACCGATCGCCAAAAAGGCGAGCGCGAGGCCAACAAGAACCCCAAGGTTCCACACACCAAACACAAGGACGTAGACGATCCCGTCGTACAGAACAGCGGAGCCGCTGCGCCTTCGGCTGAATATGCCCGGCACGCTCAACAATTTTGACGGCATTCCATTCCCAGGCGTCGCTTGCAACTGCGCGCCGCCGGACACAAACGGCGAAGTAGGAGCGACCCAATACGTCCAAATCGCCAACGAAGGTTATCAGGTGTTTGATAAGGCAACCGGAACTTCGCTGCTTGGCCCCGCCGGCATTCAGACGGTTTGGCGGGGCTTTGGCGGAGTCTGCGAGACCGCCGGCAGTGGCGACCCGGTTGTCCTTTACGATCAGCTTGCTGGTCGTTGGATCATCAGCCAGTTTGCCGGCACCAGCGTGCCGACCGATGAGTGCGTGGCTGTATCAACCACCGGCGATGCGACTGGCTCGTACTTTCGCTATGACTTTCATCTGGGATCGAACTTTTTTGATTACCCGCACCTGAGTGTCTGGCCGGATGCTTACTACATGAGCATGAACGTATTCAATTCGGCCGGCACGGCTTTCCTCGGCCCGCAACCCTTCGCCTTCGATCGATCGAAGATGTTGCTCGGGTTGCCCGCGACGTTCATCACCACCGGTATCACCGGCGGTTCAGGTGAAGAAGTTTACCTGCCGGCAGATCTTGACGGCTCGACTTTGCCGCCTCTGGAGCGCCCGCGACTTTCGTGGAATTTCCGGGCGGAGGCTCGTATCGGACTTTCCACTTCCACGTTGATTTTGCTGACGCCGGCGAACTCGACATTCACGTTGTTTGCCAGCCCGGCGGCGGCGGGATTTACGGCGTTGTGTCCCACCACGCGATCGTGCGTACCGCAATCCGGCACGACGTCACGGCTGGATGGCATTGGGGATCGGTTGATGTTCAGACTGGCCTACCGCAATTTCGGGACTCACGAATCGGTCGTAGGGAATTACTCGGTGAGTTCCGGATCAGTCGCAGGCATTCGCTGGTTTGAGCTGCGTAACGTGACCGCCGGGCCGGTCTCGGTTTTCCAGCAGAGCACTTACCAACCTGATTCAACCTGGCGCTGGATGGGAAGCGCGGCGATGGACCAGCAGGGAAACCTCGCGATTGGATACAGCGCTTCGAGCAGCATCGATCTTTCCGCAGATTCGCTACGCCGGCCGGCTGGCAACTGATCCGATCAACACGCTGGGCCAGGGCGAGGCCACACTGTTCGCCGGTACCGGTAGTCAAACCGGAACCGGCAATCGATGGGGTGACTACAGCGAGTCTGACCGTGGATCCGGTTGATGATTGCACCTTCTGGTACACGACTGAATACTATCCGACGACCAGTCAGTTTAATTGGCGCACGCGAATTGGATCGTTCAAGTTCCCGGGATGCGGCGGCTCGCCAACTCCGACGCCAACTCCAACTCCAACGCCGACGGCAACACCGACACCGACGCCGAACACCGACACCGACGCCAACACCGACACCAACACCGACCCAGCCGCCCGCTGCGCCCACCAATCTGACGGCGCATCGCGGTTTCGTCGACTCAAATCAATTTGGCCTGGATCGGATCATTGCAAACAACGAGAGCTGGCTTTAAGATTGAGCGCTGTCAGGGTAACGGCTGCACCAACTTTGCGCAGATCGCGCAGGTGGGTGCGAACGTGATCGACTTTCCCGAACACCGGGCTATCACCGAATACAAGGTATCGCTACCGGGTGCGGGCCTTTAACGGAGCGGTAACTCCGCGTTATTCAAACATTGCCGGCGCCAGGACGCCGCGGCGATGATTCACGTCGCGAAAGCGACTGAAAACAAGAAGGCGGATCCAGAAATGGATCCGCCTTTTCTTTCTGTTTGTTGATTGTTAGCGTGATTATTTCTGGCTCGCGTGCCAGGCGGCCAGGACCTCGGCCTCTCGTTCAGCAGTGAGTCCGGCGTGCATTTTCGCTTGTCTTTCGGCCGGCTGTTTCTTGAACCATTCGAGCGTTGCCTGGGCGGTGTTGCCCACTGGACGAAAGGTCAATCCTTTGCTGAGCGCTTTCTTAATACTGATTTGTGAGAAGCCCAGATTCTGCGGACGCGGGGCGACCCACACCGGCATATCCGACCAGCCCCGAACCTTTTGGGTTGCCAGGAAATCCGCGCTGACCCAGGTGAATTTCGCGTTCGATTTGATGCCCGCCTTAATGTCCTCGAGCATTTTCCCGATCGTCAATTTGTAATCAGGACCCGTCGCGTTATAGATGCCGGTGGCCCCTTGCTCGACCATGCGAATCGTCCATTCGGCCAGGTCGCGAGCGTCAATGAATTGAACCGGGTCATTCGGTGTGCCCGGCGCCATCACTTCGCCGCCGCGGTCAATGCGCACCGGCCAGTAGCTGAAGCGGTCCGATTCATCGCCGGGGCCCAGCGATTAATCCGGGGCGGATAATCAACGTCTTGTTCGGAAAGTGTTTCTCGGCTTCTTTTTCCGACTCCACCTTCAGCTGTCCGTAGAGAGCCATGTTCGCGCGCACCGTTGCCTGGGTCTCGGCCATTGCGTCGGCGCCTTCGTACTTGGCCAGCGGCCCACTCTCATCCATTCCGGGTTGGCTAGTGTCTGAAAAAACGGAGATGGTCGAAATGAACACATAACGATCGACGTTGCCTTTCGAGAATCTGTGCGGCGTCGCGAACCCAAACCGGGAGCGTCGTGGGGATGTCAATGCAGACGTCCCACTTTCGACCTTTGAGCGCATCGAGCTGGCCATTGCGATCGCCGATTAACTGCTCGGCTTCCTTTGGCAATTCTCCCGGATGCGTGCGCCCGCGATTGAACACGGTCACTTTGTGGCCGCGACTGAGGGCGTACTTCACCTGAAACGGTCCGGTGAAGCCGGTGCCGCCGAGAATCAGAATACTTCAGCGGCTTTGGCGCCCGTCCGAGAAGTCCCGCCGATTCAGCCAGAGCCGAAACGCCCGGCACCAATCCCAAACCGACGCTGCCGCCGGCCATCGCCGACAATTTCAAGAAGGTTCGTCTATTCGTAGTCATGTCTACTCTCCTGATCAATTACTCATTTGAAATTTCGTTAGGTTACGCGCACCATTTGATCTTTGTTTCAAGAGGTAAATCGCCAGTCTGGAACGGTTCTGCCCCAGCCATGGTCCGACACACCGCCGGCTAATCTCGCATCACCATCGCTAATCCGAAAATGCAGAATACAAGACCGACGACATTTCGCCAGGATAGATGATCCTTGTACATCAACAATGCCGATCGGAATAAGGGCGATAGCGGCGGCGGCGTTGGTGGCGACGGCAGCCATGCTTATTTTCCAGCCCGCTCGATAGGCTAACAGAAAACCCAATTCGATCAGCGCGGCGGCGGCTCCCAGGCTAAACACCGCCCAGTTCGATAACTTCGCAGATTCGATCAGCGTCTTTTTCCCGGGGTAGGCAACGGCGCAGACCGCACACAAGTGCAATTCCAATGACGTACGCAAATGATGACTACCAAAAATGGATTCATTCCGGGCGGAACCGACTTTTGCGAGAGGTGATACAGAACCATCCCGACCAACCGTTAAAGCAAAAGGGAAATAAAAGGCGCTCATCTTTTGTCCGCGTAAGTTGAGTTGAAATTGCGACCAGAGTTTAGTTGAGGTCTGAGGTTTACTCAATCAGTCGGTGCGCACGCGCCTCCGGCGTGCTGGATCGACGGCCATCGGAGCACGCCGGAGGCGTGCGCAATCAGCATCAAAAAAGCCTCTGCTGTTGGCCCTTGCCAATAAAGAACCGACCCCTGAGGCCGATCGTCAAAGACAGTTCTTCCGTTGAGAGGAAGGCGAGATCGAGCGTTCGTGCGCGATGACCGCAGCAAAATTCGCTTCAGGTTGAAGACGGGTTTCAACCGAGCGCGCAAAACGTCTCGAGGCGTCGGAGCGCCTCGAGCTTTTCTCTTCCGAACTGCAACGCGGTCGCTGTCGCCGCCGGTAGGCGCCGCTTTGGCGCGGTCAAGTGAAGTGCGCAGAAAGTTCAGCGATTCGTCGTATGTCTTTAAAGGGAACCGGAAACGGATGGCCATCTTTTCCTCCGTGCGCGAACGAAAAGCGGGCGGATCGTCAAAGCGATTTGGCGCGCCGTGAATGACTTCAGCCACGAGCGCCAGCGATTGCAGAGTGCGCGGTCCAAGTTTCTCAAGCAGCAGCAATTCAGCGAAGTCATGGAGGTTTCGTTCGTAAGCCACTGCCAGCACCGCGCCCAGTCGCTTCAAGTCAACGTCCAGCGGCGCGCACATCATGATGACGCCGGCAGTCGCAGGTGACGCGTCGCCGCGACCAAGCGATGAGTTTTGCGATTCCCAGACGCTGACATCTTCGCTGAGAGTCTGTTCCGGCACGCTCGCGCGAGATTTCCGTCATTGCTTTCTGCGCCGGCCGAGCCCTGGCATCGACGAGATTCATGATCGTTCCCTGATACGTCGCCGACGATGGCCGTGTGCGGCTCAGCCACAAAATCCTGCACCGACGCGGAGTGCCAGTGATAGCGCCGGGCCATCCCGGTTCGATCGTTCAATCCCTGCTGGACGACGGCCCATTCCCCATTCGCAGCCAGCACGAAGCTGTGCAGGTAGATTTGAAAGCCGTCAGCGATCGCATTGTTATCAATGCGCGCGGTCAGGCGACTGGTGCGCACCAACGCGTCGCCGTCGAAACCACGACGATCAGAAATCGGACGCAATTCGCTCGGAGTATTACGTGAGAATCTGCCCCGACCGCCGCAGATGTACAAACCCAGCTCGTCGGCTTTTTCTGCCAGGCCGCGTTTCAAGGCACCCATCACCGAAGTAGTGATGCCGGAAGAGTGCCAGTCCATTCCCATGACCGCGCCCAAGGCCTGAAACCAAAACGGATCGCTGAGACGCGAGAGAAATGCTGAGGCGCCGTAGTCGTGAATAATCGCTTCGGTAATCGCAGTGCCCAGCGTGGCCATACGTTGCGACCAGCCACTCCGGCACCCGTCCCCCATGAAGGGGAAGGTCTGCGATTCCTGAGCGTTTCATGGGTGGGATTATATCCCAGGAAAGGGCCGCGGTTCTAAGGTCCTCGTCCTAAACTCTTCGTCCTGTAATCAGTTGAATCACCAAAATGATTAGCGCTATTACCAGAATCAGGTGAATCAGTCCGCCGCCGACGTGGGTCAGAAAACCAAGCAGCCAGAGAATGATGAGAATGACCAGAATTGTCCAAAGCATTTTGTTTCTCCCTATCCTGAAACGATTTGAATTCGGCGGACACCAGTGTTTGGCTTCGGTACTGCTTGGCACCGCGGATTGTTGTCTAATCGAACGCAACAGCTTGGAGATACAAGCGACGCCACAGGTCGCCAGGGCAACGCCGCGGGAATCGGCTCCGGTCGTACTTTATCGACGGCCGCCTTTTCTTCCGCCTTTGCGCATCGGTTCGTGATTCTCCGGCTTCCCGTATCCGCCGCCGCCGGGTTTCTCTCCGCCATGATGAACCGCATTTACTGTGGCCCAGGCGCGACGCTCGGCTTCCTCTTCAGAAACACCGCGTTCTCGGTAGCCTTCTTCGATATGTTGGGCCTGACGTTTCTCTTTGTCCGTGTATTTGTCTTTGTCACCTCTTGGCATCGTTCTTCTCCTTCCCCGCATCTGCTAGAAACTCTTTGGCGAGTCGCGTGCCAATTTGATTTGGCGTGGCAATTGCCACTCCACGCCCGAATCAAAAGGTAGTGGCTCTTTATCAAACAGGTTTGGGAACTAATGACGTACGCGGTCGTCAATAAGACGGTTGATTTTCGTACGTGGAAAAGCCGCGAATTTGCTAATTGAGGCGCCAGAAGAGTTGCCGTGATTGCCGCTTATTGCCGAAGTTAACAACTCGAAGCGCGAAGCTTTTGATGACGCGGCCCAGTTCTGGTCCTAAACGATGACAATTTTGTGGCGTCGTATGAAAGTGTACGTCACGGTACAGATGGACAAGTGGCTTGAAAAGTAAAGTAATGACCAAACGGTCCCGACAGCAAGGGAAAAGCAGGGTGTGACTCAAATCAGGGAGAGTCGCGCCCTGTTTCGTAAGCGAGCCCTTCACATCTGGTTTTGATTTCGCCAATCGAACAGACGAAGCAGCGTTTCGGACAATCTCTAAAACACAGTTGGAGGAGTGCTATGAAATGCCATGAAGTCATCATTGAAAATCCTGTCTTTTGTTTGCCTGAGGACAATGCGGTTCAGGCAGCGCGTCTGATGAGACGCGCGCACGTCGGTTCGATCCCGGTGGTCACCGATGAGACGAGAAGAGAATTAATTGGTGTGATTTCAGCTCGCGATCTCGCCCTGAAGGTCTTAGGCGAATCGCGCGATGCCAGCCGGACCACTGTCTACGATGTGATGACCAGTGCCGTGGTCGCCTGTCGCGATGAAGACGACATTGTCGAGTGCGGTCCAGGCCATCGAGGAGCATGACATTCACAGCGTCCCGGTGGTGAACTTTGCTGGTCGCCTGATCGGCATAATTTCGCGCGAGGACGTTTGTATTCGAGTGCCCTCGTACACCCCAATCGTTCACAATCTTTGTCAGGCAGCCTGAGACCACAGCCCGGGCCAACGCCGTTGGCCGACAGGTGCGCCGTCAGTGTGTGAGCGACGATGATTGATTGCGGAGGCGAAACCGTGCGTCCGGTTTGATTGAGATAGGCGCGCACCTTTGGCGGTACGTAACGTCGTAACAAAGCGTTCCTCGCCTGCCATTGATCGGCGGCGGTCATCTCTATCAGGAAGCGCAATTCTTTGGCTTCGAGGATCGCAACGGGAACGCCGTCGCGATAGAGGACGCGATTTGAGGCCGCCGGAGACAGCCGGCCGCCAGGGGTAACAATACCGAGAAGATTTAGAGGATCGGCAGCACTGATTGAGATCAACGATCCTTCGGCGGCGGTGCGGCGAATTGATCTCAGCAATTGCACGGCCTCGGCAGTGGCAAATTGTTCGCCTGAGAAACCAGCAACAAACCGGCCGCCGCGAATCTCGCCACGCGCTTCCAGACGGCGCAGTACACGCAACATGTCGCGCCACGGGATCGAAATCGATTCCCGATCGAGCAGCTTCCGAAATACGACACCGTAGCGTGCCAGCAGTTTCTGCGCTACTGCTTCAATGCTCTCTCGATCGACTGACTGATTCCCGTTGAGAGGTGAATTTGTTGAGGCCGCTTCGCGCCTTAAACGAACCCAGCGACCCGCGTCGTCCATGCTATAAACCGCGTTTCTTCCTGCGCCGGCGACTTTCGACCTGGCGGTGCGTGGTCTTGCTCAAAGGAGTTATCAACGCGCGCAAACCTGTGAAACTGTCGGCGGTTACCAGCCCGCGAAAGACTAACTCTCCCAGCCCTTCTTCGACCATGCTCGCAAAGTAAATCAGTGCCGGCGACGATGTCGTTAAAGAACGACGCGCCGTGTTCCTGCAAATATTCGAAGACGGCTGTCGTGTTAGTGCTTAGCTGCAATCCATTCGACTCGGCGGGCAGCGGATAGGCGCGATTCCATGTTTGGATGTTCTTTCGATTCAAAAGAACGATCGGCGTGCTGCGTACCGGAGCCGAACTGCTGGTCTTTTTCCGGCGCAAGCCGAGGCGGTGACAGGCGCAGCCACGTCAGCTTACCGGAGAGACAAAGCGCATCGAGCCAGGCCGGGTCGTAATCGCCACACGCGTGCCGGCAGGATTTCTGATTCCCATGAACCAGCCGGCGCTTCAAAGCCTTCGAGCTGGTCCAGAATCGCGGCCACGCTTTGTGGGCCTTCGACCTTATGATCCGGCGAAACTTTCTGCCACACGAAAAGGAAGCGCATAAAGTCGGCAGGGGAGACAGGCTCGATCTCTTTGCGCAGACGATTGAGCGTGTAGCGATGAATTCGCGCCAGCAAACGACGCGAACACCATTCGGGTGCGCCGGCACTCTCCGGCGTAAATTGGCCCTGCATCGCAAAGCCTTCACCCTCCAACTTTGCCAGGGCAATTTCTATCTGGTTGACCGGGAGTGAAAATGATTCAGCCAATGCCGGAACGGAGACGGGTCCCACAGCCTCAAGCCTGCCGCGCACGACTTCGACCAACGCGTCTTCAGCGGTCCACTCTTCGTTGGCAAAGTTTCCCGGCGGATCGATCTGCGGGTTCAATGCTGCGTTTGGATGAATCGCGCGCAGGTGATTGAGCCGTTCGGCAGCGAGCCAAAAGATCGCGCTCGTCGTGGCCCGGAGGTCAGTACCATCCGCGTTAGCGTGATGGGCCCGGCGCTACACTTAGACAGGCGGCGCGGCGCTCGTTCACCAACTCATCAAAGAACCCCTGCCAATTATTCCGTTGCCCTTCGCCAATCGTGATGAACCCAAGTTGCATCAACGCGTCATGTAGCTCGTCGGCGTTCTCAGCCTGTGGCCAGGCCTCTTCACGCACGCGATCGATGGCCGCCTGGTCGAGTTTGCCTAAGTCCGCGGCCGTTTCCGCATCGAGGAAACGACGATTCATCACCGCCAGAGTGCGCCGCTCTTCGGCCGGTGCGTCGTCGAGAAACGCGTAAGGCTTCGCGGTCAAAATCTCCTGCGCGAGCGGCGAAGGCTCGTTCATTTCCCGCGCAATCAGCCGGCGCTCACCGCTCTCGATCGATTGCAGCAAAGCCTCCAGACCGCGAATATCCATGGCTTCTTCCAGACAATCGCGAACTGTTTGCTCGACCAGTGGATGCGCGGGGACTTCGATCGGGCCGGTCAGGTTTTCACCGCACGCGAGTTGATCGGGAAAGACCAGGGCCAGCAAGTCTTCGGCGGCCATGCGTTGTAGTTGTGGAGGCACCTTGCCACCGCTGCGCCAGCGGGGAATCGCCAGAGCGCGAGTCGCATTCCATCGCCAGCGAATATTGAACATCGGCGCGTCAAGCAATGCCTGAGTCAGGACATCACAGACACTCTTTGAATTGAGGTAACCGAAGATCGTGTCGAGCGGGAAACTGTGTGTTGGCCCGAGCGAAAGTACAATCGAATCTTCGGTGGCCGCGGCCTGCAACTCGAAATTGAACGCGCGACAAAAACGCTTGCGCAGCGCGAGGCCCCAGGCGCGATTCAAACGGCTCCCGAACGGCGCGTGAATCACCACGTGAGTGCTGCCGTTTTCATCAAAAAAGCGCTCGGCGACGATCTGCTCCTGGGTTGGCATCACGCCCAGGGCAATCTTTGTCATGGCCAGATATTCGACGATCTGTTCGGCGGCCGGGGCGCTCAAACCCACCGCTTCTTCGAGCCACTTGAGTGCGTGGTCCGCGACTCGCTTCATCCGTGTCGTCATTTTTTCGAGTTGGTTGGCGACTTCGTTTCTCAACCTCGAAACAGCTTCGCGAAAGCTCTGCCGAACGTCCCGGTGCTTCGCCCAGCCAAAAAGGAATTGACGGCGGTTGTCCATGCGCATCGAGCACTCGAACTTCTCCCGTGCCGACTCGTCTGATTTCGTAAGAGGTGTTGCCGAGCTGAAAGATGTCGCCGGCCAGACTCTCGATGGCGAAGTCTTCGTTGAGCGTGCCGACAAAAGTCTCTGACGGCTCGAGAATCACTCGATAGTCGCCGGTGTCAGGAATGGCGCCGCCGTTGGTGATCGCTGAGAGGCGAGCGCCGCGCCGTCCGCGCAAGCGCCGGTTGACGGCATCGTGATGCAGGTGAAGCACTGCGCCGGCCTCGCTTGGTAGCGAAGCCTTCCGCCAGCATGCGGATCACGTCGTCAAAAGTCTGGCGCGGGAGATTTCGGAAACGGGTACGCGGCGCGGACCATTTCAAATAACGCGTCTTCGGTCCATTCTTCCGGCGCCACGGCCGCGACAATTTGCTGCGCCAGAATATCGAGCGGCTGTTCCGGGATGGTCAGCTGATCCAATTCGCCGCGGCGTACTGCATCCAGCAGCGCGGCGCACTCGACCAGTTCGTCGCGAGACAAAGGAAAGATGCGACCCTTGGGAAAGCCGCTGACCGTGTGGTTCGAGCGACCGATACGTTGCAGCAGAGTGGAAATTGCCCGCGTCGATCCGATTTGAATCACCAGATCGACCGCGCCAATATCAATTCCTAATTCAAGTGAAGCGGTGGCCACCAGGGCGCTGGAGCTCGCCGGACTTCAGACGTTGTTCGGCAGCTAATCTCAACTCGCGCGCCAGGCTGCCATGATGCGCGGTGACGTTTTCATCGCCGATCCGTTCACCGAGATGCCGCGCCACCCTTTCAGCCATCCGTCGCGTGTTAACAAAGACCAGAGTGGTTTTGTGTTCGCGAATGAGCGCGGTAATTCGATCGTAGATCTCTTCCCAGACTTCATTGGACATCAGGGATTCGAGCGGCGAGCTGGGAACTTCGAGAGCGAGGTCGAGTTTGCGCGTGTGACCGGTATCGATGATCGTGCAACGAGGCGAGCCATCCGGCTCGATGTTCTTTGCGCCGACCAGAAACCGCGCCACCTCAGCAATCGGTTTCTGCGTGGCTGATAAACCAACACGCACCAACGGGTACGCAGGCCTCCGGCCTGCTTCTGTTTCGCCCAGAGCAGGCCGGAGGCCTGCGTACCGCACCAGAGCTTCCAATCTTTCAATCGACAGCGACAGATGCGAGCCACGCTTGTCGTCAACCATCGCGTGAATCTCATCGACGATTAGAGTTCGAACCGTGCTCAACATGCGCCGCCCGCCTTCGCTGGTGAGCAGAATGTAAAGCGACTCAGGGGTGGTGACGATGATGTGCGGCGGCTTCTTCGTCATGGCCGCGCGATCTTTCGCCGGCGTGTCGCCGGTGCGCACCAGCGTGCGAATCTCGACGTGCTGCTGTCCCGGCGGCTTCCAGGTTTTGTTGAATGCCGCTGAGCGGTTGCTGCAGATTTATCTGAATATCGTTGCTGAGAGCCTTCAGCGGTGACACGTAAACAACGTGAGTTTCGTCGCCGAGCTCGCCCGCGGTCGCTTTCCAAACCAGATCGTCGATGGCCGAGAGAAATGCCGCCAGGGTTTTGCCCGATCCGGTCGGCGCCGCGATCAGTGTGTGCTGTCCTTCTTTGATGGCGGGCCAGGCCTGGGCCTGCGGCTCGGTCGGCGCAGGGAAGTGCTTCAGGAACCACTCGCGGACTGCCGGATGGAAAGATTCAAGCGCTTTCATAAGAGGGCGGACAGTGTACCATGAATGAAACAGCGTGTTAAGGGGAAGACTGAGGAGCCGTCGTCATGGAGTCAGTACCGGGAGCGGTAGCGACCGGGTCCTCGTAGCACGCATCGGATGCTCGTGAGGCGCGGACCCGGTCGCTATCGCTCCCGGTACTGACCTCATTGTTCGGGCACTGAGCCATTTTACGCTAAACTGCCCGTCGGAATCATCAAGACGGCTATGCTCCAAAGCCACCCGCGATTATCATCCGGCTAAACACACGCGCGCGTACTGGTCAGGCAAAGACCACGCGCCGCCGGATCGAGATTCCCAAAGAACGTCGAACAGGTTGAACTCAAGATTTCCGGCCGGGAAGTAAGGCTCACCAACCTGAATAAGCTTTTCTGGCCTGAACTCAAAATCACCAAGCGCGATTTGATTCAATATTACGCCGACGTGTCCCCTCTGCTGCTGCCGCACCTGAAGGACCGCGCGATGGTGATGAAGCGTTATCCGAACGGCGCCGCCGGGCGAATTCTTTTCATGAAACGCGCGCCCTCGCCGCGGCCGCCCTGGATCGAGTTGTGTTCGATTCATCATGGCTCGGGGAACGTGATCGACTTTCCAATCATTCAGGATTTGCCGGCGCTTGCTGTGGGTGATCAATCTCGGTTGCATCGATCTCAATCAGTGGTATGCGCGCTGTGACGACGTCGATCGGCCCGACTATCTTCATTTCGATCTCGATCCGGTTCCGGGCGCCGAAGTTCGAACAGGTGCTCGAAACCGCGCTGGTGGTGCGCGACGCCCTGGATTCGTTAGGGATGCATTCCTACGCCAAGACGACCGGCTCGAAGGAATTCATGTCTACGTGCCCATCGTGCGCGGACCGACGCAGAAACAGGTTTGGACCATCGCCAAAGAGATCGCGCATGTGCTGGCGTCAGCTAATCCGGAATTGATCACGGCCATCTACAAAGTGGCCAACCGACCCAAAGGCCGTGTGCTGGTCGATTACAATCAGAACGCCTGGGGGCGGACGCTGGCTTCGATCTATTCAATCCGGCCGACGCCCCGAGCCAGCGTTTCCACTCCGGTTACCTGGAAAGAGGTCGAGAAGGGAATCAAGATCGAAGACTTCCGGATCGACAACGTGCGAAAGCGATTTGAGAAGTTGGGCGATCTCTGGAAGCCGCTGCTGGATAACCGAAAGCGGTTTGATTTGAAGCCGTATTTGAAATGAGCGAATCCGCAGATTACGCAAGATTAGTCGCAGATAGGACATAGACCGCGGTAGATCCATTCCCGATGGCGTGCGCTATGCGGCCACCTGGCGACTTAGCTCGTGCAAACTGCCTGATCATATCTGTGTAATCTGCGAAATCTGTGGATAAATCTCAACATGACTCTTCCTTTGAAACAACCCTATCTTCCAATGGAGGCCAGATCGGTCGAGACTCGCCCGCCGGCGACGTCTGGCAGTACGAGCCAAAGTGGGATGGCTTTCGCTGCGTCGCTTTTCGTGACGGCGAACGGGTCGAGCTGCAATCGAAGAGCGGCCAGCCGCTCGCGTCGCTACTTTCCCGAAGTCGTCGAAGCATTACTCAAAACTTAAGCCAAAGCAGTTCGTGCTTGATGGCGAGATCGTGGTGCCGATCAAAGGCCGGTTCTCGTTCGACGATCTCCTGATGCGAATTCATCCGGCGGCGAGTCGAGTCAAGAAGCTCGTCGCAAGAAACTCCGGCGAAGTTGATCGTGTTCGATCTGCTGGTCGATGATCGCGGCAAAGCCATCGTCGACGAAGCTATTGCCGGTGAGAAGAAAGAAACTCGACGCCTTTGAGAAGAAGTACTTTGCCAAAAACAAGTCGATCGAACTGTCGCCCTGCACCGCTGATTTGAAGATCGCCAAAGATTGGTTAGCCGGCGCCGGTGTCGATCTCGATGGCGTGATTGCCAAGCGCACCGACATGCCTTATCAAAGCGGCAATCGTCACGGCATGGTGAAGGTGAAACGTCTGCGCACCGCCGATTGTGTGGTCGGCGGTTTTCGTTACGCGTCGTGAAGGAAAGGTTGTCGGCTCGCTGCTGCTGGGGTTGTATGACGACAAAGGGCTTGCTGCATCACGTCGGCTTCAGCTCCAGCTTCAAAGCGAGCGAAGAAACCGGCGCTGACTAGAAGCTCGAAAAATTGATCAAGCCATCCGGGCTTTACCGGCAATGCGCCCGGCGGTCCCAGCCGCTGGGCCACCGAGCGTTCTGCCGAATGGCAACCACTGGCGCCGAAGCTTGTCTGCGAGATCCGCACGATCATTTCACCGGCGGGCGGTTCCGTCACGGGCACGAAGTTGCTTACGTTGGCGGCCGGATAGAGAAGCCGAACAATGCAAGTTTGAGCAGGTAAGTCAGAACCGCCTGCGGTAGCGGGCAGGTCAGCTCGAACGCCGCGTGATGTTATTTGCGTCAAGAGATTAATAAGGCTAACCGCCCGCTACCGCAGGCGGTTCGTGACCTCTACTGCAAGACGAAAGTTGCCGGTGATCCTGCGCCCTGGATCTTCACTGGCTTGTCCATTCAAAACCGATCGGGGGTGAAACAGCGCGCCAGGGCGGCGTCTTTTGCTGCGGTAACCAACAGAGGGTGACCGGAAACAGTCTGGGCTGAAATCAGCCTTTCCTGTTCATCAACCAAAATCTGCACGTTCACAGCTCCGAAGACATGAATGTTCCGCGGCCATTATGGGATAAGCCGGCTGAGGCAGGCCTGCAGGACTTTTGAGATGAGCACTTTCGATGTGACTCTCTCGGTTGTTGGCGGCTTCACCACGACCGGAGGGGGCGGGGAGTCGTTTCAACGACCCTGGGCGTCGAACGAGTTGCCATCGGCACATGTGACGCAGTTGGCTGTTAACGGAGGTCCGCTTGGACCAGGATCGGAAATACGCGGTCCTACAATCGCTGCAGGCGGTGCCGGATGTTCACGCCGACAGGCGTCGTCGCCAATTCCCACTGGCGGCGTCCGCGGATTGCTGGCGCTCCCGTAGAGACTGGACGTGTAGGACATTTGTCGATTGACTTGCTGTTCGTGCGCGGGTCGATTGATGCCGCCGGTCTGACCTGATCGGGAGCCGGCTGCGACCGGTGGCACACCAACTCAACAATTCAAGACTGTTGGTTTGAGCTTCAAGTTGCGCATCGTAGGCGTAGACGCTGGCGATGCCGGCAGCGAACAGAATGACCGCATAGGTGGCCACCGTGATGAGAAAGAATGAACTGCGGCGCTTGAACTCTCGCCGGTGCGACGCAGACTCGATTAAGTTACGGTAAACATCTTCTTTGCTCCTCCTGTGTTGCCGGTGCCGTTCGGGTCGAAGAAGCTGGAGGGTTAGACAGCTAACCGTGGATTTTGGTTCCCGGGGAAGTCGAGGAGCTTTGAGGTCGTTCGAGCTTGAGTCTTTGGACTTTGGTGTTCGGTTGATGCAGCGGTTCGGAGTTGACAGCGTTGACGTCACGGCCCCGGAGCATCCGCGGCGAAACAAACACAGACCGAAGCCCCCAGACAAGTCCCATCCACGCCTCTTTCATGAGCTTTGGACACTTGCAGCGCTTTCCATTACGATAAGCGCCGCCTTACGACCCTTGCTTCGCGAACCAGGAGGAGTCATGTCGTCAGCTAGCAGCCCCCGAAGAGGAACTCAATCCGTTTGAGATTGCCAGGCAACAGTTCGATCGCGCCGCTGATTATCTCGATCTGGATCGTGCCTCTGCGCAACGTTCTGCGCGGCTGCCAAGCGCCAACTGATCGTCTCGATTCCGGTGCGGATGGACGGCGGCGAGACGAAGGTGTTCGAAGGCTATCGCGTCCAGCACAACATCGCGCGCGGTCCGGCCAAAGGCGGCATTCGTTATCACCCCAACGTTACCTCGATGAAGTGAAGGCGCTGGCTTCATGGATGACGTGGAAGTGCGCGACCGTCGGTATCCCGTATGGGGGAGGAAAAGGCGGTGTCGATCTGCGATCCCGAAGAGCATGTCGCAGAGGTCGAGCTGGAGCGGTTGACGCGGCGATATGCTTTCGAAATTGCGCCGATCATCGGACCTGACCGGGACATTCCGCCCGGATGTCTACACCGACTCGCAGACGATGGCCTGGATCATGGATACGCTCTCGATGGTGCACGGTCACACCGGAGCTGGGCGTGGTCACCGGCAAACCGCTGTCGCTGGGCGGCTCGCAGGGACGTCACGAGGCGACAGCACGCGGCGCGCTGTACGCTTTGCGCGAAGCCTGCAAGGTTGACGGGAATGAGTTTGAAGGACGCGCGGGTGGCGGTGCAGGGGCTTCGGCAACGCCGGCTCGATCATCGCGCGGCTGGTGGCTCAGGATGGCGCGCAAGCGTGGTGGCGGTCATGCGATTCGAGATGTGGCGCTGTTTGCCGAGAACGGTATTTATGCACGCGGCGCGCTGAAACGCACAAAGAAGACACCGGCTCGCTACGTGGCATTGCCGGGAGCTGAAGGAAATTGAGCCGGACGACGTGCTGGAGGTTGATTGCGACATCCTGTGTCCCTCGGCGCTGGAGAACAGCATCACCGCTAGCGAACGTCGGGAAACGTGAAGACCAAGATCATCGCCGAGTTGGCCAATGGCCCGACGACTCCGGCGGCTGACCGTGTGCTCGAGGATGAGGGCGTGACGCTGATTCCGGATATTCTGGCTAACGCCGGCGGCGTAGCCGTGCAGCTATTACGAGATGGGTGCAGGACCAGTATTCATTCTTCTGGAGCGAAGCCGGATCAATCAGACGCTGGAAGACGACGATGAGGCGACGCGTTTCATGAGAGTACTTCGAGCACCGCGCCAAACCGTATGCGGGACAGACCTGCGCACAGGTGCGCATATTCTGGCGGTCGACCGGGTGGCGGGCTTGCCCCGGACGCGGAAGTAAGGGGAATTTTCCGTAGGAGGGTCTTTGGACTTGGGTCTTTGGACTTTTACTTAGGATTCAAAGGCAAAGCTCTAAGTCCCTAAGAACAAAAGCCAACAATACGTAACTTTCGGTATGCTTCGTTCAGTTGTGTTGCTCTACAAGCCCGGGTTTGGTATGGATCGCCATCAGAGGACAGTCGGTCTTGAATTTCTGCTTGCGGATGATTACCGGTACCGCGTATTCAGTCGCACGATCATGCATGCGCAACGCTCGATCGTCACGCATGATCGGCAGAACACGGGAGAACGGTAGGTCCGATTGCCGGGTGAAGTCGGGTCCTGGATCGCCGAGTTGAGGCTCACGCTGTCGAAGTTCAGAGTACAACTAGCTGAAGCCCTGTGTGGCGTAAGGCGAGCGCTCGCGCCGGTGACGTCGTCGGCGATCGTGCTCAGAGATCGACCGCGTCGACGAGAGCGTCCGAGACTTTGTTCTTCTGGTTGAGGTGAACGACGGACTGTAGACAGCGATCATCGGCACGCGGACACCCCACTGATAGAACGCTGGCTTTTTGCCGTGCGGTGAAGCGTTGTGATCCGGGATGCATGACCAGGCTGTCGGGTTTCCGTTGTCGCAGACGGCGAAGACGATCGTGTTCAGCCATTTTCGTGGAGTTGATGCCCTCCACGGGGTGTTTGGTGTTGATTGTCCGTCGCGCTCAGAGCATCGCGCGATAGAGCAATCGAGCGTCATCGGCGGTATCGAATGGGCGAGGCCGCGGCGAGAGCGTTTTGAGTGTCTTGAGAGATGAGCCCCGGACGGAGGAATCTCGAGCGGCTGGATGGCGAGTTAGCAAATGCGACGTAATGGGCGAAAAAGAGGGCTTCGATGCCGGCTGACTGTTGATCCAGCTCAAGGCCTGGTCGGCGACGTGCGAACCGCTCCATTGGTCGGTGACGACCTGGGTGGTCGTCGTCGGCGCGGGCGAGCCGGCGTTGTGCTCGATACCTGTTTCCCGGTTGTGATGCGACCAACTGCATTCAGGCATGCAGCACGGTAGCTGCGTCGTGGGTGTACAGCCGGGGCGTGCAGCCTACCGGCGGACCGTGGCAGATCCTCCGGACAGCCGTTGAGGGCAAACACCATAGAAACGGTGGAAGCCGATTGCGCACGGGTTGTCCGTAGTCGGTGAAACCGGCCAGATGCCACTTGCCGAAAGCGCCGCATTTGTACGCATTGGGAAACCCTGAAACCCGTTGCGCAGGAGCTTTCAGGCAGCGTGACCTCGCAGTCGTCGATTCCCTGGCCCGCCGACGGATGCCCGACTCCATTTCGAAACGCATATCGTTCGGTCATCAGGCAAGCTCTCGACGTGCTGCAGACCGGGTTGACATCGAAGTTGGTGAAACAGAATCCCGTTGTCGGCGAAGAACTTTGCAGCTCCTGGCGTGCCGCATGAGGTGCTCCCCGGGGAGCTGCTTGTCGCGTACGTGCTGAGCCTGTCGGTCCCGACGTAAAAATCCGTCGAGCACGATCAGAGCACGTTTTTCATCGGCGGCCCCTGCTGCTTCGTGTTGTGCGTACACGTGTGCGGCGACCGCGAGCAGCGCAAGAGCAGTGAGGGCCTACGGCGCGGATGCAAGGTTCATGACGACTCCTGATTCCACGGCGTCTGTGGCTCGCGTGCGCTGGCCACCTCTCACGCGAAGGCTAGTGCCCTCGTGCGGCGCGAGGTGAAACTTGCCCACGGCGACCGGTCGCTCATCTTCCGCCGGTCGACAGAGCGTGTCAATGGACGCTCTCGTGATGACCTACTACTCGTGAGCGTGCTCTGGTGCGCCGACGCCACGCAGGCGGCGATCCACGACTGGCGAGCGAACTTGGGCGGCAGAGGGCGTGGATCGCGGTGCGGCGCATGCTTTCGTCGCGTTTTCCGTCCACACGCGGGCGCGTGGTGTCACCTGGATGCAGAATAGCGCCGCTGGAAGGCAGCTCTCCCCGCGCGTCTCTAATACCGAACGAACCGGATCGCGCGCAGAATCGGAGGAACTCCACATGAGCACGATCTTCGCCCTCAACACCCTGTGGATCGCCTTCGCGCCGCCATGGCGAGCACACAGAACACTCAACACGCCCGAACACCCAAGGCCCCACATCCCCGCGCACCCGGCTCGCCCGATCTGCTCCTTCGTTCGGCGCGCGAGCCACTCCACGATGTGCTAGCACTCCCGGGGCCAGCGACCAACCTCTTCGTGACCACCGCCGACCCCGAGACGCGCAAGTTCATCGTCTACGTTCCGAGCACGTACTCCGCCGCGCACGCCACCCTATCCCGTCGTCTACATGCTCCACGGCACAGGTCAAACCGCGCAGATCATCCTCAGCAGCACGACCTGGAATCACGCGGCCGAGGGCTCGAGTTCGTCGCGGTGTAATCCGCAGGCTCTGCCGTACCTGCTCCTCGACGGCACGACCGAGAGCGAAGTGGCTTCTCCGACGAAAGTCGCCGATCACGTCGTCGATCCGTCCGAGCTGCCGATGGCCGACGACGTCGTCTTCCTGCGCGAGCTCCACAACACGCTCGGGAACGCCTTGAACATCGACTGCGATCGCATCTACGCCAGCGGCTTCCTCCAACGGCGGCGCCTTCCGTCAAGACGAAGATCCCACGTCGATCTGGGCGACGTGTTCGCCGCGACGACTTCCTCGGGCGGCATCGGATCTCCGCCGGCGTGCCTGCGGATTTCTACACCGACGAACGGTTTGATGTTCCGGCCGCACTTCGAGGTCGTGGGCACTGACGGACGACAAGAAGCAAGCGACCTGCGTCGCGGCCGGCGATCTCCTCCTCGGCGAAGCTGCTCTCCGCGCCACATCGCCAGACGTCATCGCTGACACGCCGTGCATGTGGGATCCGCTGAACCTCTTCGCGCGCTGAAGCGTTGGGTCTCGACCCGCGCTGTACGCCGCCGTCGAGTACGTGCCGTTCACGCAGTTCATCTGGAGCAGGAGGTGCTTCCGGGTCCCAGTCGAGGAAGTATCGCTTCCGAATCGCTTCCAGGACATGTCGCTTTCGAGTATCCGAGCGGGAACAACTACCCGACGGACTATGTGCCCGATCTTCTATCAGTGGATGAGTCAGTACGCGGTAGAGTCGGGTGTCGTGGGAGGGTAGGGGACACCCACACTCTCCGCGCGGCCGGGTGTCACGATCGAACTCAGTTGCTGCTGGCCTGAAGGCGATGACGGCTGCTTGCCGGCGATCCGCAGAGCTCGACGTCGGCAGCATGCTCTCGCCGGAAGATCCTGAGCTGAGTTCGCAAAGATCCTGACAAGCGCGGTTCTCGACCTTGGCATGTTAGCCGCCGCACCCGCTGCCGGGCAGCGCCGACACTGGAACACATCCATGAACCTGCTCATTCCAATCACTCTCGCCTGCCGCTTGGTCGTTGCTGGAGCTCAGTCGGGCTGCTTCACCCACAGCGCGAAACCCACGAAGGACGACTCCCATGCATCTCGGCAACTTCTCCGTCAGCCTCACCGTGAAGGGACATCAAAGCTCTCGAAGGCCTTCTACGAGAAGCTCGACTTCAAGCAGGTGGCCGGCAAGCTCGAGCAGAACTGGGTCGTCACTCCAGAACGGCACCACCGACGATCGGTCTGTTCCAGGGCATGTTCGAGAAGGAACACCTGACCTTCAATCCGGGCTGGGACCACGAGAGCGAAGACGCCGAAGGATTTCAGGACGTGCGCGAGCTGCAGCGCACCCTGAAGCAGCGCGCATCGAGCTGCAGACCGAAGCCGACGCGATCCACCGACGGCCCGGCGAGCTTCACGCATCGCCGATCCCGACGGCAATCCGATCCTGGTGGATCAGCACGTGCCGAAGCCGAAACGCTAGCGCTGCTTCACTCCGCGCCGATCGCCTGTCGGTGGAAGTTCGGCGGACGCCGTCAGCGGACCGCGGTCCCTGAACATGCGGTAGGAGCGTCGGATCGGGATGACGGTTCGCCGCGGTCTGCAGCCCCGATGACCGCGCATCCGGAGTCAGCTCCGGTGGCAGAGAGTGCGGCGGGCGGGCGAGCTTTCAGCTCGTCGAACGAGCGGTCGATCCGTTCTCTGCAGTCGCTCGAGATGATCGTGTGCGCGTGCTCGGCGCATCGCCGTGGCCGCGACGTCGCGCGCATCGGATCGACCGACGCGTCGCGCGCGGACTCGCGCCTCATCGAGACGCTCGCGTTGCCTCCCGTCGCGCCGCGCGCCATGCACTCTTTGCCATCTCGGTCGCGTCGCTTGCTTTTTCTCCGGAAAGTCAATCTTCCGCTGCCTGACGCACCACTTACTCGCGCCATGAGGCACGCGCACGGACGCGCGGGCCCAAAGGCGGCCAAAGACTTGGCGCAACGCGTTAAGGTACGCGACAGGAGGGTCATGTCTTGGAAGAGTCTGTTCTGCGGGAAAAGTGAAACTGCGCATCTTCTGTGCGTTGCTCTGTCTGGGAGGACTGACATTGGCGCACGTCGTCTCGGCTCCAGACGTTCGGGACTCTCGACCAATCGGACAGCGCGCCATTGAGCGGGGTTCTCGATCCACCAGAGTTTCTATGGACCAGCTCAGCTCCGGAGATCTCAACGGCATTATCTGGACGGACCGGCGTCACCGCAGGGGACCCGTTCAAACCGTACCTGCGGCTCATCCGGCAGCAGTTCAATACCTGGAACGATCTCTTCTCGAACGGGGTGGACGGTGCGCTGGACCTCCCTCAAGCAGATCTGGCCGATCTTTCATGGGTTGGATCGGCACATTGCTCGGGGTATCGTCGTCGCGATCTTCGGCCTCATTTACTGCGGAGGCCTCGACAAAGGAGCGTCAGAGCTGCAGCTTCCGCAGACCAGCGTGTACGGCATGCACGCCATCGAGTCGAACCCGCTCCAATTGACTCGATCGCGGATCGGTCACGACATCTTCATCGGCGTCGGCAAAGGGTCGGAACGATCAGCCAGAATCAAGGTCACGGCGTTCTTCGGAAACGTCAACAGGAGACTGCGCGGTATCGGACAAAGTCCAACCTGAAGTTCTTCTACAAGGACGTTGCAGTACAAAGCGCACCGTGGCGTTCGGTCCGCTGGACCAGAGTCAGCGTCACGGTGACGCTGAACTCGCCGTTGGGAGGCGTCCACAAGTCGGTCGATCTCGACGGCGCTCCCGGCGACGTGGACAACTTCCTCTACGACCAGGCCAATCAGACATCGGCGGTCTGGACCTCCAGGACACGCTCGCGTTCTACGCAACCACCACCGTGCCCACCAGCTTGAAGACCGTGGTGGAGGACGTATTGCATTGCCGTACCTCGCGCACGCGTCGTGGAAAGCTGAATGCACCTGGGTCCAGCTCTCGGGCGGCGGCCAGCAGAACCGGTTCAACGATAATCGGGCCGCCCAGCAACGTCGGCGCCGCGACGTACAGACGCTCGCCAGCAACGTCGCCGCGCACAGGACCAAGTCTTGTTCCGCAACCTGCACGGGTCCGTGCTCCTCAATCAGCAGCTGGATCGGACTCGCCGAATCATGTGGTGACCTGCACCGACTTGTCGCTGTTCAGTCAGGGCAATCCGCTCGTGAAGCCCAGCTGGGGGCCGAGGGCGCGAACGCGGAAGGCACGTACCACGTCGTTCCGCAACTTCAACCACGTGATGATCGCCGGCATTCGCAGCGCGGTCTGCGCAACGAGCTGAAGCTCGATAGCCCATACATCGTCTCATGCGGATTCGGCCGGCTGGTACCCGAGGCCATTCCTGGCGGCTCGCCGGATCGCGGCACGCTCGAACCTGCTCAGGACGGCTTGTTCGTCGGCGGTTCGCCCATCGGGCAGCCTGGCATCCCGATCTCAGACACCGTGCCGCTTTTACCAATTGAACGCGCTGCTCAACCACGACGGCTGCGGGCGTCGGTCGACTGGGCGATCAGCGCCTTCACGGCCTCGAGCTCCGCGTTCGCGTGTGCGAGGTCAGAATCTGATCCCTCTGGCGCTCGGCACCGGTCCGGCGACGGCTAGCAATACGTAACC
>ERZ1370068.9763-contig-8516_pt1 | contig 34095 bp, 50 predicted proteins | sample MGYA00561227_ERZ1370068 | MGnify/ENA primary metagenome ERZ1370068 (study PRJEB38410, sample SAMEA6850437) | metagenome | study: Metagenomic assessment of the ecological functions of the soil: analysis of the soil microbiota associated with the...
GGTAGCGCCGGTTACCAGTTACGTATTGCTGTACGGCTGGGTCCGGTCCGGCGGGGACCATTGTGTTCTGCGCCGGCGCCAACATCCGCATGCTGGCCGGCTCCTCCCACGCGCCACAAGGTCAACTTCTGCAAGTTCACCAACGAGACGCGCAACTCGCATGGAGGATGCGAGCGCCGCGCCAGCGGGCAGAAGTACATCTGCGCCATCCGCGGCACGGCGGCAGGCGGCGGCTACGAGCTGGCGCTGGCGACCGACCACATCCTGCTGGCCGACGACGGCAGCTCGACGGTGGCGTTGCCCGGAGCTGCCGCTGCTGGCCGTGCTGCCGGGCACCGGCGGGCTCACCCGCGTCACCGACAAGCGCAAGGTGCGCCGCGATCTGGCCGATGCGTTCTGCACGGTCGAGGAGGGCGTGAAGGGCGCGCGCGCGGTCAAGTGGCGGCTGGTCGACCAGACGGTGCCCAACTCCAAGTTCGAGCAGGCCGTGAAGGACACCGCCAAGAAGCTCGGCGCTCAATCCGACCGGCCGAGCGACGCCGAAGGCATCGCGCTCACGCCGATCGCGCGCAAGATCGACGCGGACAGCGCGTCACCTATTCCAGCGTGAAGGTCGAGATCGATCGCGACGCGCGCCGCGCGACGCTCACCATCCTGGGCCCCGACCGCCGCGCCGCCCGCATCTCGCCGAAGCCATGCGCAGCAGGGCGCCGAGTTCTGGCCGCTGCGGCTCGCCCGCGAGCTCGACGATGCCATCCTGCATCTGCGCCTCAACGAGCCCGAGATCGGCGTCCTGATCTTCAAGTCGCAGGGCGAGCCGGCGCAGGTTGCTCGCCTACGATGCCTTCCTCGACGCCAACAAGGGCCACTGGCTCGCCCGCGAGGTGCTGCACTACTGGAAGCGCGTGCTGAAGCGGGTGGACCTCACCTCGCGCTCGCTGGTGGCGCTGATCGAGCCCGGCAGCTGCTTTGCCGGCACGCTGGCCGAGATCGTCTTTCGCCTGCGACCGCTCCTTCATGCTGATCGGCGGCCTGCCCGGCGACAACCGACCGCCGGCAGCGCTGACGCTGTCGGCGCTCAACTTCGGCGCCTATCCGATGAGCAACGACCTGACGCGGCTCGCCACGCGCTTCCTCGGCGAGCCCGGCAAGCGTCGACAAGGCCAAGGCCGAGACGGGCAAGGCGCTCGAAGGCGGAAGACTGCGACAGCCTCGGCCTCGTCACCTCCGCGCTCGACCACATCGACTGGGACGACGAGGTGCGCATCTTCCTCGAGGAGCGCTCGAGCTTCTCCGCCGACGGCCTCACCGGCATGGAGGCGAACCTGCGCTTCGCCGGCCCGGAGACGATGGAGACGAAGATCTTCGGCCGCCTCACCGCCTGGCAGAACTGGATCTTCCAGCGCCCCAACGCCGCCGGCGCCGAAGGCGCGCTCGAAGCGCTACGGCACCGGCGTGAAGGCGAATTTCAATCCGGAGAGGGTTTGAAGACGTGAGTGGTCAGATGGTCAGTCGTGAGTGGTGAGGATGAACGGAGGCCGACGCACCGAAGCCCCTATCTACCACTGACCACTCACCACTGACCATCTCACCACGACCAAGTCATGTCCGACCGGACCCAAGGACGCCAACCAATGCCCGAAACCACCACCGTCGACTACTCGACCAAGATCCCCAACAACGTCGGGCCTGATGGACGACCAGCGCGTCCTGAAGGCGCTGGAGCAATGGCACCCGGGCTACATCGACTGGTGGATGACGCATGGGACCCGAGGGCTTCCAGACCTCAGACGTCTATCTGCGCACCGCCATCAGCATCGATCCCAAGGGCTGGGCCAAGTTCGACTACGTCAAGATGCCGGAATACCGCTGGGGCATCCTGCTGGCGCCGCGGCAAGAGGATCGTCAGGTCAATTTCGGCGCGCACAAGGGCGAGAAGGCGCTGGCAGGAGGTGCCGGGCGAGTACCGCGCCATGCTGCGCCGGCTGATCGTCGTCCAGGGCGACACGGAGCCGGCGAGCGTCGAGCAGCAGCACCTCCTCGGCAAGAGCGCGCCCTCGCTCTACGACATGCGCAACCTGTTCCAGGTCAACGTCGAGGAAGGCCGCCACCTGTGGGCCATGGTCTATCTGCTGCAGAAATATTTCGGCAAGGACGGCCGCGAGGAGGCCGAAGAGCTGCTGGTGCGCCAATCCGGCGACACCGACAAGCCGCGCATGCTCGGCGCCTTCAACGAGGCGACGCCCGGACTGGCTCTCCTTCTTCATGTTCACCTTCTTCACCGACCGCGACGGCAAGATGCAGCTGGAGAGCCTGGCGCAATCGGGCTTCGATCCGCTGTCACGCACCTGCCGCTTCATGCTGACCGAGGAGGCGCACCACATGTTCGTCGGCGAGACCGGGCGTCGGGGCGCGCCATCGAGCGCACCTGCCAGGCCATGAAGGAGGCCGGCATCGAGGACCCCAACGACATCGCCGCCGTGCAGGAAGCTCGGGCGTCATCGATCTGCCGACCATGCAGAAGAAGGCCAACCTGCACTTCACGCTGTCGCTCGACCTGTTCGGCTCGGAGGTCTCGACCAATGCGGCCAACTACTACAACTCCGGCGTCAGGGCCGCTTCCAGGAGACCCGCATCGAGGACGACCACCTGCTGACCAACGCCACCTACCCGGTGAGCAAGCTGGTCGACGGCAAGGTCAAGATGGTCGACGAGCCGGCGCTGACGGCCATCAACATGCGCCTGCGCGACGACTACGTCGCCGACTGCGCCAAGGGCGTGGAGCGCTGGAACAGGGTGATCGAGAAGACCGGCGTGAACTTCAGGCTCGACGCTGCCCCACGTGGCCTTCCATCGCCACATCGGCGAGTTCCAGAACGTCAAGGCGTCGCCCGCAGGCGAGGTGCATCAGCGAGGCGGAGTGGGCCAAGCAGCAAGGACCAGTGGCTCCCGTCCAAGGACGACGGCGACTTCATCGAGAGCCTGATGGCGCCCGTGCTGGGAGCGCGGCAAGTTCGCCTCCTGGATCGCCCCGCCCAAGGTCGGCATCGACAACAAGGCCGGCGACTTCGAGTACGTGAAGATCCATCAGGGTTATGCGAGAATCTCCTCTCCCTCACGCCCTTCGTGGGGAGAGGGTTAGGGATGGGGCGGTCGCTTGCTCCGGCGCTCGTTGCTGCCCTCACCCCGACCCTCTGCCCGCAAGTACGGGAGAGGGAGAACGCAGGGTCTCCCATGAACGCGCCGAGCGCTGTCCTCCGAGTTCAAGAAGCAGCATCTCATCGACCCTGAGATCTGCATTCGCTGCAATACCTGCGAGGCCACTTGCGCCTGGTCGGGGCTGTCACGCATGATGACGCCAATTACGTGGTCGATGCGGACAAGTGCAACTATTGCATGGACTGCATCGCGCCGTGTCCGACCGGCTCGATCGACAACTGGCGCGTCGTCAAGGCGCCGTATTCGCTCGCCGAGCAGCTCGGCTGGACCGAACTGCCGCGCCAGAGGATTTCGGCGAGGCGGCTGCGGCAGCGACGCGAGGCCCGTCGAAAGCGAGGTCGGCGCGCTACTGGAGCAGGCCCACGCCGGCAGTGGCGCAAGCCGGTGGCGCCGGTATCCGCCTCCAAGCCTGTCGTCAACCTGTTCACGCGCAGCAAGCCGGCCATCGCCACCGTACAGGGCAATACCGCATCACAGCCGCCGGGCTCATCGAGCGATGTCCGCCATATCGTGCTGTCGTTCGGCGCCACGGTGTTTCCAGTGTTGGAAGGCCAGTCGATCGGCATCGTCGTTCCGGCACTCGCTCTGACGGCCGCCCGCACGACGTTCGTCTCTATTCGATCGCCTCTTCGCGCGACTGGCGAGAAGCGCAACGCCAACAACGCTCAGCCTGACGGTCAGCGGGCCGAGGGCGGCATGCGCATCCAACTATCTGCTGCGGTCTGCAGGTCGGCGCCAAGGTGCAGGTGACCGGCCCGTTCGGCGCCACCTTCCTGATGCCGAACGACCCCAACTGCAGCATCTTGATGATCTGTACCGGCACAGGCTCGGCGCCGTTCCGGGCGCTTGCACCGAACGCCGCCGCGCGCGGCCGCTCCCGGCGCGCCCGGCAAGCTGGATGATGTGTTCTTCGGCGCGCACGCGCCCAGATCACGGCCCCCTGCAGAAAGTGCTCGACCGCCTGCTCGAGAAGCATCTGTGTTCTCGCCGCCTGCCCGGCCAATCAAGGAGTACGTGCAGGACCGCCATGCGCGCCGCAGGCGGCCGGTCGCCGACCTGCTGAAGGCCGAGCAAGGCCATATTTTCATCTGCGGCCTGAAGGGTATGGAAGCTGGGCGTCGAGGACGCTCTAGACAGTATTTGCCGTGATCACGGCCTCGACTGGGAATGCGCTCAAGCCACATATGCGCGCATCCGGCCGCTACCACGTCGAAACCTATTGAGAGGCGTGTTACTGATGAGCGGCCAAGCCTTGCGGAAGAACCGTTGCAAATGCCGGCCTGTCATGCGAGGCCAGGACCACGCGGACGCGGCGTCCGGCGCAGAACCTCCGTCGGATCAATCGCAGGATAGTTCGCATTTCGTAGGGTGATGCAGAGGTAGGGAGGAAGCTGATGTCAGATCGACAATGGCGCGGGCCACGTCCCGCAGAGGCGTAATCGAGGGTGGCGCAGCACTCGCGGCGGCCACCGACCGTGCCGACGGGTTGGGCCATCGCGCAGGCCAAGCCGCTTGAAGGTCGGGCCTGATGCTTCCCTACTCGGGCACCTTCGCCAAGCTCGGCGAGAACATCACGCTTCGCCATCGAGCTGCTGCTCGCCGAGAAGGGCGGCAAGCTCGGCGGGCGTGAGATCCAGATCGTCAAGCTCGACGATGAGTCCAAGCCCGAGAACGCGCCGCAGAACGCCGACCGCCTGGTCAAGCGCGACGCAGGTCGACGTCTGATCGGCACGGTGCATTCCGGGCGTGCAGATGGGCATCCGCAAGGTCGGTGTCAGGAGAGCGGCACGCTTACCATCGTGCCCAACGCCGGCAACGTCGCCGTCACGCGCAACCTGTGCGCCAAGAACGTGTTCCGCACGCTCCTTCACCAACTGGCAGCCGGCCTACGGCATGGGCTTGGCCGCTGGCGAAGAAGGGCTACAGAAGGCCGTCTGGGTGACGTGGGACTATGCGGCGGGCGCTGAAAGCGGCGCCGGCTTCAAGGAGGGCGTTCGAGAAGGGCGGCGGCCAGGTGTTGCCCAACCTCACGTCTGCCGTTCCCGCAGAACCAACTTCCAGCCGCTGCTCGCGCAGATTCCAGGGCTCGGCGTGGACGTGGTCGGTCTCGTTCTTCGCCGGCGGCGGCGCCGTGCAGTTCGTCAAGGAGTACGCGGCGGCCGGCCTCAAGGCGCCGCTGTGCGGCTCAGGCTTCCTGACCGAGGGCACGCTGGAGGCGCAGGGGTGCGGCGGCGGACGGCATCGAGACCGGGCTGCACTACGGCGACGGGCTCGACAACCCCAAGAACAACGCCTTCCGCAAGGCCTTCAAGGACAAGGCCGGCCGCGACGCCGACGTCTATGCCGTGCAGGGCTACGACGCGGCGCAGCTGCTGGCGATTGGGCCTCGAGGCCGTGCAGACGGCAAGCTCGAGGACGAGGCCAACCTCTACAAGGCCATGCGGGCGGCCAAGATCGACTCGCCGCGCGGTCCCGATCACGCATCTCGCCCGCGCAGGACGTCATGCAGAACATCTACCTGCGCAAGGTCGAAGGCGGCCTGAACAAGGTGATCGGCATCGCCGCCGAGAACCTCGCCGACCCGGGCACCGGCTGCAAGCTGACCGTGATGCCACACGCCTGCCGGAGCTCGGCCCGCGCCTGCGAAGACGGGGCCTGGCCTCATCCACTGAGCCCACGATCAGACCGCCATGGACTTTCCGGGATTGCTCGCGCAGCTCTCAACGGCGTGCAGTACGGGCTGCTGCTGTTCCTCATCGCCAGCGGGCTGACGCTGATCTTCGGCGTGATGGGCATCATCAACCTGGCGCACGGCTCGCTGTTCATGATCGGCGCCTACGTGGCCTATCTGGTGGCCCGCCAGTGCGGGATCGGTGTGGCTGGCGCTGCCGGTGGCGGTCGTCGGCGGCATTGCTGCTCGGCCTTCGTGCTGGAGCGCGGCCTGTTCCGCTACTTCTACGCGCGCGAGCATCTCGACCAGGTGCTGCTGACCTTCGCGCTGATCCTGCTGTTCGAGGAGGCGCGCTCGCTGCTGGTCGGCAACGACTTCTACTCGGTGCCGGTGCCCGCCCTGTTCGACTTCTCGGTGCCGATCACCGCCGGCTTCAGCTATTCGGCCTATCGCTTCGCGGTCATCGCGCATCTGCCTGGCGCTCGCCGGCGCTGCTGTTCCTGTGGATCGAGCGCACCCAGATGGGCGCCATCATCCGCGCCGCCGCCGAGAAGCCCGAGATGGTCGACGTGCTGGGCATCGATGCAGCGCGGCGTCTACATGACGGTGTTCGCGCTCGGCACCGCGCTGGCGCTGGTGGCGGGCGTGCTGGCGGCGCCGCTCTACTCCGTCTACCCCAACATGGGCGACGGCTTCCTGATCATCTCGTTCGTGGTGGTGGTGATCGGCGGCCTCGGCTCGGTCTCGGGCGCGTTCTGGTCGGCGCTGCGTCGATCGGGCTCGTCGACACGCTCGGCAAGGCCTACGTGCCGAAGGTGGCCGGTCTCGCCGTCTACGTGCTGATGGCCGCCGTGCTGCTGTGGCGGCCGTCCGGCCTGTTCGGCAGCAGCGCACATGACCGAAGCGCGGCGCATGCTGCCCGCAGATTACGGGCGCATAGGTCTGGCTGCGTCGGCGCGCGCTGCTCGCGGTAGCTCCGCCTCCTTGCGCCGACGCCTACTATGTCGAGCTCGGCACCTACGCGATGATCTGCCGCCATGCTGGCGCTCAGCGCTGCAGCTGCTGGTGGGCTGCACCGGACTGGTCAGCCTCGGTCACGCGCGCGTTCTACGGGCTTGCGGCCTATACCGTCTATCTCGTCACGCCGGCAAGGCAGCGGCCTGTCGATCTGGCATCACGCTGCCGGCCGCGGTGGTCGTCGCCGGTGCTGCGGCGCTGCGTGGTCGGCGCGCTGTCGCTGCGCACCCGGGGCTTCTTCTTCCTGATGGTGACGCTCGCGTTCGGGCAGATGATGTTCTTCGTGTTCCACGACACCAAGCTCGGTGGCGGCACCGACGGCGCCTTCCTCGCCCGGCCCGCTGCTGTCGCTGTTCGGTTGGGAGCTGCACGCTCAGTACCGGCGCCAGCGCCCATGGCCGCCTACTACGTCTCGCTCGGTGCTGCTGGCTGGCGATGTATCTGGGCCTGGTCGCTCCTGCTGCGCTCGCTGTTCGGGCGCGTGCTCGCAGGGCATCCGCGTCAACGAGCACCGCATGCAGGCGCTCGGCTTCAACACCTACCGCTACAAGCTCGCGGCCTTCACGCATCGCCGGCATGCTGGCGGGCGTGGCCGGGCCACATGTGGGCCATGCACCGCGGCTTCGTGAATCCCGAGTTGATCGGCTGGCACCGAGTCCGCCGAGGCGCTGCTGATGATCCTGCTCGGCGGCATCAGGCACACTGCACGGTCCCATCATTGGCGCGCTCGCCTTCACCGGCCTCCGCAGGTCATGACGAGTGGAAGCCGTTCGCTACGGTCTACGCCATCGGCCGCGAAGGTCGCGCTTCTGCAGCCCTGTCCGAGCGCCAGCTGCTGGTGGAAGGCGTCTGATCATCCTGCTGGTCGTGCTGGCGCTGCCGAGGGACTGAGCGGCATCGCCTTGCCGCGCTTTGCTCGCGCGACAAGGATGGGCGGCCACGCACCTGCCGCGATCACGCCGGCATCGGCCGCCGAGGTGCGCCCCAATGGCTGATGCGCGCCCATCGACACCGGCCTGTGCTCGCAACGCACGGGCTGACGCGCAGCTTCGGCGGCCTGATCGCGGTGCGCGATGTCTCGATCTCGGCTGCATCAAGGCAGAGCTGCACGCCGTGATCGGCCCGAACGGCGCCGGCAAGACCACGCTTGTCAATATGCTGATCGGGCGAGATCAAGCCGAGCGCCGGGCCGCATCGAGCTCGACGGCCGCGACGTCGGCAGGCGAGCCGACCTGGCGGATGACCAGGGCAGGGGTCGGCCGCTCGTTCCAGCGCACCAACATCTTTCCGACCTCGCCGGTGCTGGAGAACGTCCGCCTGGCGGTGCAGGCGGTCAGTCTCGGCGCCGCTGCGCCCCTGCCAGCAGGCAGTCGCAGCGATGGGGCCTCTGGTCGACAAGGCACGCGCCACGCCTGCAGCGAGTCGGTCTGGGCGGCACGGCAGGCCGGCTCGCCGGCGCGCTCTCGCATGGCGAGCAGCGCCAGCTCGAGATCGCCATGGCGCTCGCCGGCGAGCCCAAGGTGCTGCTGCTCGACGAGCCGCTCGGCCGGCATGGGGCCGGAGGAGTCGCGAGCGCGCTGACCGTGCTGCTGCAGGGCTCGCTCGCGAGCATGCCGTGCTGCTGATCGAGCACGACATGGATTTCGTATTCGCGGTCGCCGACTGGATGACCGTGATGGCAGAAGGCGCCGTGTTGGCCGAAGGCAAGCCGGCCGCCATCCGCGCCAACACGGCCGTGCAGACAGCCTATCTCGGGGGCATGCGTGATGCCGGCGGCCTCATCCGATCGCCCGCTGCTCGCCGGCAACGACCTCGACACCTACTACGGCCAGAGCCACATCCTGCGCGGCGTGTCGCTCGCGCATCGCGCTCAGGCGAGACCATTGGCCTGATGGGCCGCAACGGCATGGGCAAGACCACGCTGATCCGCACCATGATGGGACTCGTGCGCGCGCGCCGCGGGCACAGTGCTGGTCGGACGGCGCAGGACGTGACACGCTCGCCGACGCTTCGCCATCGCCCGCCGCGGCATCGCCTACGTGCCGGAGGGGCGCGGCATTTTCGCTGCGCCTGAGCGTGACCGAGAACCTGGCGATCGCCGAGCGTCGGCGGCGCCGATGGCCAGCGCCGCTGGACGGTGGCGCGCGTGCTCGAGCTGTTCCCGCGCGCTGGCCAGCGGCTGGCCAATCGCGGCGACCAGCTGTCCGGCGGCGAGCAGCAGATGCTGGCCATCGGCCGCGCGCTTGCTGGCCAACCCGCGTCTGATCATCCTCGACGAGGCCACCGAAGGCGCTGGCGCCCATCATCCGCGACGAGATCTGGCGCATCATCCGGCTGATCCGTGACAGCGGCGTCGCAACCCTGATCGTCGACAAGATCGCGTCGCGGCGGTCACCGACATCGCCGACCGCATCGTCATTCTCGTCAAGGGCGAGGTGGTGTTCGAAGGCAGCCCCGTCGACCTCGAAGTGCCAGGGAGCTGATGCACCGGCATCTCGGGGTGTGAAGTGATGCCGTTTGCCAACGTCAGAAGGCCGCCAGATTGAATATCGCATGATCCCGGGCGATGCGCTGGCGCAACCGACGCTGGTGTTCCTGCACGAGGGACTGGGTGCGCGGCGCTGTGGCGCGACTTTCCCGACAGGATCGCCGCCCGCCTCGGGGCGCGGGCGCTCATCTACTCCCGCTTCGGCTATGGTCAGTCGGACGGGCGCTGGCCAAGCGCACGCCGCGCTTCATGCACGAGGAGGCGCTCAAGGTCCTCCCGGTCCTGCTCGATCAACTGGGCATCGACAATCCCCTCTGATCGGCCATTCGGATGGCGCGTCGATCGCCATCATCCACGCCGCAGCCGGCGAGCGACCGGTCAGCGGACTGGCCCTGATGGCGCCGCACGTGATTGTCGAGCAGGTCTGCGTGGACAGCATCGCGCACATCCGCGACACCTATCGCACGGGGCCGCTCAAGTCGCGGCTGGCCAAATACCATGCCCGCGTCGATGATGCGTTCCTGGGCTGGGCCGACATCTGGCTGGAGCCGGAGTTCCGCAATTGGTCCATCGAGGGACTGGTTGCCAGCGTGCAGGCGGCCCATGCTGCTGATCCAGGGTACGGACGACGAGTACGGTACTGCTGGACCAGCTCGACCGCATCGAGGCTCGGCGCGCACGCGCACACGCAGCGCCTGGTGCTCGACCGATGTGGGCACTCCCCGCACCGCGATCAGGAGGCGGCTGTCATCGATGCCATCGTAGCCTTCGCCAAGGACGTTCGCCGCGGCGTGCGGCAGATCAATGGTCAGAAGGGAGAACGCGCATGAGCAAGACCTTCGCCTCCACCGGCGACATGGCCGAGAAGAAGATCACCTTCGCCGAGATCGGCCGCGACCTCTACGCCTTCACGGCCGAGGGCGATCCCAACAGCGGCGTGATCGTCGGCGACGACGGCGTCATCGTCATCGACGCGCAGGCGACGCCGGCGATGGCCGGGCTGGTCATCGAGCGGGTCGCCAGGTGACCGACAAGCCGATCAAGTACGTCGTGCTGTCGCACTACCACGCCGTGCGCGTGCTCGGCGCCTCGGCCTACAAGGCGCAGGAGATCATCGCCTCGGACGAAATGCCGCGCCATGATCGCCGAGCGCGGCAAGGAGGACTGGGATTCCTGAGTACGGCCGCTTCCCGCGCCTGTTCCGCGCCGCCGAGACCATCCCGGGCCTCACCTGGCCGACGCGTGACCTTCAAGGACCGCATGACGCTCTACCTCGGCAAGCGCCGCGTCGAGCTCGCGCTTCATCGGCCGCGCCCACACCGCCGGCGACATCGTCGCCTACGTGCCCGGACGCCAACGTGGTCTTCTCGGGCGACATCGTCGAGTACAAGTCGGCCTGCTACTGCGGCGACGCGCACTTCACGGATTGGCCGGCGACGCTCTCCGCGCCTCGACCGCGTCAAGGCGGACGCCCTGGTGCCGGGCCGCGGCGATGCGCTGGTCGGCGTCGACACGGTGGCCGAGGGCATCGCGCTGACCCGCGACTTCCTGCGCGACACTCTACGACGCCGGTGCAAGCGCGGCGCGGCGCGCGGCGCACCGCTCAAGGAGTGCTTCGACGAGGCCACTGCCGCCATGCGGCCCAAGTACGGCAGCTGGCCGATCTTCGAGCACTGCCAGCCGTTCAACATCGCCGCGCGCCTACGACGAGGCGCAGGGCATCGACACACCGCGCATCTGGACGGCGGAGCGCGACCGCGCCATGTGGGAAGCTCTGCATGGTAGGCCAGCACCCCGGCAGGACAACCGTGCGATCCCGGGGAAGCCAGAGGCCGGCCTCAACAGCCGGACGAGGCTGCCCGGACTCCGGCGAGGTCGGTCACGGAGGTCCCCGCTCTCGATGGTTGTGCGCGGCGCGCCCCGCACCATCGAGGCCGGGATGACCGTGGAAGGATCCCGCTACCGACGGAGTAGCGGAAGGTGCGGCCAGTCAGTTCCCGGATCGGCGTGTATCGCCATAGACCGTGACTGAGGTGCGTGCCGTCCTCGATGGCAGCGACAGCGCGCGCGAGGCAATCTTGCAGGCCGAGATCGCCTGCATCGAACTCGAACACGTAGGCCTTGTTCGCGCCGGCTTGGGCTGCAACCTCCGATGAGTCTCCGGGATGGCACGCCGTACATGCTGAGGCTGAGCAGAACGTGCGTGGGGGCCTCCGCGCACTCGATCTTGAAGCCGACGGCAACCAGTGACGCCCGCGTGCGCGTGTTCTGCCGTCGCAGATCACGCTCACATCGATGCCCCGCATGGCCCGCCCGGCCTTGCTTTCGATGATGATGTCGAACGCATCTCCCTCGGCCTGCTGCATGCGCTTGAACGCAAAGTGCCGCCTGCCGGTCGTAGGCGGGACTGTCGAAAACGATCTGGCCCGCCTTCGATGCGCCAGGTCCCCTCCGAATCCTTCGTCGTAGGCGCCGTAGGCGAGGAAATACCTAAACTGGCCGTCCGGGAGCAGCCGGATGCAGGAGCCGACCCTCCATCACACCGAGAGGCAATGAGGTGCCGGCCAGCGCCTTCACGCCTCCTGAGCTGGGACGGACGACGGCCATCCGCCCAATAGCAGGAAGAGGAAAAGGCCGTGCAGTCTTGAGATTGGTCTGCCGCGCGGTCCGAACCTAATGCGGGACGCACATGGCAACTGCGCGGCAGTTCGCCTCTGTGAAGGCCCTTGAAGACGAAGAAGGGCGCCGATGGCGATCAGGCACTGAAGCCGACCAGGTGGTTGAGGGTGAATGCTGCCTTCAGATAGAGCACCGAGAAGACCGCGAAGACGATCAGGGTGATCACCTCCTGCATCGTCTTGAGCTGTGCCGGGCTGTAGACGGCGGAACCATAACGATTGGCCGGGACAGCCAGACAATATCTGCACGAAGGCAATGCCCCAGCTCACCAGAATGACAATCCACGGGGGCCGGTCCAGGCATACTTCAGGTGGCCGTACCAGGCGAACGTCATGAACGACGTTGGACAGGAACAGCAGGGCAACCGGGAGTAGCAAGGTCGGCAGGTTGGGCATTGTAGGAGGTCCGTGCGCTTGGAGTGGGCAGCGGAATGTATGGCGAGATGTTGGGCGCGGCCCAGCCGATCGACGGAGGCGGTCGCGCTCTGTCGGATTTTCAAGACGGCGGGCGCAGGTGGCGGGCGCGCTGGACAGGCTGCAGGGGCGTGGCGATCGATACCGCATGAGCGATGTGCCGCCAGATCACCGCCCGAGCGCACTGGGCGATCGGCCCGACCAGGGACGTACCGTGCCGGCGCACCATCCGGTGGTGATCGTCGGGGCGAGGCCCCGTGGGCCCGTCGCCGCCCTCGACTTGGCGAGCAAGGGCCATCGCTGCGTCGTCCTCGACAGGAAGAGCAACCTGTCCGACGGCAGCCGCGCCATCTGCTGGGCCGGAGCGGTCTCTGGAGATCATGGACCGCCTCGGCGTGGGGCAGGCGCTGGTCGATACCGGCATCACCTGGAAGACCGGCAAGGTGTTCTTCGATACGCGGCAGGTCTACGAGTTCGATTTGCTCCCCGAGCAATGGCATCGGCGTCCGGCCTTCCATCAACCTGCAGCAGTACTACTTCGAGCACTTCTGCATCGAGGCCGCACGCGAGACCGGTCTGATCGACATCCGCTGGCTGGAGGAGGTGACGTGGCATGGAGCCGAGCGGCGATGGCGCCCTGCTCGACATCGGCACGCGCGGATGGTGCCTATCGCATCACCGCCGATTGGGTGATCGCCGCCGACGGGGCCCGCCCACGCTGCGCCGGTTGCTCGGCCTCGGTTTTGAGGGTCGCGTATTCCAGGACGCCAATTCCTGATCTGCGATATCAAGATGCCGATGCAGCGGCCGTGGCCGAGCGCTGGTTCTGGTTCGATCCGCCCTTCAATCGCGGGCAATCGGCCCTGTTGCACAAGCAGGCCGACGACGTCTGGCGGCTCGATTTCCGGGTCGGCAACGACGCCGACCGTGAAGCGGGAGAGTCAAGCCCGACGACGCCGCCCGGCGCGTGCGCGCCATGCTCGGTGAAGGCATCGAGGTTCAGCTTTCGAATGGATCAGCCTGTACCGATTCCAGTCTCGGCGGCTGGAAAAGTTCCGGCACGGCCGCGTCATCTTCGCCGGCGATGCCGCGCACCAGATGTCGCCATTCGGCGCGCGGCGGCAATAGTGGCATTCAGGATGCCGACAACCTCGCCCTGGAAGCTCGACCTGGTGCAGCGCGGGCTGGCGCGCCGGAGCGTCTGCTCGACAGCTATGCGGCCGAACGCATGCAGGCCGCCGACGAGAACCTAGCCATCACCATGCGCTCGGATCGACTTCATCTCGCCGAAAGGCGCCATGAGTCGCACCTTCCGCGACAGGGTGCTGGCCCTGGCTGAGACGCAGCCCTTCGCGCGGCGGCTGGTCAACTCCGGGGCGGCTGTCGGTGGCGACCTGCTACGCCGGCTCGGCGCTGAACGGCCCGGACGAGTTTGCGCCAGGCGATATGCCCGGCATACCCGCCCCGGCGCCGCCGCGCAGGACGCCCCGCTCGACAACGGCTGGTTGTTCGATTATCTGGAATGGGGGCTTCCAGGCTATCTTGTTCAGCCGTGACGGCGTTGTCCCCGCAGCCTTCGGGGATGTTCAGGCGAGCCTTGCCAGGGCAGATCAGCGGGCTAAATTCGCCATTGTTTCACGGGAAACAGCCTGCGCCCGCTATGGGGCCGAGCGCGGGCCCGCGCTGCTACCTATTCCGCCCCGATCAGCACGTCGCGTCGCGCGCTGGCGGGCTGATATGTGCCGGGGTCGATCGAGGCGGCGCTCGAGCGGGCCATGGCCAGAGGCCGAATTGAGGGTACGAGGTGCGCCATGCATTTGAAGCGCGAACCAAAGCGTCGGCGATTTCGATGCGCTGTACGCCGCCGTCATCGAGGCGCACAGCGACCTGAGCAGATCGGAGAGCGCAGCGCTCAACGCGCGGCTGGTGCGCTGCTGCTCGCCAATCACATCGGCGACAGAGGCCAGTGCTGCGCGAGGCGATCCAGCGTGGCGCGCGAGGTTCGATCGAGGCGAAGCGCTAGTTGTCATCCCGGCCTGAGCGCAGCTCGGGCCGGAACCAGGGCCACGTGGATTACCCGTTTGCAGTCGCGTCCCGGATGTGCGCCGGCGCATTCCGGGACGACAGACTAAGCCGCGTGGCCTGGTTGGCAACCGACTAAGCGCGCGCCGCCTTCTCCTTGGCCATCGCCAGTGCCCCGACAAAGTCCGGCTTGCCGGAGCCGAGCAGGGGCAGCCTGTCGACCAGCAGCACCTCTGACGGCACCATCAGCTCCGGCGCGCCCTTACCGCGGGCATAGCGCAGGAACTGCTCGCGGGTGACCTTGGCGTCGGTGGTCATCAGCACGATGCCGCTCGCCCTTGCGCGCATCGGGCAGCGCGACGGCGACCAGCGTAAGCGTCGGCCAGATCTCGGAGGCCAGCGCCTCGACCGCTGACAGCGACACCATCTCGCCGCCGATCTTGGCGAAGCGCTTGGCGCGGCCCTTGATGGTGATGAAGCCCTGCGCGTCGATGGCGACGATGTCGCCGGTGTCGTGCCAGCCGTCGGCCGGCGGCTCCAGCACGCCCGGGTTCTCGGTGCGGAAGTAGCCGAGCATCACGTTCGGCCCCTTGACGAACAGCCGGCCGCCCTCGCTGATGCCGGCCACCGGCTCGAGCCGCGCGTGCATCAGCGGCGACAGGCGGCCCGACGGTGCCCGACCGGTTGGCGATCGGCGTGTTCATGGCCAGCACCGGCGCCGTCTCGGTGACGCCGTAGCCTTCGAGGATGCGCACGCCGAAGCGTTCCATGTAGGTGCTGGCGCGTCGAGTCCTTGACCGGCCTCGGCGCCGGCCACGATCAGGCGGATGGTGCGCAGATCGTAGGGATGGGCGGCGCGCGCATAGCCGCTCGAGGAACGTGTCGGTGCCGAACATGATGGTGGCGCCGGTGTCGTAGATCAGCTCCGGCACGATGCGGTAGTGCAGCGGCGAGGGTAGAGGTAGACCGGGATGCCGCCCACCAGCGGCATCATCGAGCCCGCCCGTCAGGCCGAAGGAATGGAACACCGGCAGCACGTTGAACACCAGGTCCTCGCCGTTGGCGATCGACGCGGGCCAGGCACTGAGCGGTGTTGGCCAGACGTTGCGATGCGACAGCACCACGCCCTTGGGGTTGCCCTCGGAGCCCGAGGTGAACAGGATCACGGCCGGATCATCCGGCTTGGCGCGCGACAGCGCTGGCGTCCGCCCGCGAGCATGCCGGCGACCTTGTCGCCGAGGCTGATGCGCTGCGCGCATGTCCTCCAGGTAGACGATGTCACAGTATCTGCTGATCTCGCCGACCAGGCTCGATCAGCCGCGCCTTCTCGACGAACGCACGCGACGGTCACGAATCGACCGACACCTTGGCGGCGCGGCAGGCCGCCTCGACGCTGGCGGCGCCGCTGGTGAAATTGATCATGGCCGGCACGCGGCCGATCGACTGCAGGGCGAAGAACGTCACGGCGACGCCGGCCGAGTTCGGCAGCATGACGCCGATCGCGCCCCGCCGGGCGAGCTGAGACGCCTGAGCTTGCGCGCCCAGCACCTGGGCGCCGAGGATCAGCTTGCCGTAGCTGAGCTTGGTGCCGAGCGGATCGGCCGACGGCCGGCTTGCCGGTGTCGCGCGTGCTGCTTGGCATCGACCAGCGCCGCAAACAGCGTGCGGTCGCAGCGCGCCGTCTCGACGGCTGTGTCGACCATGATGTCCTGCAGGCGCCAGGCCCGCGGCCTGCCGGCGCGCCTTGCCCTCTGAGGCCGGATCGCACGCGTGAGCTTGCGCGCGCGGCAGAAACGTCACCGTGACCTTGGGGAAACAGCGCCTTCTTGATCTGGGTGGAGCGCAGATAGCCGAACGGCGAGCGCTCCGGCCCTTCGATGCGCACCGGCACGAGCCAGGCATCGGCCTTGTCGGCGATCATGGCCGCGCCGTCGTAGGCCTTCATCAGCCCGCCGGTGACGCGTGACGCGGCCCTCGGGGAAGATCACGATCGTCTCGCCGGCCTTCACCGCGTTGACGAGCGGCGCGGGCGGCCAGCGGCTTGGTCGGCTCCAGCAGGTGCGCGCGCATCACGCGCAGGAAGGGGGCGCACCCACCAGTTGCCTGCGCGATCTGCTTGTTGACGGCGAAAGCCGGCCTGCTTGGGCAGAACCGTATGCAGCAGCGAGCCCGTCGAGCAGGCTCACGTGGTTGGGGGTGATGACGACGCGCTGGTCCGGCGCCAGGAATGTTCTCAAGGCCGCTTCACCTCCAAGCCGAAAAAGCGCATGAGCGCCTGCCCGGCCCATGTCGCGCAGCAGCGCCGGAGCCCCAGGCGCGCAAGTCACGAAGCAGCACCACGGCGATAGCTTGAGCACGACCGAGCGCGGCGAAGACAGCGGACCGAGGCCCACACCGGCGGCCTGCAGCCCGGCAACGACGCGCGCCGGCTCCCACCATGTAGGCGGCGTTCGAGGACGTTGACCGACGGCGATGACGCGCGCGCGCCGGTCCAGGCGGTGCCCACGCCTGCACGGCGGCGAACGACGGCACGATGAAGAGACCGCCGCGCGACCGCCAGACCGAACAGGCGAGAGGAGCAGCGCCAAGCCGCCGGGCGAGCATCAGCACACTCAGCGCGCCGATCGGCTGGCTGCGCGCGCTAGCACCGACGGTGACCCAGCCGACGCGCCAGCGCAGAACAGCGCCCGATCAGGATGGCACCCAGCGGACACCAGCGCGAGGTTCGGCTTGGCCGTGGCTGGCGCCGGCCGCGAGCGCCGAGCCGATGCGCGATGCCGACCGTGAATACGGCCAAGGCACATGCGTCACCACCCCTCGCTGCCGCCGATGCTGTCTTGCACCAGGGCGGGCAGCAGCGACCAGCGCCACGAAGCCGACCAGCCAGAACCACGACACGATGTGCGCGCCGCCCCACAGGCGCCGGTCGCTCTGTCGCAGCTCGCGCAGCAGCGCCAGCGTCGAGGTCCAGGGATTGGTCGGTGATGGTGAGGCCAGCGGGGCGCCGGCCAGCCTTGGGATGGTGCGTGCGAACAGCCACGACGAGATTGCCAGCGCCAGCGATCACCAGCCGACGACGCTATGAGCGCTCTCGGCCTGCAGCCACGGCAATGCCGCCGGCGATGGTGCCGATCGAGGATCGCCAGGAAGGTCGCGCCTTCGATCGAGCGCGTTGCCGGCGGACAGCTCGGCGGTGCTCGAGCTTCTCCGGCAGGATGCCGTATTTGAGCGGGCCGAACAGCGAGGCCACGATGCCGAACAGGCCGAGCGCCAACGATCAGGATCGGCACCGAGTGCAGGAAGAAGCCAGTCGCGGCAAGGCCGGCGACGGGGATCTCGCAGAGCCTGATGCGCTCGGCGACGATGAGCCTTGTCGTAGCGGTCGGCCAGCTCGCCGCCGAGTGCGGAGAAGATGAAGAACGGGGCGATGAAAATGATGCCGGACAGCGTGATCAGCACGCCGGCGTTGCCGCCCGCCACCTGTCCCGAGCCGCGCGATGCCGAACAGGATCAGCATGGCCAGCGCGTTCTTCCAGGAAGTTGTCGTTGAGAGCGGAGCAGAGCTGGCACCAGAACAGCGGCGCAAAGCGCCGCGTCGTCATCAAGCTCTTGAACATGTCATCCCCAATCGGCCCTGACTGACCCACCTCGGCCAGGCGAAGGCCGCGTTCACCACAGTAAACCGCATCCTCTTTCAGAAAGATGGCCAGATAGAAGAAACGATGTTCAATTACCGTGCAATCACTGGGCGGGTCGGGACCGATCGGACGCTGTGAAAGTGTCGGCCAGGGCGCAAAATTCTCTTGAATCGGGGGTGGTCCGGCGCAGATAGCAGGCCAGAGCGCACGAGGCAGGTCTGAGCTATGCAATCAGAAGTTGCTGGCGCACATCCAGATCCACGTCAACGGCGAGGCCGCCGAGACGAGGGCCGCGTCGCTCGCGGACTTGGTTGCGGAGCTGGGCTTTGCCGAGGTCGCCGGTCGCCACCGCCCTCAACGGCGAGTTCGTGGCGAAGGCATGGCGCGTGCCGCCACCCAGCTCTCGGCGGGCGACCGCGTCGAGATCGTAGCGCCGCGGCAGGGCGGCTGATACCAACGACGGACCATGAACGCGATCGAACCCATCTCGCCGGCCAGCGCGACGCTGAAGCTCTATGGCGTCGAGGTCGCCTCGCGTCTGCTGCTCGGCACGGCGCGCTATCCCTCGCCGCAGGTGATGAGCGAGCGCGGTGCAAGGCCTCGCGCGCCGGCATCGTCACCGTGTCCGTGCGGCGCGAGCAGGCGCGGGGCCAGCACGGGGCAGCGCTTCTTCGAGCTGATCAAGGCGCTGGGCGTGCGCGTGATGCCCAACACGGCCGGCTGCCGCACGCCACGCGAGGCGATCACCACGGCGCAGATGGCGCGCGAGCTGTTCGCCACCGACTGGATCAAGCTCGAGGTGATCGGCAACGACGACACGCTGCAGCCCGACCTGTTCGGTTTGGTCGAGGCAGCAGCCGCGCTCAGCAAGGACGGCTTCAAGGTGTTCCCTTACACCACCGAGGACCTAGTCGCCGCCGAGCGCCTGCTGGCCGCCGGCTGCGAGGTGCTGATGCCCTGGGGCGCACCGATCGGCACCGGACGCGGGCTCGCCAACCCCTACGCGCTGCAAGCTCGCTGCGGCAAGTATTTCGCCAGCGTGCCGCTCATCATCGACGCCGGCATCGGTGCGCCCTCGCACGCCGCGCGAAGCCATGGAGATCGGCTTCGATGCGCGTGCTGCTGAACACGGCGGTCGCGTCTGCCGCCGACCCGCGTGCGCATGGCGCGGTGCCTTCGCGGCCGCGATCGAGGCCGGCCGCACCGCCTACGAGGCCGGCCTGATGGAGAGTGCGCGACATGGCGGCGCCGTCGACGCCGGTGGCCGGCACGCCGTTCTTCGATCTCGACCGGTCGTGATGGCAGCAGTGCCGGACGGCCTCGACCTGTTCTATCCGATCGTGCCCGACGTCGCCTGGCTCGAAGCGCCTGGTGCCGCTCGGCGTCAAGCACCATCCAGCTGCGCCTCAAGGATGCTTCGCCCGAGCGCGTCCGCCAGCGAGATCGCGGACAGCCTCGAGGTGTGCGCCCGGCACGAGCTGCCAGCTAATCGTCAACGACTACTGGCGCGAGGCGCTGGCGCTCGGCGCCGACTACATCCATCTCGGCCAGGAGGATTTGGCTGCGGCTGATCGTCGTCGGCGATCCAGGCCAAGGGCGTGCGGCTCGGCATCAGCACGCACAGCCGAGGAGGAGCTGGCCATCGCGCTCGCTGCAGAGCCTGCCTACATCGCGCTTGGGCCGATCTACGAGACGCGCCTCAAGGTCATGAAGTGGGCGCCGCAAGGGCTCGACCGCGTCGCCGACTGGAAGGCGCGCATCGGCGACCTGCCGCTGGTGGCGATCGGCGGCATCACGCCGGAACGGGCGGACGGCGTCGTCGGCGGCCGGCGCCGACAGCATCGCGGTGATTACGGATTTCTTCACCCATCCCGACCCCGAGGCGCGCGTGCGCCAGTGGCTGGCCTGGGCGGCGACGCTGCGCTGAGCGTTCTCGCACCTTGCCCGGAACTCTGCACTCCGTCCTGAGCCCGTCGAAGGACGACTGAGTTCACTATGCGCCCTTCGACAAGCTGCAGCACAGGATTGGAGACCTGCAACCCTCGGCGAACCGTCTCTTAATCTCACCTCACTATCTTTCCGCTGATTTTCCGGACCGAGCTGGTCCGGGGCGTACGCTGGAGCAGATGGGTGAATGACGTTCTGCGCATGCGCGAGGAGCTGCAGCAGGCCTTCGAGCAGGCTGCCGGCGCCGCGCGCGTCGATTGCCGTCTTGCTGCCGTGTCACAACGAGCAAGCCACCATCGCCCAGGTCATCGAAGGCTTCCGCCGCTCGCTGCCCTCCGCCGACATCTACGTCTACGACAACAACTCCACCGACCGCACCGCCGAGGTGGCGAAGGCCGGCTGGCGCCGTCGTGCGTTTCGAGCCCTATCAGGGCAAGGGCAATGTCGTGCGGCGCATGTTCGCCGACATCGACGCCGACATCTACGTGCTGGCCGACGGCGACCTGACTTACGATGCAAGCGCTGCGAGGCCAGCTCGTCGAGGCTCTTATCGAGCGCAATGCCGACATGGTGGTGGGCGTGCGCGTCAGCACCGCCGAAGCCGCCTATCGCCGGGGACACCGAGCCGGCAACCGCTCTTTCAACCAGCTGGTCGCCCGCCTGTTCGGCAGCGGCTTCACCGACATCCTGTCAGGCTACCGCGTCGATGTCGCGCCGCTTCGCCAAGTCCTTTCCCGCCGCGTCGTCCGGCTTCGAGATCGAGACCGAGCTGTCGGTGCACGCGCTCGACCTCAAGCTCGTCACCGTCGAGCTACCGCTTGTCTATGGCGAGCGGCCCGAGAACTCCAAGAGCAAGCTGCGCACCTATCGCGACGGCCTGCGCATCCTCGCCAAGATCGTCATGATGTACCGCGCGCTGAAGCCGCTGCAGTTCTACGGCATCATCGCATTCGGCCTCATGCTGCTGTCGATACTGATCGGCACACCGGTGCTGATCGAGTACGCGCATACCGGACTCGTGCCCAGGATGCCGACCGCACTGCTGGCCGCGGCCATCATGCAGCTCGGCTTCCTCAGCCTGGCGTGCGGCATCATCACGGACGCCGTCGGCGCCAACCGGCGCGAGCTGAAGCGGATGCAGTACCTGCAGCTGTCGGCACCGGCTCGCTCGCATGCCGCACCCAACCATCCGAACAGCCCGGAGAGACGAGTGAAAACCGCCGAGCTGGTTGACGAGAAATACTACCAGGCGGCGGCACCCGCTCGCTCGGCGAGCGCATCACCGTGCTGGCGCGCGACCGCATCTACGACGATTTCATCGGCCATCTGCCAGCCGCGCAGCGGAGACACCATCCTGGACGTCGGCGTATCCGACGTCGTCAACGATGCCGCCAACATGATGGAGCGCAAGTATCCGTTTGCCGAGCTGATCACGGCTGTCGGACTGGGCTCAGGCGAGGATTTCCGGGCCGCCTACCCGCTGACAGCGTATACAGCAGATCGCCGCCAACCAGCGCCTGCCGTTCGCAGATCGGCAATTCGACATTGCCACTTCCAACGCCGTGCTGGAGCACGTCGGCAGCCCGGCGCATCAGGAATTGTTCGTGCAAGAGCTGATCCGCATCGCGCGCAAGGTGTTCATCAGCGTGCCCAACCGCTACTTCCCCGTCGAGCACCACACCGCCATTCCGTTTCTGCACTACTCCGATGCAGGCTTCCGTTCGGCGTGTCGGCTCCTCGGCAAGAGGAGTGGACCGACGCTGCGAAATCTCATCCTCATGTCGCGCAGGCGCCTCGCGAGGCTCGTGCCCGCCGGCACCAGAGCCGAGACGGCCTACACGGCCTGAGGCTCGGGCCGTTCAGCTCGAACCTCTACCTGTTTGTCGATCAATCGGCCGGCGCTTGAGGCTTTTGCGCGGCGAGGCCCTGGATTTGCCAATGCGTCTCCGACAATTCTCGCGATTGCCTGCTCCTGCTGGTCGCATCGCTCGCGCTCATGCTGCCGGTGCTGCGCTTCTACTGGCCGGCCGGCGGCGGGCTCGATGTGGTCGGTTATCCGCTCGGCCGCGACTTCATCAACGTGTGGTCAGGCCCGCAGGTTGCCTTCGGCAACAAGGTCTCGGCTCTTGTTCGACCTGCGTGGATATCATGAAGCCATCGGGCGCCTGTTCGGAACGCCGTTGCCGTTCCACAACTGGGGCTACCCGCTGTTCACCCTGCCGGCCTTCTGGCCGCTGGCGCAGCTGCCCTATTTTTGGGCGCTGACTATTTGGACGACCGGCCTGTTCGCGGTGTTCGCCGCCATCGTGCTGGGCGAGGTCGAGCTGGCGCGGCGGCGACAGGCCCTGCTGCTGTTGGCGCTGACACCAGCCTGCCTGATCAACACCATCGGTGGCCAGAATGGCTTCCTGAGCGCGGCCTTGTTCCTGGGCGGCGTGCTTCAACATCGATCGGCGGCCGATCCTCGTCCGGCGTACTGATCGGTCTGCTGACGTTCAAGCCGCATCTCGGCATCCTGCTGCCGTTCGCGCTGGTGGCGCTCGGGGCCTGGCGCGCTTATCGCCGCCGCCGTCGCCACGGCACTCGCGCTGGTTGCCGCGGTCGGCACCGTCATATTTGGACTGGATGCCTGGCGCGACTATTTCGCGGTCGTCGGTGCCTTACCAGGGCGAGCTCCTGCGCCAGTTCGAGGGCTTCTACACCACGATGATGGTGTCCGTGCTGGCGAGCGCGCGCCAGCTCGGCTTGTCCTATCCGGTCGCGCTCGGCCTCGCAGGTGGTCGTCTCGATATGCGCGATTGCGCTGGCCTGCTGGGCGGTGCGGCGCATCGCCGATCCTTGCGCTCGCGCCTTCGTGCTGGCGGCGGCCACGCTGCTGGCCACCCCTATGCCTTCAACTACGACATGACGGCCCTCGGGGCGGCGCTGGTGTGGATCATGGTCGGACGCCTCTGCCATATCGCCCCGAGGCCGGATCCGATCTGACATCCTGGCCTGGCTAGCTCCTCCGGCGACCATGATGCTTGCGCTGTACGGCAGCCACCTGCCCCTGTGATCACGCTGTTCGTGCTGTCGTCCACGTTCGCGGTGGCAGTCCTGGATGCAACCTCGCCTGAGCCGCGGCAGCTCGCCGCCGCCTAGCCGTGCGCCGCAAAACCAGTGCGGCGCGGCACGGCGTTCATTCTGCTTCCGATCTTCCTGTGGAATGTGACAAGAACACCCGTACTGGACTTTAGACAGCGGGCAAATCCGAAGGTAGCCGCGTGTTGCTTGATCGTTGCATGGGCGTGCGGGAGACGGATGGCTTACCGGTTCAAACTGCAAGAGCCGCTCGCGCAGGAGGCGCGCCGCGTTGCGCCTCGAGCAGATCGACATCGCCGAGGAGAAGCTCGCCAGCAAGGACGACGTGGCGAGCGCCATTCACGACGCCCGCCGCTGCCTGAAGCGGCTGCGCGCCTGATCCGCCTGGTCCGCCCGGCGCTCGGGGACGGCGTCTACCGGCGCGAGACTGAACGCGTCGCCGGTGCCGGCCGGCTGCTGGCTGGCGCGCGCGACGTGCACGTCATGCGCCTGACCGCCAGCCAAGCTGGAGAGCCGCTTCGGCCCGCTGCCCGACGGCGGCGGCAAGCGCCTACAGGCTATGCTGACCGCCAGCGCCGCCTGCCATCCCGTCCGGCACCGTCAAGGACGGCCGGGCCCAGGCTCCTGCAAACGCCTTAGGCAGACGCGCAAGTTCTTTGCTCGGCCACGCGCTGGACGGCGTGTCGGCTCGAGGCGCTCGCGGAGGGCTTGGAGCGCTGTTACCGCAAGGGCCGCCGGGGCTTCGAGAGGCATTCCGCAGGCCGTCGGATGAGTCGCTTCCACGCCTGGCGCAAGTCCGCGCAGCGGCATTGGCGGCACATGCAGCTGATCTCGCGTGCCTGGCCGGAGGCGTTATCGGCGCGGGCCGGCGAGGCCAAGGAGTCGTCGCGGCTGCTCGGGCGAGGATCATGACCTCGCCGTCCTGCTCGCCCATGTAGCGCAGGCTGCGCCGGAAAGCTCTGACGCGTGAGGACATAGCGGCCATCAACAGGCTTGTGCCGGTCCTGTCAGGCCGAGATCCGGGCGCAGGCCGAGCCGCGCGGAACGCGGCTGTTCGCGGAGCCGGCCGAGGAGCTGAGGAGGAGGATCGAGGCCTACTGGTCGTCGGCCTGCCGCCTGGCCGAATGCCAGCCTGCCGAGGAGCGGCCTCCGCCAACGCGCAGAGCCTCGACGACCGAGTCGCCGGCATCGCCGCCGCAAGGCGCAGGCTGGCTTGACGGAGAAAGAATGCGCTGTGTCGCGGTCACACGGCCTCCTCCGGCACGCCTTGCCTGCCATTCCGGCCCGCAGATCAGGCCCGAGTCGAAGGCGGCCGTTATGGTTTCCGGCAGATCGTTGGCCGGTGGTTCGTCGCGACGGCGAGCGGCCAGATGACCGCCGTGCCTAGGTAGTGATGGTCATCGGCGGGCAGCCGTAGTAGCGTGAGGCGGCAACTGCGCGGAGACGAAGTGACCAATGCATGTTGCCATGATTGGCGCGGGTTACGTCGGCCTGGTGTCCGGCGCCTGCTTTGCCGACTTCGGCCACAGTCGTGACCTGCATCGACAATGACCCCGCCAAGGTCGCGGCGCCTGAAGCGCGGCGAGATGCCGATCTTCGAGCCGGGCCTCGCCGAGCTGGTCGCCAGAACGTCGCGAGCGAACCGCCTGTCCTTCACCACCGACCTCGCCGGCGCGGCCAAGGCGCGCGGACGCCGTCTTCATCGCCGTCGGCACGCCGTCGCGGCGCGGCGACGGCCATGCCGACCTCACCTACGTGTATCCAGGCGGCGCCGCGAGATCGCGCCGCACCTCGACGGCTACAAGGTGATCGTCACCAAATCGACGGTGCCGGTCGGCACCGGCGACGAGGTCGCGCGCATCGTCGCGCGAGGCCGCGGCCGGACGCCCAGTTCGCCGTCGTCTCCAACCCGGAGTTCCTGCGCGAGGGCGCCGCCATCAGCCGACTTCATGCGGCCCGACCGCGTCGTGATCGGCACCGACGACGAGCGCGCGCGCCAGGACGTCATGCGCCGAGCTCTACCGGCCCGCTGTTCCTCAACCAGCACGCCGATCGTGTTCACCGGAGCGGCGCACGCGCCGAGCTGATCAAGTACGCCGCCAACGCCTTCCTGGCCACCAAGATCACCTTCATCAACGAGATCGCCGACCTGTGCGAGCAGGCCGGCGCCGACGTGCAGGAGGTGGCGCGCGGCATCGGCCTCGACAACCGCATCGGCGCCGAAGTTCCTCAACGCCGGCCCCGGCTATGGCGGCTCGTGCTTCCCCAAGGACGCTGCTGGCGCTGCTGCAGCACCGGCGCATGACTTCGGCGCGCCGATCCGCTCGATCGAGACCGTCATCTCCGTCAACGAGCAGCGCAAGCGCGCCATGGCGCGCAAGGTCATCGCCGCCTGCGGCGGCAGCGTGCGCGGCAGCACCATCGCCGTGCTCGGCCTCACCTTCAAGCCCGAACACCGACGACATGCGCGAGGCGCCGTCGATCGCCATCATCACGGCGCTGCAGGATGCCGGCGCCGCGCATCCGCGTCTTCGACCCCGAAGGCATGAAGCACGCGCGCGCCGTGCTGGATGACGTCGAATACGCCGAGCGACGCCTACTGCCTGCATCGAGGGCGCCGACGCGCTGGTCATCATCACCGGAGTGGGACGCCTTCCGGAACCTCGACCTGACAACGCGTCAAGTCGCTGCTGCGCAAGCCGGTGGTCTGCCGATCTGCGCAACATCTACCGCCCGGAGGAGATGGCCCGGCTCGGCTTCAGCTACGTCAGCGTCGGCGCCCCAAGGTCGACACGCGCAGCTGAGCGACCCACGTGCACTGCGTTGTGATACATCGCGTCGTGCCACGGCACGACGAGCGCCGACACCGCAGCACTGCCGGACGGCCACCCGCGCCGTCCGCCATCGGCCGCATCGGCGTCGCTGCTCCTCAACCTCGGCACGCCCGACGGCACCGACTACTGGTCGATGCGGCGCTATCTCAAGGAGTTCCTGTCCGACCGGCGCGTCATCGAGGTGCCGCCGCTGGAAATGGTGGCCGATCCTCAACCGGCATCATCCTGACGGTGCGGCCCGGCCGCAAGGGCAAGGACTACGCCAAGATCTGGAACAACGAGCGCAACGAAGGCCGCTCAAGACCATCACGCGCGCGCAGGCCGACAAGCTGGCGCGCTGCGCTGGCGTGACGAGCGCATCGTCGTCGACTGGGCCATGCGCTACGCCAGCCCGAGCACCGCCGAGCGCCTGCGCCCGCTGCAGGCGCAGGGCTGCGACCGCATCCTGCTGGTGCCGCTCTATCCGCAGTACGCGGCAGCCACCACCGCCACCGCCTGCGACCAGGCCTTCCGCGCGCTGATGCGCATGCGCTGGCAGCCGGCCGTCCGGGTCGCGCCGCGCCTACTACGACGAATCCCGGCCTACATCGAGGCGATCGCGGCATCGGTCCGCAGCCATCTCGGCCACGCTCGACTTCGAGCCCGAGCACCATCATCGCCTCCGTTCCACGGCATGCCGCAGGCCTATCTCGAAGCGGGCGACCCCTATCACTGCCAATGCCAGAAGACCTCGCGGCTGGTGCGCGAGACGACTCGGCTGGCCGGCCGACCGCTGGCTCACCACTTTCCAGTCGCAGCTTCGGCAACGATCCCTGGCTGCAGCCCTACACCGATCGATACGGTCGCCCGCCTCGCACAGAGTCGGGCACGAAGCGCATCGCCATGGTAGCGCCCGGCTTCTCCGCCGACTGCCTCGAGACGCTCGAGGAACTCGACATGGAGAACCGCAGCCGCCTTTCTGGCGAACGGCGGCGAGCGGTTCGCCTATGTGCCCTGCCTCAACGACAGCGACGCCGGCGTCGCGCGTCATCGCCAGCGTGGTGCGGCGTGAGCTGATGGGTTGGCTAGTGATACCAGGCTGCCGCGCCGACGATTCGCGCGTTCAGCTGCTCTCTTCACTCTCTGTAAACCTTTGATTTACTCAAACCTTTGCGCTCCTGCCCTAAAACCGTCGGGCCGGCATCGCCATATCTCGGCGGTGTCGCTGCAGTTCAACAACGGGTGCACCCATGAACATTTTTGGCGGCTTTGAGATCTTCGGTCTTCTGCTGATTGCCCTAGCCGCGGCCGCGCTGTGGTCGACGGTCAAGATGGTGCCGCAAGGCTACAACTACACGGTCGAGAGCTTCGGCCGCTACACGCGCACGCTGCAGCCCGGGCCTGCACATCCTGATCCCGGTGATGGAGCGCATCGGCGCCAAGATGAACATGAAGGAGCAGGTGATCGACATCCCCTGCGCAGGACATCATCACCAAGCGACAACGCCATGGTGCACCGTCGACGGCGTCAACTTCTACCAGGTGCTGAACGCCGCCAAGGCGCGCCTACGAGGTCGACCAGCTGGAGGCGGCGATCGTCAACCTGACCATGACCAACATCCGCACCGTGATGGGCTCGATGGATCTCGACGAGCTGCTGTCCAACCGCGACACCATCAACGCCCGGCTGCTGCAGGTCGTCGATGCCGCCACCGAGGCGTGGGGCGTCAAGGTCACCCGCATCGAGATCAAGGACATCGCTCCGCCGCGCGACCTGGTCGACAGCATGGCCCGGCAGATGAAGGCCGAGCGCGAGAAGCGCGCCCAGATCCTGGAGGCCGAGGGCCTCGCGGCAGGCCGCGATCCTCAAGGCCGAAGGCGAGAAGCAGGCCGTCGTGCTGACCGCCGAGGGCCGCAAGGAAGCCGCCTTCCGCGACGCCGAGGCGCGCGAGCGCTTCGCCGCAGGCCGAGGCCAAGGCCACCGAGATGGTGTGCGAGCGCGATCGCCAAGGGCAACGTGCAGGCCATCAACTACTTCGTCGCCAACAACTACGTGAAGGCGCTGGAAGCCATCGCCAAGTCGCCCAACCAGAAGATCCTGATGATGCCGCTCGAGGCGTCGTCGGTGATCGGCTCGCTGGCCGGCCTCGCCGAGATCACCAGCGAGGCTTTCGGCAGGAACGGCGCCGGCGGCGAACCGGCTCTGAGGCTCGAGCTGGCAGCCGCCAACTGCCGCGCCAGGGCAGCAGCGTGCCGACGGCCTGATCAGACCTGCTGTCTCAGTGTTGGGGAGCTGATTTCCATGCAATCGATGTTTCCCATGTTGTCCAGTCTCGGCTTCTGGAACTGGTTCATCCTGGCCGTGCTGCTGTTCATCCTGGAGACCGTCGTTCCCGGGCGTGCACTTCCTGTGGTTCGGCCTCGCCGCCGTCGTGGTCGGTGTGCTTGCCGCTGGCAACGGGCATCGCCCGGCCAGTGGCAGCTGATCGCCTTCGGTGTCATCTCGGTGCTGACCGTGTTCTGGGTGCGCCGCTTATCGCGCGGAGACGCGCAACTCCGACCTGCCCGACCTCAACGTGCGCGCCAATCAGTACATCGGCCGCTCTCTGATCGTCGAGCAGGCGATCCAGAACGGCCGCGGCAAGGTGCGCGTCGGCGACACTCTGTGGACCGCCGAAGGGCCGACTCTCCGGCCGGCGCGCGTGACCGTCGAGGAGGCCAAGGGCAACGTCCTAGTGGTGGTGAGCGTGCTGCCGCGTAACGATGGCCCGAGCGCAGATCGCCTGGCTCATCGCGCTCGATCAGCCTGGTCCTCCCTGGGCCGGCATCGGCGCCGGCCTCGCCGGCGCCTGGCAGATCGCGCAAGGCGGATCAAATCCGGCTGGTGGTTGGTCGGTGCGCGGCGCGGCCATGCCGGTCGCCGACGTGCTGATCGACCAGTTCGTCTGGGCATCCCCTCCGATCTCAAAGAGCGATCAGCTCCGACCTCAACCGCCGCGCCGACCGAGCTGATCGGCCGCGTGCTGCTGCTCGAGGAGGCCATCGAAGGCGGCCGCGGCAAGGTTCGCGTCGGCGATACGCTGTGGCTGGCCGAGGGCGCCGACCTGCCCACCGGCACCCGCGTCAAAGTTACCGGCGTCCGCCGCGACGCCGTTGCTGGTGGAGCGGGTTTAGCTGGCTGCATCTCTGTCATCCTCGGGCTTGTCGCGAGGATCCAGTCCGCACGCTCCTGAGCAAGCTGATGTGGATGGTCGTGGATCTCGGACAAGCCCGAGCACTGCTGGAAGCTCGAGGCCACTGCCACGCCACCGCGCAGCAGGTCGTGCGTGGACGATGCCGACCGGCTTGCCCTTGTCGACCACGAACAGGGCGGTGATGCGCGAGGTGTTGCAGCACCTCCAGCGCTGCCGAGGAGAGCATGGCGGGCGCCACCACCTTCGGCTTGCGGGTCATGATGGTCGCCGGTGCGCGCCGCAGCAGGTTGGCACCCATGTGACGGCCGCAGGTCGCCGTCGGTGATGACGCCGACCAGCTTGCCCTTCGCCGTCGACCACGCCGAGGCAGCCGAACGACTTCTGCGTCATGGTCACGAGCGCGGCGCTCATCGCCACGTCCTCGCCGGCCAGCGGCAGGCGGTCGCCGGTGTGCATCGACGTCGCTCGACGAACCTGAGGCTCGCGCCCAGCAGAGCCGCCGGGGTGGATCACCTTGAAGTTCGTGCGCGGTGAAGCCCTTGCTCTCCAGCAGCGCGATGGCCGAGCGCAATCGCCGATGGCGAGCTGCATGGTGGTGGAGGTTGGTCGGCGCCAGCGCCGTGCGGGCAGGCCTCTTTACGCGCGGCAGCTCGAGCACCACGTCGGCCTGCTTGCCGAGCGCCGACTGGCGCGCGATGTGATCGCCACCAGCGGCACCTTGAAACGCGCGCGAGTAGGTGACGATGTTGCCGATCTCCACGCTCTCGCCCGACCACGAGATGGCGACGATCGGCGTCGTCCTGGCGATCATGCCAAGATCGCCGTGGCTGGCCTCGCTCGGATGCACGAAGAACGCCGGCGTGCCGGTCGAGGCGAAGGTGGCGGCGAGCTTCTGGTCCGACATGGCCGCTCTTGCCGATGCCGGTCACGATCACGCGCCCTTGGCGCGCGGACAGCATCTCGACGGCCTCGCCGAACGCCTGCCCCAGCTGCTGCTGTTGCAGCGCCGCCTGCAGCAGCGCTCAAGCCTCCGCTTTCCAGCTCCAGAGCGCGCGCCGCCGACTGACGGCGGCCAGCCCGTCGCGGGCACCGGACGCAGCTTTCCCTTCGCCACAGCTTTTGCATGTCGCCTGAATTGACTCCGGCCCTCTTGCCAGGCCGTGAGGCGGAGTTCAGACGCCTGCCACGGCGTAGGTAACCCCAGCAGGCCGACAGACAGTGATGCGGCGTTCCGCCGACCAACTGCCAGCACTGGCGGACTTTTCACGGCTAGTCCGTTCGCGCGGTCTCAGCCATGATGGCGGATGCCGCCGTTGGGATACTCGAACAGCCGCAGGTCGTCACGGATTTCCGCTCATCTGCCTGACGTGACGCTGATGAGGCTCTGCGGCTGCGGGAAGCGCCCAAGTTGCGTCAGCATCAGCTGGAAAGGTGTCGCACCACCGTGCTCCTTGCCGAGCGGCAGGCCAGGCGTCTCATGTGCCAAAGCCGCCACGTGGTCTGCGGCCACTCGCCATCCAGCGCCGGCTAGCCCCTGGTGCCGAAGGCGCCGCAGCAGCACTTGTACCGCTGCAATGTGCGGCTGCTAGTCTCCCGCGCGAAGCCGGAGTCGGCGCCATCGGCTGACGGGGCCGCTGGTAGGCGCAGAGCCGCCCTCAGGCCTCGACGGGGAACACGATCTCGGTCCGCGGGGGAAAGTGGCGGCGCAGGAGCGCCCGACTCCGATGGTGGCAACGCGGGCCTTGCCGCGCTCGCCCAGCCGTTCGAGCAGATGCTGGAAATCGTTGTCGACGGACAGCAGGAACATACTCGCGCATGATGGTCGGCTGCTGGTGCAACTCGACTCCGCACCGGAGATCAAAGGGCGGATAATCAGGTCAGGCTTGGACGAGGATGGTCTGGAAGCCATTGGCCTCGAGCGGTTCTTGGCGAAATGCAGATACGGCTCGCCGAGATACACCCGCTTCTGGATGAATGTGCGCTTGCGGTTTCTTCGGATCGAACAGGGCCGTCCTCGAGCTGACGTTCAGCCAGGCCGCTGACGCATCGCCGAAGCCGCCGCCCACGATCTTGGCAACGATGTTGTTGAAGTCGACGCTAGAGCGCGCTCGAGGATCCTGCCGAGCAAACATAGGCAATCTCCAGTAAGGCAATCGTTCCTCCCGCCCATCAAATGCGCGGGCCTGGCGAAAGTGCCACGCGACGAAATAGCTCGGTCAGGTGACAGTGAGATGTCAGCCTGATCAATAGGTTTGCCCGGCGCCAGCAGCTTGGCGAGTTCGGCTTTGAGTCGGGGCCAGATCGTCTCCTGCTCCAGCGCGTAGGCGACGTTGGCCGGCCAGGAAGCCGATCTTGGCGCCGCAATCGTAGATGGTGCCGTCGAAGCGCACGGCATGGAACGGCTGCTGCTTGGCCAGCGTCGATCATGGCGTCGGTGAGCTGGATCTCGCCGCCGGCGCCGCGCTCCTGGCTTCTCAGGATGGCGAAGATCTCGGGCTGCAGGATGTAGCGGCCGGAGATGTGCAGGTTCGACGGCGCCGTGCTGGCGCTTGCGGCTTCTCCACCATCTGCGTGATGCGCGAACACCTTGCGCCTTGCGCATCCTCCGACGCCGACGATGCCGTATTGATGCGTCTGCGTCGTCCGGCACCGGCGCCACCGCCGATGATGGTTGCCGCCGTGCGCATCGTAGGCGGTCGATCATCTGGGCGAGGCAGGGCGTGCCCGGCGCATGGTGCAGCACGTCGGGCAGCAGCAGCGGCGAACGGCTCGTCGCCGACGATCTCGCGCGCGCACCACACCGCGTGCCCAAGGCCGAGCGGCGCCTGCTGGCGCGTGAAGCTGGTCTGGCCCGCGCCCGGCAGCTCGCGCATCAGCTGGTCGAGCTCCGTCTGCTTGCCGCGCTCGGCCAGCGTGTGCTCCAGCTCGAACTGGCGGTCGAAGTGGTCCTCGATGACGCCCTTGTTGCGGCCGGTGACGAAGATGAAATGCTCGATGCCGGCCGCGCGCGCCTCGTCGACCACGTGCTGGATCACCGGCCGGTCGACCACGGTCAGCATCTCCTTCGGCATGGCCTTGGTGGCCGGCAGGAACCGGGTGCCGAGCCCCGCCACGGGAAACACGGCTTTGCGAATGCGCTTCTTGTCGGGCTCGACATGCTGGGGATCTCTGCTCCGGGACGGCGATGAGGCATTGCGCCTATCGTATGTATCTGCGGATCGGTGATAACGCCTTGCGGGCGGTCATCGACAACAGGCAACTTCCAGCGCCAAGCCTGGGTTCCGGCTCCGTCCGCGCCGCATGCCAAAGGCGCCGCAAATTGGCCGGTGAAGCTGACTAGTGCCGTTAGATCGCCCAACGCGACGACGCGGAAGCGCATAATCCGAACGAAGCTAGTCCGTTGGCCGCAGGGAAGTCCGCGGCCGACAGGGGGTACTGTGTTTGACGCGCGCGCGAAGCGATCGGCCCTGCGCGGCAGGCTCGCCTGCTGGTCGCTCGCTCGCCTGCGTCGGGATCGCTCTGCGCTCCATCGCGCAGTCCACCGACGACTTCCGCCGCTTCGTGCAGGAGCTGTGGCCTGAGGCGCAGGGGCATGGGCGTGTCGCGCCGCCACGTTCGATGCGGCCTTCCGCGGTGTCGAGCCCGACCTGTCGATCCCGATCTCGTTTGCCGGGCCAGGCGCGAGGAGGTGAAGGGCCAGGCCGAGTTCACCCGCACGCCGGCGGAATACCTGGCCGCCAGCCACCTGACCGGCTCACCGAGCAAGGCCGCGCTTGCTCACGCAGCATGCCGCGGACCTCGACCAGATCGAGCAGGCGATTGGCGTGCCGCGTAACGTGGTGCTGGCCATCTGGGGTCGCGAGACGCCTCGGCGCGCACCGCTCTCCGCACTACGCTGTGCAGGTGCTGGCCACGCAGGCGCTGGCTCGGCCGCCGCAGGAGATGTTCCGCACCGAGCTGCTCTATGCGCTGAAGATGCTCGAGGACAAGGTGCGCACGCGGGACCATGAACGCGTCGCTGGGCCGGCGCCATGGGCCTCACACAGTTCATGCCATCCGAGTTCCTACACCGTCGCCTACGATCTCGACGGTGACGGCCGCAAGGGACATCTGGGGCTCGGTTGGCGATGCGCTGGCGTCGGCCGCCAACCAGCTGAAGGCAAGGGCTGGGTGTCGGGCCAGAGCTGGGGCTACGAAGTGCGCCTGCCGCCGAGCTTGAACTGCCTCGCCGAAGGCCGGGACCGCGCGCGGCCCTGCGCGAATGGATCAAGGCAGGCGTCGTACGCACGCGCGGCGCGAGTTCCCGGCTCGACGTGCAGGACGCGCCGGCCTTCCTGAGCGACGCCGGCCGGTGCCTACGGGCCGGCCTTCCTGGCGCTCGGAGAATTTCCTGGTCATCAAGCGCTACAACATGTCGGACCTCTATGCGCTGTTCGTCGGCAACCTGTCCGATCGCATCGCCGGCGGCGGCGATTTCGAGACCCCGTGGGGCGGCGTGCGTGCGCCAGCTCGTCGGCAAAAGCGTCTGAGCAGCTGCGGGAGCGCATGCGAGGCCTCGGCTATGCCGTGGCCAAGATCGACGGCAAGGCCGGCATGAATACGCGCTCGCTGGTCGGCGCCTACCAGAAGGCCAACAACCTGAAGGTCGACTGCTGGCCCTCGGGAGACCGTCTGACACACATGCGCGGCAGCGCGGCGCGCAGGCCCCAGTCCGGCTTTCAAGCCGACCAGCAATAACGACGGTGATGCCTCGCCAGGAGCAGGAGTGGAAGCGGCGCTGGTAGTGCGATGATCAGGGATTCGCCAGTGTTCGACGCATGGTCGGCGGCGAACTTCGAAATCGCGAGACTAGGCAGGTGCGAGCCTGTCTGCCGCGGCGATCCTGCTGTCGGTGCAACGGGCAATGCGTAACC
>ERZ1370068.912-contig-10834_pt1 | contig 34091 bp, 53 predicted proteins | sample MGYA00561227_ERZ1370068 | MGnify/ENA primary metagenome ERZ1370068 (study PRJEB38410, sample SAMEA6850437) | metagenome | study: Metagenomic assessment of the ecological functions of the soil: analysis of the soil microbiota associated with the...
TTGCTGTCGTGTCCGGATCTGAGCGTCGCCCGTGTCGATGTTGAACTTTCACGATGCGTCGATCCGCTCGCCTTCAGCGGCACGTAGTGGTGCGTGGCAGAGCCGTGTAGTTCAGCGTGACGTTCGGCTTCACGCGCCACTCGTCCGTGCGCGAGCGCCACGTCGACATTCCTGGTCTCAGATGTGGCGGGGCCCGAGGCGCCGCCGTGGAAGGGGCTCGGCTCGCTCAGATCGCCGAGCATGCTGCACGCTGGCTCGGCTGTAAAGCTGGCGCAGTGGAAGCCCGCGTCGCCATGTCCGCAGGTAGTGGGTCGTGCCGCCCTGCTGGTCGGTGGTCATCCGGATGATGCGCGCCGCCGCCGCCGACCTTCACGCCGAAGTGCGTGCCCGCGGCTGGCTGGAGCTAGTGTCAGCGAACGTCAGAGGAAGCACGGATCGTGCGGTCCGCCATGCGTCCGTTGCCGGCGCTGTTGATGTGGACGAGAGCTGGTCCCGGAGACGCGCGGCCCGAACTTTGCCGCTCGGGCCGGTGATGCCGGTGTTCGCGACGGTGCCGCTCGAAGCGAGGATGAGGACGGCCTCGAAAGCCGGGCTGCGTCGATCCGGCAGGTGCTCTTCGCGGCAGCGTTGCTACAGCCGAACTTGAACTCGTTGATCGTTCACGCCGGCAGGAATGCCTTCGGAGGTTGAGAATGGCGCTGGTCGTGGCTGCGCCGGCCAGCGTTCAGGCGGCGGCCGGTCGCGCCCTGACGGCCTCCAGTCGTTCTTGCCGCGGTCGTGGAAAAGGCGCACGCATGACGACCAGTTCAGGCTTCGCGCGGAAGCCGACTCCGCCGCTAATGAATTTCCAGCGCATCGCGCTGTTTCGTCCCGGTAATCTGTGTTGATGTCGTAAAGTCCGACTGCCCGATCCGCGCCGGGAATGATGATCGCGTGCCTGGCCTGAGGAAGCCGGGACGCAGTGGCAGATCGCGGGACAGCGAGCTCAGCCGCAGAAAGCACTTGGCAATCATTTCGATGATGTTTCTGCCCGCTGCCGCCGGTAGCCTTCAGCCGCCGTGAAGAAGAACGCGGCGCGCTCCTTTGGCGATCAATGCCGAACGACCCGCCGAACTGGCGCCTTGCTGGAGCGCCGAATTTGGGCCCCGCGAAATGACGTTGTCGCCGGGCGCGAAGCGAGTCAAAGTGGTTCCTCGCATCGAGCGAATCGTCGCGGAAATATGCCCAGCATGGCGCCGTGGAAGTTGTTGGTGCCCGACCGCGGTGATCGCCATTATCACCAATGCCCGTGCCTGTGCCGCAATGGCTGGTGCCGCTCGACCTGACGCGAAACTCCTGACGCTTTTCGAGACTCAGGCCTGCAGGTAAGGAACGAGGCGTGGCGGTTCTCGCCGTCTGATGCGCTGCCCGGCGACGCGCTGATGATGGCTGGATCCTTCGATGCCGTCGCATTTGATCACGTTCTGCTCGTTCGCTCGGCCTGAGTAGCGGATGTTCCAGCTATGCCGTCGCCGGCGTTCTGCGCTCGGCGCCCAGCATCAGTTTATGATCTGCCGGCTGTTGACCGGGCAGCCCTTCCACCTTCGCGCTCGCTGACGCCTGCGCCCAGCGCGGAACCATCGTCCAGCACTGGCGAGGTGCCGATTTGACCGTGACGTCTTCGGTATCGCCCGCAGGCTTCAGCCAAGTCCAGCGCCAGCCCCGCCGACGCGATCGGCATCGCGGTGGCATCGATCGCCATGAAGCCCGTATGGTCAACGCGATGAGATAGGCTGACGGCTTGAGGTGGGGGCGATGGTGAGTCGCCCCGCATTGGTGGTCGCTTCTGCGGACTCGCCCGTGTGCGCTCTTCGTTCTTTTTATCACTTTGCGCGCCACGAACGCGTTGCTTCGAATCCCGAACCGTGCCGGCCAGCTCGCCCTGATCGCTTTGCGCAGATACCAATGCCGGCACCCTCGTGCCAACATGCACAGGGGCGACCGGTTTCACTGATTTGAAGAACGCTCATCGTCCCTCCTCGTAGTGGGTCAATCCAAACTGAGAGTAGGAACTCGATGCGTGATCAACAACAATAGCAGTCAAATTAGCTGTTTCGGATGTGTTAAGAGCGCGTAAACTGGCCAAAGGATCGGGCACAGATGTTTGACTGAAAGCCGCGGGTGTTCGGGCGCTTAACACGGCAAGGTGTTCAGATAATCGTGCCGGCTGGATCAGTGGGGTCTTCAGGCACAACGTCGATGATGCTTGTTCCGATGAAATAGCCCTCGCCGTCGGCATCGGCAACGCCGCTCGGGCTAGACCAGCTTTGCGCCATCGCCGAAATCCAGTGCGTTCTTGTCGATAATCACCCGGTCCAGTTCGACGTTGCGCCGATCCCGGAGCCGCGGTCCGTTTCCCAGGCCTGGAGCGTCGTTCGTCGTAGTAGATCGGCGCCCAGCAGAACGGATCGTCGTGAATCGATGCGCCACCTGAATGTTCGGTTCGATGCCGACTACCGATTGCTCGACGGTGGCGTGATCCACCATAGCATCCTTCCGCGACGATGTGCCGATCGGAACTCAGTGCAGCATCGAAACGCGGCGCCGGGCAGGAGATCGCGGGTGCGTGTAGATCGAGTCGCCGCGCGTCGTAAAAGCTATAGGGCGCCCCCGGCACGCGTCAGCATTGATGTTCGCGTCGTAAAACGACTGAATCGTTCCGACGTCAGCCCAGTAGCCTCAGATGGAGATGCGCGTTCACGCGCGCCGATGCGCGCGATGCCGGATGATCTTCGCCGAAATCTTTGGACGAGTCGCGCTCGAGCGCCTTCGACTGCAACACGTCACGCGAGAACACGTAGATGCCCATCGACGCGACGTAAGGCTTGTCCGGAGGTGATCGAGCCGAAGGTCGAGCCTGCGGGATGCTTGGACCGATCGCTCGCAAGCGCTCGGCATTGGGCTTCTCGACGAATTCGACGATCCGTCCGTTCCGATCGAAGCGAAAATGCCCATCGCGGAAGCGTCGGCTCGCTGACACCTGGCTGTGCCGCGATCGTGATGTCGGCGCGCCGGTCGCATGGTGCGTCGACCAGATCGCGCGTAGTCCATCCGGTAAAGATGATCGCCGGCGAGGATCAGGTAGTAGTCGGCGTCGTAGCGCGACGAAATGGCGCGCGGCCTGGCGCACGGCGTCCGCCGTTCCCTGATACCAGTGCGGGTTGTCAGGCGTCTGCTCGGCCGCGAGAATCTCGACGAACCCCGGGCTGAACAGGTCCATCCGGTAGGTCTGCGAGATGTGCCGGTTCAGCGAGGCGGAGTTGAACTGCGTGAGGACGAAAATCCGACGAATGTCCGCGTGCAGGCAGTTGCTGATCGGGATGTCGATCAGCCGGTATTTGCCGCCAATCGGAACCGCCGGCTTCGATCGGTGCTGGGTGAGCGGGAACGAGCCTGCGAGCCCTGGCCGCCGCCGAGGATAATCGCGAGAACTTCGGTGTTCACAGCCATCTACAGAGCAAATCATATTCCACACGGGTCCGGACGCCGGCAGGTCAACGGGCTGTTAACGTTGCCGTCACAGCGGGCCGGCACAGTGGCTCTGCTACAATCCTCCGCTTATGGCGGCTTCCGACTGATCCCGCGTGAGGAACGCTTCTACGACGATTTTCAAGCCGCTGGCGACGAACTGAAGCGTGGCGCGCTCAGATGCTCGAAGACGATGTTGGCGCCCGAGCACGGCCGATTTGGGACAAAGCTGACGACCATCAAAGAAGTCGAGCACAAATGCGACTTCCTCACGCACGAAATCATCCAGCGGCTGAATCGGACGTTCGTCACCCCGCTCGATCGCGAAGACATCCACGCGCTCGCCCGGTCGCTCGACGACGTCATGGACGCGATTGACGCCGTCGGCGACGCGTCGTCCGGCTCTACCGCCTCGACACGGTGCGGTTCGGCGCGCGCGAGCTGGCGCGCGATCATCACGCGCGTCGACCCAGCAGGTGCGACTGGCGCTCGAGGCGCTGCGAGCAGCACAAGGGCTTCATCGGCCACGCCATCGAGATCAACCGGCTCGAGAACGAGGCGGACCGCATCCATCAGCAGGCGGTCAGCCGGCTGTTCGACGAAGAGCGCGATCCGATCGTCGTCATGAAGTGGAAGGAAACGCTCGACTTCCTCGAGGACGCGACCGATCGCTGCGAGGACGTCGCCAACGTGCCTCGAAGGCGTCATGGTCAAGCACGGCTAGCGCCGCCGATGCTGCTGCATCGTCGTCGCGCTCATTCTCGTCGCGCTGATCTTCGATTACATCAACGGCTTCCACGACGCGGCGAACTCGATCGCCACGGTCGTGTCGACGCGCGTGCTCTCGCCCGGCAAGGCGGTGATCTGGGCGGCCTTCTTCAACTTCGTCGCGGCGTTCACGTTCGGCACGGCGGTCGCCAAGACCGTCGGCGCCGGCATGATCGACGTCAACGTCGTCACGCTTCGCGGTCATTTTCGGCGGGCTGGCCGGCGCCATCATCTGGGATCTGATCACCTGGTATTTCGGGCTGCCGACCAGCTCGTCGCACGCGCTTGATCGGCGGCTACGCGCGGCGCCGCCGTCGCGAAAGCCGGCTTGGCGCGCCATCATCGCCGGCCGGCTGGACCAAGACGCTCGTCTTCATCGTGCTCTCGCCGCTCATCGGGCTGTCCGCTCGGCCTCGGGCTGATGACCGCGATCTTCTGGATGTTCCGCTGGACGCCGCCCTCGCGCGTCGATCGGCTGGTTCCGCCGCGCTGCAGCTCGTGTCGGCCGCGTTCTTCAGCCTGAACCACGGCGCCAACGACGCGCAGAAGACGATGGGCATCATCGCCGGCGTGCTGTTCGCCGGCCGGCTACATCGAGACGTTCGACATTCCCTTCTGGGTGGTGCTCGTCGCGCACACGGCGATCGGCCTCGGCACGCTGGCGGGCGGCTGGCGCATCATCCACACGATGGGATCGAAGATCACGAAGCTGCAGCCGGTCGGCGGGTTCGCGGCGGAGACCGGCGCGGCGTGTCGCATCCTCATCGCGACGCAGACTCGGTGTGCCGGTGTCAGCACGACGCACGCGATCACCGGCGCGATCGTCGGCGTCGGCGCGACGCGCCGCGCTGTCCGCGGTGCGGTGGGGCGTGGCGCGGCAGATCGTCTGGGCGTGGTTGCTGCACGATTCCGGCGGCTCGCATCGCGATGGTCACCTATTTCAGCGTTGCGCCTGGCGGCGCAAATAGCGACTTCGCGCGGCTGACATCGCTCGCCATTCAAGATGACGGCGAGGTCGCCAAGAACGCCGAGAACTCAAATGACATTTCACGCTCGGCGAAGCTTTGCGGTCTCGGCGTTCCTTCTCCGAATAGTTCTGCTTTTGCGTGCGCCCCAGGTTCGGCTCTCCTCCGCAGGTCGGCTGGTCGGCGAGAGATCCGAACCGGGCGCCGCCTTGCGGCCGGTTCTCATGCGTATCGTCCCGCCGTGCAGTTCCACCAGATGCTTGACGATAGCGAGACCGAGCGCCGGTGCCGCCGGGATCGCGCGCGCGACTTGTCGACGCGGTAGAAGCGCTCGAACACGCGCGACCGATGTCTTCGTCGGGAATGCCCGGCCCTTCATCCGACGACCGCGATCTGCGTCCCATCCGCCGTTCGGCGCGGCTTCGATCGTGATCGCTGATCCCTCAGGCGCGTAGCTGACGGCGTTCGCCACCAGGTTCCGCAGCGCGTCGTGCAGTTTGCGCGGGATCGGCGCGAACACTCTCGGCACGCCGGCGCTGACGATGACGCGCAGTTGCTGCTGCTCGCGCCTCGGCCGCCGTGCGACAGATCGGTGACCACGCGCGTCGGCGAAGCTGCAGAACGTCCAACGAGATTTGATCGAGTGTTTCCTGGCCGGCGTCGAGCCGCGCCAGTCGCAGCAGATCTCGCACCAGGCGTTCCATCCGCAGCGTATGGCGGCTGATGATCTCGAGGAAGCGCCGCTGCTCGTCGCCGCTCGCGTCGCCTTCGGCAAGCGCCTCGACGTATCCGCGGATCGCCGTCAGCGGTGTCCGCAGTTCGTGCGACACGTTGGCGACGAAATCGCGCCGGATCTGGTCGGCTCGACGCAGGTCGGTGATGTCGTGCAGCACCAGCACGGCGCCAACCAGTTCGCTGGGACCGGAGAGTGACGCCGCCTCGCCGGCCGGCGCAGCGCGCGCGATGATCGTGCGGGCATCGTCGCGCGGCGGCGAGAGTTCGACCGGCTCGGGTGAGTACCGCGCAGCGTCGCGGCGACCAGTTCGGCAATCGCCGGCAGCCGGATCGTTTCGAGTACGGACGTCCGAGCCGATGGCGACGGCGCATGCAGCATCTGCTGAGCCGCCTGATTGATCAGCTGCAGCCGGCCCTTGCGGATCGACGACGATGACGCCTTCCACCATCCCCGTCGAGAATGGCTTCCATTCGCGCGCGATCGCGCGCCTGCTCGTGCAGTCGGCGACCGACGTCCTGTACCGACTGGTCGAGCGTCCGCGCCACCGTGCCGAGTTCATCGTCGCCGTAGCCGAGCAGCGGCGGCGTCAGATCGCCACGGCGGTAACGCTCGGCCACCTCGGCGACCTGCCGAACCCGCTGGCCGATGCGCGCGCGACAACAGCCAGGCGATACCGGCGCCGCGCAACCAACGCCAGACCGAGCGCGGTCAGCGTCGCCGTGAAAATCGCTCGCAAGCTGGTGACTGACGTCGGTCAGCGGCAGCGCGACGCGCACGAACGCCATTGACCCGTTCGATCACCGGCACTGGCGACGTACAGCATGTCGATTTTCACGGTGGCGCTGTAACGGCGCGCCGTGCCTAGCCTGCGCGCTCGCGCGTCGATCACTTCCGGCCGCTGCGCGTGGTTCTCCAGCGTCGCCAGCGCGCCGAGCGGTTCGGACGAATCGCCGACGACGCGGCCATCTTTGTCGATGAAAGTGACGCGTGCGCCGATCAGCTCGCCGATGCGATCGGCCTCGGCGTCGAGCTCTTCGATGGATCGTAAACAGAGCACCGCGCGACAGCAGGTCCGCCGCAAGCGCGCCTGCGCGATCAGCGTGGATTCGATCGCGCTCATCGGTCTGCCGCCGCATGATGGTGGCCATCAGCACGCCCGCGACCCCGAGCGCGATCACGGCCGTCGTCATCGCGGCGAAGAAGAACTTGCGCTGAAACCGCGTCGCGTTCCAGCAGGTATCGTCACGATTGCGCCGGCGCCGGCTCGGCGAGCTTGTAGCCGAACTGCTTCACCGTGACCAGCGCATCGATCAGGAACGGCAACTTTTCGCGCAGCCGTCGGACGTGGACGTCCACGGTGCGCGTGCCGCCGGTGTAGGCGGTAACCCCACACATCGGTCAGCAGCAGGTCGCGCGAGAGCACGCGGCCGCGATGCTCCAGCAGGTATTGCAGCAGGAGAAATTCCTTGGCCGTCAGCGTGACGTCGCGGCCGTTGTCGCGAACCGTGTGTCGATCGGCGTCGACGACTAATGGTCCGTAGCGAAGCAGCGGCAGTCGTCTGAACGCGGACGACGCTTTGCGTTGCGACACGTCGCGAGCACGCGCCCGGACGCGCGCAACCAGTTCGCCGGGACTGAACGGCTTGGCGAGGTAGTCGTCGGCGCCCAGTTCGAGGCCGACGATTCGCTCGGACTCGTCGGCGCGAGCGGTCGAGCATGATGATCGGCAGTGCTGCTGTTGCCGCGCTCAGCGCGCAGCGATCGACAGATCTCGATGCCATCGACCTGCGGGCAGCATCAGGTCGAGGATCAGCAAATCGGGCAGTCGCGCCGCGACGGTTTGCAACGCCTCGCGTCCGTTGGCCGCCCGTGTCGGTCTGAAAACCCGCGCGTTCGAGATACCGCGCCACGAGTTCGGCGATGTCCGGATCGTCTTCCACGATCAGGATCCGCGTTTTCATCAGAGTCCGCTCATTTTATCTGGAGGACGCAACGGTTGACCCCGAAAGAGGTCAGCCATTCTCGACATCGCGAAAACACGCCTGAATTCAGCGCTATTCATGTGGCACCGCCCTTGGTCTGATCGGCATCAGGCGAGGTGGATGATGACCAGGTATCTGTGCAGGAGTGTTGACAGTTATGTGCGGTGGGCACGCTGTTGGATCGCGTACGGGCCGCTGAATCTGCGCATCGTGACCGCAGACGAGCATGGCTGCGGCGCAAACGTTCGACTACACCTGCGCGTGCCGGTCAGCGACCGCGTGACGGTGCTCGATTGCACTGGATGCGCTGCCGATGGCGGAAAGTGCGCCTGGTTGCGCAGCGGGCAGCCGTTTCGCGACCACTGGTCAGTCAACCGTGACTCGCGGGCTGACGACGTTCGTTACTCCCCGCCGGCTCGGATCGACCCGTGTGGTCGAACGCGCACCGCAGCGCGATTGGAAGAAGACCGCGATGATCGTCGGCGGATCGACCGCCGCGGCAGCGGGCCTTGGCGGCCTGATCGGCGGCAGAAGGGCGCGCTGATCGGCGCGGCACTGGGCGGCGGCGCGGCGACGATTTACGAGGTGAGAAAGCGGTAGGACGGCGACTGGGGCCTGGGGGCTGGGGGCTTGGAACTGGGGACTGGGGGACTGGGACCTCCAGTCCCTCTCTGTGACTCTCCCAGTCCCCAGTCCCCAGTCCCCCATATAATCTCCTCATGCGTCACTGTTCTTTTCAGTCGCACTGCTATCAACTACTCTCGCCGCGCAATCTTCTCCGAACCTCGGATTCCGCGGACCGAAACGGCCGCTGCATGCGGCGGTGACCGCCGGCCCGGAGAACCTGGAGCGTCATGCCGGGAACGAAAGCGATGATGTTCATCGATGGACGCCGAATCCCGGCATTCACGTCTATGCGCCGGGCGCTGAAGGACTAGCATCCAGATCACCGTGAAGTTCGAACCGCAGGCGAACGTGAAGGTGGGGAAGCTGAGCTATCCGAAATCTGAACTGGTGACGTTGCTCGACGAAAAGCTACCGGTCTTCCAGAAACCGTTTCGGTTGATGCAGGAAGTGACGGTTGCTTGGCTCGCTCAAGTCTGGCGCGACGGTGCCGGTGAAGGCGCAACGTCGAATGGCAGGCGTGCGACGACAAGGTGTGTTACGCGCCGGAGTCAGCCGATGTGACGTGGACGCTGAACGTCAAATGAATGTGGGTTACCAGATTCTGGTGACCAGCGGATAGCCCCACACAATCCCCAGTCCGGTCGACACCACGCCGACGGTGTCATCGATAGACCACGCGTCCCAGCGCGCGGTTCGCGCCGAGCTGGGCGAGCGGCCAGCCGAGTAAGCCGGATAGCGCCGCCATGCCGATCGTCGATCGCCAAACCGAACAAACCGACGTAGCTGAGTTGCGCTCCGGTTGCTGGCGCAACGTGGGCGAGGACCAATGCGGTCAGCGCGCCGCTGCCGGCGAGGCCGTGCACGGCACCAACGATCAACGGCCGCACGAGCGAGCGTCCAGGCGCCGATATGCACGTGTGCGGCACCGGATGCGTGCGCGTGAACGCGGCCGCGATGTTGATGCGCATCACCGGTCCGTTGCGGCCCTGGCGCGCCGCCTGATAGATCGCTCGAACGCCAAGCGCGATCAACATGAATCGCGACGGACAGCTCGAACAGATCCGCAACGCGTGCCGGCATCTCGACGCGGAGAACCACGAGGACGGCGCCGGCGGCGACCAATGCCAGCGTGTGTCCGAGCTCCCCAGCACGCGCCGAGCAGCGCCGCCTGGTAGCCTGCTGCGCTCTTCGCTGACCAACGTCGACACCGCTGCCAGATGGTCCGGGCTCCAGCGCGTGGCGCATCCCGAGCAGCGATCCGAGGCCGGAGCTCGTAATCAGTTCAAGAACGGGCATGAATGTGGTCCGTTCATTGTATCCTGCGCGCAGTCGCTGATCGATGAAAGCAATCGTCTTTGCCGTCGCGCTTGCCGTTGTCTCCGGATGGCAACCGGCGTCGCGTACCTGCCGCAGCGCGCGCAGCTCGTGATCGTCGTCGACGGCCTGCGCCCCGATTACATCGATGCGATCCGGATGCCGCGCCTCGCTCGCCTCGCGGCAGCGCGGCATCGTGTTCAACGCCCACCATTCAGTGCTTCCCACCGTCACCCGACTGAACGGTCGCCGTCGTTCGTGACCGGGGCCTATCCGGAAAACCACGGCCTGCTCGGTAACACCGTGTTCGTGCCTTCGGTCGATCCGCGGCGCGGACTCGACACCGGTCGGCGCGAAAACCTCGAACGGATCGCCGGCGCCGAAGGCCGCCTGCTCACGGCGCCGACGCTCGGCGAAATTTTGAAGGGCGCCGGCCAGACGATGATGGCGCTGGGCACCGGGACGACCGGCGCCGGTGTTCGTGCTGAACGACCGGGTTGCGAGCGGCGGAATTATTCATCCGGATTACGCGCGCGCCGATCGAACTGCAGCAACAGATTGCTGCTCGATTTGGATCTGCGCCGGCGTCAGGAACGCCAAACGGCGCCCAGCACCGCCGCGTCGTCGATGCTCTATTTGCAGCTGGTGCTCGACACCTATCGACCGAACCTCACCTGGATCTGGCTCAACGATCCCGACGCGACCGCGCACGCGCAACGGCATCGGCGCCGCCGCGACCGGCGAGTCGCTGACGCATCGTCGACACCGAGATCGGCCGCAATCGAAGACAGCTTGCGTGCGAGTGGTCGCCTCGATCGCACGAACATCTGATCGTGACCTCCGATCACGGTTTCTCCGACGCACACCGGCGCGTTGCGGCTCGGCGCTCTGGTCGAACCGTTCGCGCGGCCATTGCCCGACGGCTCGCCGGACATCGTCGTCGCCGAAGGCGCGATCTATCTCGCGCGGCGCGGCAGACGCGGCGTCGCGCGCGCTGCGCTGGTCAGCGACGCTGCAGCGGCGACCCGGCCGTCGGCGCGATCTTCACTCGTCCGAAGCCGGCCGGCGGATTCGAAGGAGTCGGTGCCCGGCACGCTCTCCTTCGACGTGGCCCGCTGGAATCATCCGCGCGCCGGCGACATCCTGGTATCCGCGAACTGGACGCGACGATGCGGATGCGGCGGGATTACGAGGCCAAGACGGCGCAGATCGGCGTCGCCGGGCACGGCACCTCGAGCCCGTACGATATTCACAACACGCTGATCGCCGCGGGCCGGACTTTCGCGAGCGCGCGAGCGAGCGAGGTGCCGACCTCGAATGTCGACCTCGCACCAACGCTGCTCCGGTTGCTCGGATTGCCGGTGCCGCAGACGATGACCGGCCGGGTGATCGAAGAAGGCTTGAAAAGCGGTTCCCTACCGTCGTCGATCGCGGTGACTGCACGAAACTCACATCGTCAGCGCGGCGGACGGCTCCTATCAACTGACCGCGCGTGTTTCCTGATCGCGCGCGGCAAACTGATACCTCGATGATGCTGAGGTGATTCGCAAATGAACGCTCCGGCACGGCACATCCATCACGACTTCGTAACGCTTCGATTTACATAAATGTTGCAGAAACGCTTACATCGCTCGGGCGATCGACCTCGTTTCTTGTATTTTTGGGCATTCGCGTATGCCGCGCGCATTCATGTAGGATCCCGTTTCCCAAAAATCATGAATGTTTTACAGAGCCTGAAAACCGTGCGAGCCATCGCCGAAGCGGCGGTGCGCGAACCCTACCGGAAACTTCACGGTCGCCGCCGCATTCCCGGTGAGGCCCGTGGCGCCTACGCCGAAGTGCTTGTCGTCGCCAGCAGCGCGACGAGGAGCCGAAACGGATGTTGATCGCATCGATCGCGATTCATCCGAGTCGGCGATCCGCCAGGCACTTGCCGAGAAGCTTATTGAACTGATTGGCTTTGGACGCGCTGAGCTGTCGCCGGTTACACCGTTGATGTAGACTGGCTCCGCGGTTCGCGGATGTCCACTGAACAACGCCAGCAATACGTCCCATCGGAGGCCGATACCGGTCCGGGCGCGCCGATCGATCGTCTGGCGAATCGGCGTTGGTACATCAATCGCGAGCTGAGCTGGCTCGCCTTCAATCAACGCGTTCTCGACCACGCCCGCGCCTCGTCAGGAACCGCTGCTCGAGCGGGTCAGGTTTCTCGCCATCGCCGCGAACAACCCCGACGAGTTCTTTCATGATTCGGGTTGCGACGTTGACGCGGCAGATCAGGGGCCGGGTTGAACAGCATCTCGCCCGATGGCCTGACGCTCGACCAGCAGCTGACCGCGGTGCGCGACCGTGCCGAGCAGATGCTGGGCATTGCATCGTGCTGGCGTGAGGAATTGCTGCCGGCACCGCACGCCGCGGGATTCAGATCGTCGACTCCAGTGCCTACACACCGGCAATGGTGGAGTATCTCGGCGCATCACTTCAGCGCCAACGTCTGCCCGGTGCTGACCCCGCTGGCATTCGATCCCGGGCATCCGTTCCCTACATCTCGAATCGAAGCTGCAGCCTGGCGATCGTTGTCGAAGCATGAAGGCGCGACGAAATTCGCGCGCGTCAAAGTGCCGGACGTGCTGCCGCGATTCGTGCCGGTTCCCGAGACGATTTCCGGGTCTCAAGCGGATCGACCTTTGTCTACCTGGAAGATGTGATCCGCCAGAACGTGGCCGAATTATTTCCGGGCGTCACGCTGCGAAGCGCCGCACCTGTTCCGTATTATTCGCGATACCGACATCGTCGTGCGCGAGGAAGAGACCGAGGATTTGCTGGAAACCGTCGATCGAAGCTTGCGCGAGCTGCGGCACGGTTCGATCACCCTCCTTCAGGCGGAGTCGCCGATGCACGCCGCGCGTGCTCGACATCCTGATCGAGAATTTCGAGCCTCACCGATCCGGTCGTCGTGCGCAGCGACGCCCGCCTTGGCCTCGCCGATCTGGCAAACTGACCGCCATTCCACGGCCCGATCTCGGCGACCCGCCATTCGTGCCGCGGCCGGTGTGGCGCAATCGCGAGCCCGAAGCGATCTTCCGACGGTATCAAGTGCACCACGATCAGATCGCTCATCACCCGTTTGACTGTTCGACCGGTCGAAGCCTTTCTGATGCGGCGGTCGACGATCCGCATGTCGTCGCGATCAAAATTTCGCTCTACCGCGTCGGCAGCAACTCGCCAATCGTCGATCGGCTGATTGAAGCGGCCGAGCGCGGCAAGCAGGTGGCCGCGCTGGTCGAGCTGGAAAGCCCGCTTCGACGAACGCAGCAACATCGGCTGGGCAACCCGCCTCGAACGAAGCCGGCGTTCACGTCGTCTACGGTCTCGCGAATCTCAAGACCCACTGCAAGCTGTGCCTGATCGTCCGGAAGGCAGCGACGGTATCCAGCGCTACGTGATCCGGCACCGGCAACTACAACCGAACGACTGCGCAGATTTACACCGACCCGGTCTGTTCACCGCCAATCCTGATCTGTCGTCGCGGACGTGTCGGAGTTGTTCAATTACCTGACCGGCTGCTCGCGACAGGTGCGCTACCGATCGCCGCTGGTTGCGCCGGTGGCCCTGCGACAACGATTCGCTGGCGCTGATCGAGCGCGAAATTGCTCACGCGATCGAGGGCCGGCCAGCCGGCATGGTGATCGGACGACCAACCTCGATTGCCGATCCGGCGATGATCCGTACTGCACCGCGCATCGCAGCACGGCGTTCAGATCGATGCTGATCGTTCGCGGGCATCTGCTGCCTGCGGCCTGGGGTTCGCGGCGTCAGCGACCGTATTCAGTACCGCTCAGTGGTGGACGTTTTCTCGAACACTCGCGGATTTACGCGCTTGCCAATGGCGGGAGAACGAGGCTTACATCGGCAGCGCCGGATCTGATGGAGCGCAATCTCGAACCGGCGAGTCGAAGACGCTTTGTCCAGTCTGACGATCCACGGGATCATTCGGCGCTATCTCATCGACGCGCATGCTGCAGGCGTATCTGCATGACGACCCGCAGGCACGCTGTTGACCGCTGATGGGCGCTACGAAGTGGTCAGTCGCCCGCGCACGGCGCTCGTCAATGCCCAGCAGTGGCTGATGGGCAAAGGGCCGCCCGACCTATAACGGCTCGCTACAGCTCTGCCCTCGTCTTCGTCGAGAGGCAGGTCGTCGTCGTCCGCCGATTCGGGGCGACACTTCAATTCCCTCCTCCGTGTTGGGAAACGCTGCAACTTCCTCTGACGCGTCCCTCGATCACGACCTCTTCCAAGTCATATCATGTTCATCCATCGTTCCCTCCTGAGGTTAAGACGTCACTCTAATTGCCAGCTGTAACGGACCTACGCTGTCGGCTGGTCAGCGAGGGTAAATTCTCTCGAATCACGCATTTGACGATCGCAGCGGCTGCAAGCTGGCCGCGGCGGGCTTCGTCCCATCCGAGAATCTGGAGGGTCCTTGCCCCCAGCGCAGCCGCGGTCAGGAAGAACCAGGTTGAGTTCCTCGCGGCGGCATGATCACCGAGCTGCTTCCACGATTCGAGCGTTCGATCGCGCCGGCTCTCAACCGGCACAGCCAGGATGCGATCGTTCCGTGCCTGCTGGTTGGTCCCGGCGCGATTCTGCCCGACAGCTGATCAACGCGAGAGCGCGACGGGGAATCACCACGCCTGGAAAGGTTTGCGACGTCCCAGACAATCACGCAGCGTCAACCGGATCGCCGTCGTCAGCCTTGGTGGATCAGCGCATGCGAAACCCCAATCGAACGGAATTACGTCAAACCGATTGGCAACGGGCGCGAAAAATCGAAAATGCCATCAAATGGCCGGCGTATCTCGGCTTGATCGGACGAACCGCGCGGCGATTCCACCACCACGTGGAATGTTTCCTCGTCAACGAAGGTCGGCAACCGTTCGAGGTTCATATTTGGTCATTGTTAGAGCACACCGCGATCCGGTGTCTGGCGGCACGCGTCCTCCGCGGACTGGAGTGTGGTCGAGATGCCGGTCCGCGTTCGCTTCTGCCGCGCCGATGGTCGTGGTCGGTGCGTGTGTTGCTCGCCAAATGACGCTTAGAGCCGCCGAACACGGTCAGCGAGCCGCTGCATCCGGCCATCAGGAGGCGTGAACCGTGCGTTAGAAACTGTCACACCCGCCACGCTGTTTTCATACACAAATTCTTGATCTGCAGCAGAAGTTTCCAGCCGTTCTGAATGGAGAGGCCGAAGGAATCCAGCCGGCGCGCGTGGCAATCCGCCGCAGCCTCGTGAACTGCTGCCACTGCTCGACCGCGAGCCTGGCTGGGCGAGCGTTGACGATTTGCAATCCCGCTTCAAGCGAATCCGGCAAAGTCGCTGGGACGCGTGCGCGACGCCGACGTCAGGGTCGACTTGCTGGCGTCGCTCGAACGGCGGATCCCCCGCACGCGGCTCCGACGCCTGGTGCTCGTCAGACAACGACGCGAACGCGAACGTCTCGTGCCTGATCAGAAAGTTGATCAAGCTGTCTTCGAGCGTCTCGACGCGGCGCAGGTGATTGATGCGCTGGTCCGCTACCATCCGATGCGTTTCCGCGTCTTTCACGCGGCGCGGGCGGCGAAATGGCGCCGCGAGGTGCGGTTGATCGCTCAGCAACGGGCGCAGGCCGCCTCGCGAAACGATTGCACACGCCACTGGCGTTTATTTCCCCAATCGGACGCATTCCGCGCGCATTTGCATCCAAGCGGCTTTCGGGCTAACAGCATGACTGAAATCGTTCATCAAACCGGCCTGGCGGACCGCAGTCGTGCGATCCGGGCGCTGAAGAAAGCGCAGGACCTACTCGGTGATCTGCACGACCGGCGGGAGTTGAGCGACCATCTCGCCGACGAAGTGTCCCGGGCCGCCGCCTCGACCGGACGACACCGGCCAGGTGGCGCTGGTGCGCCAGGTAATCGGTACGCGGAAGCCCGTCAGCTTCATCTGCGTTATGCCGAACGTCGCGACCGCCTGATGGGGGTTGTGCTGGCAGATTCCCTGAGAGTGGGCGAAACCCGACGGCTGCCGTCAATGGTTGCGGTGGCCGCGGTCGTCGTGGTCATCCGGCGTGCTGGCGGCGCGGCGGTCGCCGGATGCTACGCGCCGGCTGAACCGTCGCACCATCCAGGCCGCCGCTGGCGTGGGTCGTTCGCCACCTCGTCGCTCCACACCGGATGCGCGCGACGGTGGCGGTCGGGCTGGCAGTTCCCAAGAGAAACAACCGCGCCCCGACTTCATGCCGGCGGCGCGGGCGGCTCGTGACTCCGCATCTGAATCACCCGGGTATGTGCGAGCCCGGTTGCGGGATGACACGATACATAGACTGACACAGCCGCACGGCAAATCAATGTTGTATGACATCAGACGACCGCCTTTTCCGTCGACCGGTCTACCCGGTGGCAGTATGCGCTTTCGCCGGATGTGACGGCGATGTTGCGCGAAGGAAAACTCTTACGACCCCGGATTCGCTTTGACGTAGCGCGCGATCTGCTCGTGCGTCGCGAACCACACGCCGGGCTTCGACTTCATGTGCAGCGATCAGTTTCTCGAGCACCGCGACGCGCGAGCGGTGCCCGGTGATGTGCGGGTGCATCGTCAGGATGTAGAGCCCGCCCTCCTCGTAGCGCGACGTCGAATTCGGATCGGAACACCTGCTCGATCAGATCCGGGTTCGGCATGCCGCCGTTGGTCGCGCCGCCGAAATACGGGAAGTCGTCGAGGATCCGCTCGATCGGCAGCTCGACGACGCCGGTCGGCTGCTTGTCGAGCAGGATCTCGTAGGCATCGTCGCTCGCCATCAGGCTGCTGTCGTAGAGGAAGCCGGCGTCCTTGACCTGCTTCATCGTCCACGTGGCTGAACTGCCACGACGGCGCGCGGTAGCCGACCGGCTTCTTGCCGATCGCCTTGGTCAGCGTCTCGATGGCGCGATTGAGCATGTCCTGCTCGTCGGCTGCGTCGTTCACCGACGGCAGATGCTCGTGGATCCAGCCGTGGACGCCGATCTCGTGGCGGCCGCTGCCTGAGGATCGTCGGGATCATCTGCGGATGGAGCAGGTGGCTGACGGCCGGGATGAAGAACGACGCCGGAACCTGGTGCTTGTCGAGCAGCCGCAGGATGCGCGGCAGGCCGTCGACCGCGCCGTACTCGCCGCGCGAGATCGACTTCGAGATCGAGGTCGCCGGTCGACGAGATCGGCGGTCGCGTTGTCGACGTCGAAGCTGAGGCCGACGGCCACCCGCGCGCCGTTGGGCCACGCCTTCGGCTTCAGCCGCTTGCCGGCGCTGACGTGGAACATCTGCGCTTCGAGCTGCGTCGATCGGCAGCCGGACGCCGGGCTGCGGCCGCGATTGCGCGAGCACGACCACCGAGGACACACGACGAGCACAGCAATCAGCCGGCCCATTTCCACCCTCCACCACAGAGCAAGACCACAGAGCCACAGAGGCACAGAGTAGTCATAGATCCACAGATCCTCAGTCACAGAGTCACCGTCCAGAGTCTTGGAGATGCTCTCTCTGTGACTCTGTGCCTCTGTGGTTGTAACTCTCTGTGATGTGTCTACGAGTCGAGATGCCGTGGTGCGGATCAGAAATACGCCGCGACCGGACCAGCGACGCCGTTGATGCCGATCACCATCGGCGCGCCGAGCGGATCGGCGGCGAGCTAGCCGCTGACCAGGCTGCCGAGCGGCATGCCGCCGCGGAACGCGAGCATGTAGATGCTCATCACGCGGCCGCGCATCTCGTTCGGGCGCGATCAGCTGCACGAGCGAGGTCACCGTCGAGAAGACGATCATCAGCGTCGGCGCCGGTCATGAACAGCAGGATGTCGCTGAGCCACAGCGACGCGCGACACGGCGAAGCGCGATGATCAGCGCGCCGTAGACGCGCCTGCACGATCAGCGCGGTCAGCCCCATCTTGCTGGAACTTGCCGAGCCACGCGACGAGCAGCGCGCCGACGATCGAGCCGGCGCCCGAAAACGCCATCAGGTGGCTGTAGGTGTCCGGCGCCTTCGTGAAAGATCTTCTGCGCGAAGATCGGCAGGAACGTCAGCAGCGCGAAGCCGAGGAACGTCGGTGGCCGCGGCGAGCACGATCAGCGCGACGAGGTTGTCGTGGTGGCGCACGTAGGACAGGCCGCCTTCAGCTCGTCGCCGCATCGCTCTGCGTGTTCGTCGACGGGATGTGCTTCACGCGCAGCATCGTCAGCGTGCTGATCACGACGAGGAACGACAGCGCAGTTGAGCAGGAAGCAGGCGTTCATCGCCTGCGGCTCGCTGTAGCCCCAGCGCCGGTAAAGCGTCGAGCGTCGACGGCGAACGCGCAGCGGCCGAGCACGCGCGCGACGTTGAACTGGATCGAGTTCAGCGCCACCGCGTTCGGCAGATCCTTCTTGTCGACGAGCGACGGGATCAGCGACTGAGTACGCCGGGCCGCCGAACGACTGCGCGACAGCCGGTGACGAACGACAGCGCCAGCACGTGCCAGATCTGCGACGACGCCGGAGATACATCAGCAGCGCGAGCGTGCCGAGGTGGCCATCTGCATGACACTGCGACACCGAGCAGCGTCCGGCGGCGGTCGTAGCGATCGGCGAACACGCCGCCGACCAGCGAGAACAGGATGATCGGCAGCTGCTGCAGGAATGCGTCGAGCCCGAGGAAGAACGGCGACGAATTGGTCAGCGAAACGATCAGCCAGTTCTGCGCGACGATCTGCATCCACGTGCCGATGCTCGAGGTGCAGGCGCCAATCCACTGGACGCGGAAGTCGCGATAGGCGAACGCGGCGAGGGTGCGGCGCAGAGCGTCCCGACCGGCGGCGTAGCGGCGCCGGCGACGTCGTCCGGCTGCGGCAGCGGCCGTGCAGGTGGCTTGGGCTTGAGCGGATTCGGACAAAGAGATGTCTCTAAACGGTAGTAGACCACGTATCTTACATGTACGCCGGCGGGAGTTGTGTTATAGTTCGCGACAGAAAGGCGAAAATAAAGCGAAACTATGGCTCTTGCCCGCGCCGACCTCGAATCGCTGCTCCGCGCCCGCCAGCTCGATCGCACCCTGACCACGGCACTGCCGCCGCCCGATCCGGCGCAGCGATGACGATGCCGTCGCGCCAACCGGCGATTACGTCGTTGGACGCACAGCTCGGCGGCGGGTTCCCGCGCGGGCAGGTGTCTGAACTGATCGGGCCGCGATCGTCGGGCCGCGCCAGCCTCGTGCTGCAGGCGCTGGCCGCCGCGACAGCCACGCGGCGAGTCTGACCGCCGTCGTCGACGTGCTGGACATGTTCGACGTCGGAATCGGCGGCGGCGGCCGGCGTGGATCTCGACGCGGCTTGCTGTGGATCCGCGGCCACGTGGTGATGAACCCGGGGCTGTGCCGCGACATCAACCAGCGCGCAATCGAACAGGCCATGCGCGCGTTCGCGCTGGTGCTGCAGGCGGGCAATTTCGGACTCGTGGTGTTCGACGCCGCCGAAGCGCCCGGCCGATGCCGATCCGGCGATTGCCGTTCACGACGTGGCTGCGGCTGCAGCGGATGGTCGGAAGGCATCGCCGACCGCGTGCCTGCTGGTCGGCAGCGAGCCGATGGCGCGAAGCGCGGCGGGGCTGACATTAAGAACGGGGATTGGGGATTGGGGATTGGGGATTAGTGGGGGTCGAGGGGATTAGTGAAGGGCGAGGGATTGGGGCGAAAGAGGAAAGGTTCGCGGTTCGGCAAGCAGCTGTTCTGACGGGCTCGACATGCAATGCGACGGTGATTCGTTCGCGTGCAGCCAAACGGTTGGACGACAAAGTCGTGCAGCTGCGCACCGGGCTTTGCATGTCTAATTACTCTGAACCAATCACCTGCCACTGATCCCCAATCCCCAATCCTAATCCCGCTAATCCCCAATCCCCAATCCCCAGCCTGCGTACGCCTGTCCTCTACCGTCTGCCGCCCGGCGAGCGAGGGACGGCACGCAGCTGGCGCGATCGCGCGCGCGTTTTCGCCGCGCTACCAGCTGCACCAGCGCGGATCTCGTCGTCATCGATGTCACCGGTCTCGAGCGGTTGCTGGGGCCGCGCGCGCGTCATCGGCGACGAACTGCGCAAGGCGGTTGCGGCACGCGGCATCCGCGCGCACGTCGCGATTGCATCGACGCAAACGGCGGCCATCGTGCTCGCCGCATACGCGTCCCGGCTTGACGGTCGATCGCGCCGGGCGACGAGGCCGCCGCGCTCGCGCCCACTGCGATTGGCATTCTCGAAAAAATTGGAACGCCGAGCTCTGGCAAGCAACTCGGATGTCTCGCAGACAGCCAGTGTCGGCTCCGAACGAGGCAGACTTCAGACTTCGACACTTCAGGCTTTCCAGACGCTGGGGCGTCCGGACGCTGGGCGAGCTGGCGGCGCTGCCCGGCGTCCGAGCTCGTTTCGCGATTCGGGCGTGCTGCCGCCGCGTGGCAGACGCTGGCGCGCGGCGATCGATCAGCGTCCGCTCGATTCCGACGCTCGACGACGAGCGGTTCGAAGCGGCGATGGAGCTCGGAGTGGCCCGATCGAGGAGCTCGAGCCGTTGTCGTTCGTGCTGACGCGGCTGCTCGAGCCGTTGTGCGACGCGGCTCGAGCGGCGCGATCGCGGCGCCGCGGTGCTGCACGTGCTGCTCGATCTGGTGACGAGGACGACGCATCCACGCCCGCCGTCTGCGAGCTGCCGACGCCGATGCGCGACGTCCGCACGCTGCGCACGCTCGCGCTGCTCGATCTCGAATCGCATCCGCCCGACGCCGCCGATCGATCGCGTGACCATCGTCATCGATCCGACGCCCGGCCGCGTGCTGCAGCACGCGCTGTTCACGCGCGCGCATCCGACGCCCGAGCAGCTGTCGACGCTGCTCGCGCGCCTCGGGCGCGTGATGGGCGCAGGACCGCGTCGGATCGCCGTACCGTCGTCGATACCTACCGGCCGGGTGCCTTCGGCATGGGCGCCATTTGCCGCCGAGCACGACGCGCGCCGGCGCGACTGACCAGTCTTGCAAGACTGCGCACTTCAGACTTCGCGGTATCCACGTATCCGGCACTTACGCCGCTGCCGCCAGCCGGTCCCGGCACGCGCGACGGTCGGCACCGATGGCCGTCCGGTGCGCGTTACGACCGATCGGCCGCGGTTACGCCGGCGGCGCCGTGGTGCAGTGCGCGGGGCCGTGGAGAACGTCGGGCGACTGGTGGATATCGGAGTCTGAAGCAGAGTCAGAAGTCTGAAGTTCGGAAGTCTGAAGTCTGCCGCAGTCGATCGAGCCGGATGATTCGCGATCAACCCGGTGGTGGCATTGGAGCCAGACTTCAGACTTCAAACTCCAGACTTCGAGTTGCTGGGATCGCGACGAATGGGATGTCGCGATTAGGCGACGGCGCGGTCTATCGCGTGTTTCGGGATCGATCGACCGATGGCGTGGTTCATCGATGCGATTGTCGACTGAATCCGTCCCGTTGCCGTCCCTGCACTGGTGACCGCTTCCACTCGTGTCCGCATTCCGAGCTTCACGCCGCATCGGCGTTCAGTTTTCTACAGGGCGCATCGCTTCCCGAAATCCTGATCGACCGTGCGGTCGAAGCCGGGCATACCACGCTGGCACTGCTCGATCGCGACGGCGTCTACGGCATTCCCCGATTCCATAAAGCCGCCACCGCCGCCGGGATTAAGCCAATCATCGGCGGCGGAGTTGACCGACGCGATCGGCTTCCCGCTTCAGACTTCACATTTCTTCTTGCCGGTCCTGTTGAAACGCAGGCCGGCTACCGCAACTCTGCCAGCTGATCACGCGCATGAAAATGCGCGCGCCGAAAGGCGAGGGCGCGCTGACGCTCGACGATACTCGACGGCTGCGTCGGCGGGCTGGTCGCGCTGGTCGGCCGCGCGGCGCTCGATGGCCGCCGCCACGGCGTCGGCGGCCTGCTCGATCGCCTCGTCGGCGTCTTCGGCCGCGACCGCGTCTACGTCGAACTGCAGCGGCATTTCCGCCGCGACGAAGAGCAGGACAACGCGGCGCTGGTCGCGCTGGCCGGCGCGTTTCGCGTGCCGACGCTCGCGACCAACGGCGTGCGGTTTGCCGCGCCGGCGGCGCGGCCGCTGTTCGACGTGCTCACGTGCATTCACCATCACACCACGCTCGTGCAGGCCGGCCGCCGCCTCGCGCCGAACGCCGAGCGCTACCTGAAGCCGCCGCGCGAGATGGCGGCGATCTTCGCGCGATCAGCCCGGACGCCGTGGCGCGCACCGGCGAGCTGGCCGACCGGCTGCAATACACGATGGCCGATCTCGGCTACCGCTTTCCCGACTATCCGGTGCCGCCGGGCGAGACGCAGATGTCGTTCCTGCGCAAGATCACCGACGTCGGCGCGCGCGAACGCTACCGGCCGTATCACGACCGGGCGCGCGCGCAGATCGCGCGCGAGCTCGATCTGATCGAGAAGCTCGATCTCGCCGGCTACTTCCTGATCGTCTGGGACATCGTCAATTTCTGCCGGCAGCACGACGTCCTGGTGCAGGGACGCGGGTCAGCGCGGCCAACAGCGCCGTCTGCTACAGCCTCGGCATCACCGGCCGTCGATCCGGTCGGCATGGATCTGCTGTTCGAGCGGTTCCTCTCGGAGGAGCGCGGCGAGTGGCCGGACATCGATCTCGATCTGCCGAGCGGCGATCGCCGCGAGCGGTGATCCAGCACGTCTACGAGAAATACGGCCGGCTCGGGCGCGGCGATGACCGCCAACGTCATCACCTACCGCGGCCGCAGCGCCGCGCGCGAAGTCGGCAAGGCGCTCGGGCTTCGACGCTCGCGCAGATCGATCGGCTCGCCAAGGTGCTGCACCACTTCGAATACGTCGACACCGGCCGACTCGTTGCCTGCGGCAGCTCGTCGTCGGTCGGCCTCGATCTCAACACCGATCGCGTCCGTCATGTTCGCGCGGCTCTGGCACGAGATGCAGGACCTGCCGCGCCACCTCGGCCAGCATTCCGGCGGCATGGTGATCTGCCAGGGCCAGCTCGATGCGGTGGTGCCGCTCGAAAACGCCAGCATGCCCGGCCGCGTCGTCGTGCAGTGGGACAAGGACGATTGCGCCGACATGGGGATCGTCAAGGTCGATCTGCTCGGCCTCGGGATGATGGCGGTGCTTCAGGACACGCTCGCGCTGGTAAACGGCGGAGAAGAACGCAGAGGACGCCGAGGACGCCGAGAAAACGTCTACTTGGCGAACTTCGCGAACTCGCGTTCCAGCGCCCGTGGTGGATCTCGCCCACCTGCCGCAAGACGATCCCGCGGTCTACGAGATGCTGCAGAAGGCCGACACGATTGGCGTGTTCCAGGTGGAATCGCGCGCGCAGATGGCGACGCTGCCGCGGCTGAAGCCGACGACGTTCTACGACCTCGTCGTCGAAGTGGCGATCATCCGGCCCGGGCCGATCGTCGGGCAGATGGTGCATCCCGTATCTCGAACCGCCGCGCCGGCCGCAGAGCCGGTGCAGTATCGCGCATCCGTCGCTCGAGCCGATCCTGAAGCGCACGCTCGGCGTGCCGCTGTTCCAGGAGCAGCTGCTGCGCATGGCGATGGTCGCCGCCGGATTCACCGGCGGCCAGGCCGAAGAGCTGCGCCGCGCGATGGGCTTCAAGCGATCCGAAAAGCGCATGAAGCAGATCGAAGTGCAGCTGCGCGACGGGATGGCGAGCAACGGCATCACCGGCGACGCCGCCGAGACGATCATCACGTCGATCGCGTCGTTCGCGCTGTACGGATTTCCCGAGTCGCACGCCGCCAGCTTCGCGCTGCTGGCCTATGCGAGCGCGTATCTCAAGGTGCACTATCCGGCGGCGTTCTACACCGCGCTGCTCAACAACCAGCCGATGGGGTTCTACCATCCCTCCACGCTGGTGAAGGACGCGCAGCGCCGCGGCGTCCGCTTCCATCCGATCGACGTGCAGGTGTCGGACTGGGATTGCACCGTCGAAGCCGACGGCGGCATCCGTCTCCGGACTGCGCTACGTGAGCGAGCCTGCGGCAGGAAGCTGGGAAGTCGATCGCCGCCGCGACTAATCACTATTCACGAACGCACCCCAGTCACCAATCGCCAATCCACGGCAATCCCGCTGATCTGCCTCGAAATGTCGCTGCTGTGACGATCCGTCGATGCTGCGAGCAGGTCGTAACGAGCACAGATGGTTCTGCAACAACTGCTCGCACGACTGGATCGCGCCGAAGCCATGCGGCGAAGGCCGGACGCTTCCCGGATCGCTCGACGATCTGGTGACGCGCGCCAGCGCTGCACCGCGACGAAGTGGTGACGCTTGCCGATCTCGGCGCGCTGAACGCATTCGGCTACGACCGGCGGTCCGCGCTGTGGCAGGCCGAGCGCGCGCGTGCGGCCGACCGGCGCGCCTGTTCAGACCGAGGAACTCAACGCAGAGCACGCAGAGAACGCCGAGACGTTGGGTTTCAAAAGAATTCTCGGCGAGCTCAGCGCTCTCGGCGTTTCGGATCGCTTCTCCGTGTCCGCTTGAAGCCGATGACCGAAGCCGAGCGGCTCGTGGCCGACTACGCCGGCATGGGGCCTGACCGTTGGCCGCCATCCGATGGCGCTGCGGCGCGACGATCTGGCGATGCGCGGCATCCTGCGTGCGTCGATCTGCGCCGCCGCGCGGCAGGGGCCGGCGCGTGCGCGTCGCGGGCATGGTCATCACGCCGGCAGCGTCCGGGCACCGCGAAGGGTTTCGTGTTCCTCACGCTCGAAGACGAGACCGGCATCGCCAACATCATCGTCCGGCCCGATCTGTTCGCGCGCGATCGGCTCACCGTCATCGTCGAAGAGCCGTTCCTGATCGTCGACGGCGTGCTGCAGAACCAGGACGGCGTGACGTCGGTGCGCGCCGAGCAGATGCAGGGATTAAAGGGGGTGGACATCGATTTCGACGCGCACGATTTCTACTAGAATTTGCAGACAGACCAATGCCGGAGCACTCGGGCGGTAGCGATACCCGATCCCATCAACCCGACGTGCTCGCTTCGGTCGCTCGACGTCGCGCGTCGCGTCGTGCAGGCCGATGGCTTCGCGATTTGGCGTCTCGACCGGCGGCGCGTGGACGATTCGTGCCTTTGCCGGCGTCTCGGCCGACTTTGCCAACCAGTCGATTGGACGCCAACGCTCGGCGCCGGTCCGGACCGCTCGAACACGGACCCCTCGTCTTTGACGACATCCGCCAGGCGGCGATCCTCGATGAACGCGCGCCGCGCTCGAGCAGGAGGCGTCTGCTCGATGGCCGCGCATTCCACTGATTATCGCCGGTCGCTCCACCGCAGCCTCGCCCTCTATTACCGTTCGCTGCATCAGTTCACGCAACCCGAACTCGAGACCGCGCGCGCCCTCGGCCAGACGGCTTCGCGCCGCGCTACGGCCGCCGAGCTCGCACGAACGAACAGCAGGTGATGCGCGAGCGGACTGGCGTTCCTCGACCGCGCCAGCGTCGCGCTGGCCGGGTCGCTGGATCTGCGAACCGACGGCGCAGACCGTGACCGACCTGGCGGTGCCGTTTTTGCCGACACGTGCGCCATCCACGTGCCCCGGCGCCCGACGGCGAAGGTGCGGCTGGTGGCCGCACTCGCACGTCGATCCCGCGAAACGCTGCCGGCGATGCTGGTGCTCGCCGGGCGGCCGCACCCGAACCGCCAGCGCGGCTGGGGGCGGCACGATCGTCGGAGGGCACGGTCGAGCTGTTCGAAGCAGATCGATCCGGCGCGGCGGTCCGCCAGGCGCTGGGCGACGATTCGAGGCTGAACTTGCCGCGTTCGCGGCATGTGGCGCTGGTCAGCCAGCTGTCGGTGCCGATGCAGGCGCACGGCCGGCTGGTTGGCGCGATGACGTTCGCGCTGCAGGCCGGTTCCACGCCGCTACGCGGCGGAGCGACATCGAGTTCGCGCAGGATCTGGCGCGCCGCTGCGCGCTGGCGATCGGCACAACGCGCGGCTCTACGAGGAAGCGCAGCGCCGCGAAGCCGACGCCGCCTGGGCCGAACACCGCGCGCGACGTTCCTCGCCGAGGCCGCCGCGGCGTCTGGCCAGTTCGCTCGACTACGACCGAGACGCTGCGCGACGGTAGCGCGGCCTCGCCGTGCCGCGCATCGCCGACTGGTGCGCCGGTCGATATGCGTCGACGATGCCGGCGCAGCTCTGGCGCCTGGCGGTGACGCATATCGATCCGGCGAAGGCTAGAACTGGCGCAGCACGATTGCGAGCGCGCTACCAGGAACCGGAATCGCCGTTCGGCGTGCACGCACGTGATTCGCACCGCCGCGCCCGGTGATGATGCCGCGGATCACCGACGCGATGATCGTGGCTGCGGCCCGCGGAGACGCCGAGCGAATCGCGCATGGTGCGAGCGCTCGGCTTGTCGTCGTACATCTGCGTGCCGCTCGATCGTGCAGGGACGCGCGATCGGTGCGATTGTCGTTCGTGTCCGGCGAACCACCGGCCGGCAGCAGTTCACCGACAGCGATCTGCGGTTCGCGCAGGACGTGGCCTCGCGCGCCGCGCTGGCCGCGTCGAAAATTCGCGCGCCTACGCCGAGGCACGGCGTGCCGAATCATCTGAAAGACGAATTCCTGGCGACGTTGTCGCACGAGCTGCGCACGCCGCTCAACGCGATTCTCGGTTACAGCCGGATGTTGCGCGATGGGCTCGCTGGCCGCCGGACAAACAGACCCGCGCGCTCGCCGTCGTCGGAACGCAACGCCTCGGCGCTGGCGCAGATCGTCGGCGACATTCTTGACGTGTCGAGCATCATTGCCGGCAAGTTGCGCCTCGACCTCAAGACGATCGACGTGCCGGCACTCGATGCACGATGCGATCGCGGCGATTCTGCCGGCCGCCGACGCCGAAGGGCGTCATCGGTCGGCGGTCGACATCGACCCGCAATCTCGGGTCGAGGTCGCCGCCGATCCCGATCGGCTGCAGCACGGTCGTCGTCTGGAATCTCGTCGCCGAACGCCGTCAAGTTCACGCCGCAGGACGGACGACGTCGACGTGAGCGTCGAAACGCGATGGCGAGACGCGTGGCGATCGCAGTGGCCGATACCGGCGCCGGCATCCAGCCGAAGGTTCCTGCCGCACGTGTTCGAGCGGTTTCCGCCAGGCTGACGGCGCGATTCACCCGCGAGCACGGCGGCCGTCGGGCCTCGGCCTGGCGATCGCGCGGCATCTCGTCGAGTATGCACGGCGGTACGATCTACCGTCGTCGAGCGAGGGCGACCGGGAGGGCGCGGCATTCCAGCGTTCGGATGCCGCGTGGCGCCGCACGGGCAGGCCTGCGCGGACATCGGCTACGATGATGCCGTGATGCTGTGGCGGGCGTTGGTCGTGCTGGCCCTGACCGCTGGCAGACGTTGCTGACGCCTCGAGAACGCGGTCAGTCGGCGTCGCGCCTGCGCACAGTTGCCGCCGACCGCAACCGACCTGGTTCGCGAGCCGACGATCGACTATTTCTGGAAGCCGCCTGCCGACTCGGTGGTCGCTGCTGCGACAGCAGGATCGACAACGGCACCGCGGCACTTACCTACGAGGCAGAGCGACGGTATCTGCGGTCGGTGATGCGGGCGCTGCGCCTGGAGGCCGACTCGCAGGTGCTCGGTCTACTCGAAGACCAGCGTGCAGGCTGATCGGATCAATCCGAAAATCCGCGCGCGATCTACTTCGGCGACGCGGTCGACGCTGGGCTACATTCGCGGCGCCGATTACCTCGAGTTTGCCGCGCAGGATCCGCGGCAGGGCACCATCTTCTACACGCTCGATCAGAAGCCGTCGGACCGGCCGTCGATCCAGCGGCGCGACTTCTGCCTGTCGTGCCACGTCAGCGTGCGCGACGCTCGAAGTGCCAGGCATGCTGGTCCGCAGCATCGTCACGTCGCCAACCGGCGAATACGCTGCCGCAACTCGGCAATGCGGTGGTCGATCACCGGACGCCCGATTCGCCGAGCGGTGGGGCGGCTACTACGTGCACCGGCACGTCACGGCTCGATGCGAGCATCTGGGCAACGCGCTGGTCGATCGCAAGCGATCCCGCAGGCGTCGCGACCGACGGCCCAGAACGTGACATCGCTGCGCGATCGCTTCGACGTGGACGCCTATCCGTCGGCTGACGCCGACATCGCCGCGCTGATGGTGTTCGACCACCAGATGCGGATGACGAACCTGCTGACGCGCGCGGGCTGGGACGCTTCGCGTCGCCGCGAAGCGACAATGTCGCGCAGAAAGCCGATGTGGCGGCCAGAGCCGCGGAAGCTTGGCCGTTGCGATTGGTCGACTACCTGCTGTTCGTGGACGAGGCGCCGCTCGACCGCCACCGGTGCGCGGCACGACCGGCTTTGCCGCGCGCTTTTCTGCGCAGTCGGTCCGCACGATCGCGAAAGGGCCGCTCGCTGCGCGAGCTGGCGCTCGACGCGCCGGCTGCTGCGCTATCCGTGCAGCTATACGATCTATTCCGACGCGTTCGCACAGCTGCCGGCGACGGTGCGCGACGCCGTCTATCGAGCGGCTCGTCTGCCGTCCTCAGCGGCAAGGTGTCGCGATACGCGAATACCAGCGATCTGACCGCGTGCGGACCGCCGGGCCGTGCTCGGAAATTCTGCGCGACACGAAGTCGGACTGGAGATTCTGATGCGCACGATGCTGCTCGACGGCCGGTCTGGCGGTGATGTTTTCTCAGGGGACGGTGCGGCCGGGCGACATTCCCGCGTCCCGACGTGTCTGGATCAAGAACGGGCAATGGCCGAGCCGATTCCCGTCGACGTGCGCGAAGTGCACGTCGACAAGCCGATCGCCGTTGTCCTGATGAACGGCGAGACGGCCTCGTCGGCCGGCGCGGCGCTCCATACGCGTCCGCGTCGTCCCGCCGGCGTGGTCCTACCGGACGCGTGATCGATCAACGCGACGACGGGAGATCCGGCGGCGGCTGCTGCAGGGCGCTGGGCGCTGAGCGACTGGGAAACGACCGGCCTGGTCGTGGACCCGTGGCGCCGACACGATCGTGCTGTCCAAGATGCCGAGGTAAGAAAAGCAGAACGCAAATGCAAATGCAGAATGCCGATTGCGCCCTGACGCTCACTCAGAGCCGTCTGCCCTCGCGACGCTCGACGTAGCGATCGCCTCGTCGTCGCGACCGACGCTGACGCGCCACGGATTGCAGCACACTTCGCAGTCCTGGACGAACGAACCGCGGACGTCCGGTTCGACGTAGATTTCCACTTCCTCGCCGCAATACGGACAGGTCGACCCTGAATACGTCGTCGACTTCGTCCATGTGATCGAGAATTGTATCCGTGGATCGATGGACTGTTGACAGCGCCGACGCCGGCGCACAGGCTCGGACAAGTTTCTGCGCGTCGGCAGGGCCGGCTCGGATCGCGCGGCCGCGCCGCCGCGGGCGCTCGGCGCGCGGCAAGATCTACCTCAACGACCGCGAAGCCACGATGAAGGACGCCGGCGTCGCGCTGGCGGCAGGTGACGTCGTGCGCACCTGGATGGATCGCCCCGGTAGCGCGCAGCGCCGCCCGACCCTCGGCGAGGAGCGCGACCTGCCGATCGTGCACGAAGATTCCGCGATTGTCGTGTTGAACAAGCCAGCGGGGCTGCTCGCCGTTCCGCTGGAGCGGCGCGGAGACGCGCGATCAGTTTATGAAGATCTGAAGGACTACCTCGCCGCGCCGGCAGCAAGCCTCGGCCGTTCGTCGTCCACCGGATCGACCGCGACACGTCGGGCCTGGTGCTGTTTGCGAAAACCGCGCGGGCGCAGCGGTCACTGAAGGACCAGTTCCGCCGACACTCGGCGATGCGCGTCTACCTGGCGATCGTCTACGGATGTCCGTCGCCAGAGTCGGCACGTGGACCGATCGCCTGGTGTCGGGACAACCGGGCGCTGATTCAAAGGCCACGCACCCGCGCGATCAGCGGGGAAGACGCGATCTGCCACTACCGGGTGGTCGAACGCATTCGACGCCGCGTCGCTGATCGAAGTAACGCTCGAAACAGGAGACGGAACCAGATTCGCCTGCAGGCGCGGCTCAGGGGCCACACGCTGGTCGGTGAGCTGCGCTACACCCTACGGTCCCGACGCCCTTCCGGCCGATCGCGTTTCACGCGGCAGGCTCTTCCGCTCACCGGTTGGCGTTCCGCCATCCGCCGACGAGCCGCGAGCTGCACTTCGAGGCGCCTTTGCCTGAGGATCTTGAAGGGCTACTGGAATGGCTAAGGAGCTAATGGCTGATGGCGCCAGGGATCGATGGACGATGATCCATCCGCCATGCAATGCCGGCCTTCGGCCATCAGCCATATTTATCTCATATGCCCCGGCCGCGCCTGGACGCGCGTGCCGCGGTTCTCCGACGCGCGCCGCGGGCGATTGCCAGCCGCCGCGCGTCACGTTCTCTCGGGCGAGTAGCTGACCAGGTAGCGGTGACGGAATTCGTCGAGATCTTCTCGAACGTCGCGTCAGCTCAGGTCTTTCGTGCTGTCCACGTCGAACACCGTGCCGCCGGTAAACGCGCTCAAGTCGCGCAGGAACCGGACCCGCGCGCCCACCGAGACACCGTAGACGACAACGTCAGATCGCTTTGGCCGTATCGACACCGCGTCAGCGAGGAAGCTCGCCGTGTCGAGGCCGTCGCTGAACACGATGACGAGGCTGCGCCCGGCGTCCGATTCGCCAATCATCGTCGCCGTGTAGACCGCGTCGACGAGTGCCGGTGTCGCCCTCAGGCGGCTTGAACGTCAGCGCCGTTCGCACGGGTCGAGATTAGCGAGGTGAGCGGCGCGCGCTGCGGCGCGGCGTGGCTGAAGGTGACGAGCGCCGCCTGATCGTTTTCGTGAGTCCGTTCAGCACCGGCCGATCGGCATCGCGCATGTGATCCCATCCGCTCGTCGGTGACGCTCCCGCTCGTGTCGAAGACCAGCACGACGTTCAGCGGGACCTGTTCGAAGCTCACGAGATCCACGCGCTGGGCGATGCCGTTGTCCAGCAGGTCGAAGTCCGGCCGCCGTCAGCCCGCGAACCGGCTGGCCCTTGTCGGTGACCAGGACGTCGACGCGCACCGCCTCGCGCCGCGTCGGAGAAGTTCGGCTGCAGCGTCGCGAACGCCGCGGCGACACAGAGCCAGTCCTCACGGGCCGGCCTTGTGGCGGAACGGGCGATACAACTCGTCGAACCACTCGTCGCATGAATCGGCCTGCCGAAGTAGAGTAGCAGCCACAGGCGGATCGCGGCGGTCCATATCGTTGACCGGCAGATCCAGCAGCGCGCTGGATGCTGGCCATCGCGGCTTCGCGGTCGCCGGCCTCACGGGCGAGGTGGCTGAGCGCAATCTGCGGCGACTGCGCCAGCGGAAACATCTGCCCGGCTCGCCCGTAGCGCCGCGCGTGCCTCGTCGCGGTGTCCCGCTCATTTCTTCCTCGCGGCCGAGAGAGCGCGGCGGTGAAGTAACGCAGGGCGACATGATCCACTTCGTTGAAGTAGCTGACGGAGCTCGGTCAGCGCGCTTTTCGTGGTGCCCCAGCCGTCCCAGGACGCGGCCAGGCGCAGCCTCGCTTCGGCGCAATCGGGCTTTGCCTCCGAGCGCGTGGCGGAATGATTCCGCCGCCAACGCCGATTCATCGCGTTCGGACTTGACGGCAAGCGCGACCCCGGTTGGCAGCGTGATCGAGCGCATCAGTGTCTGCACGCGCGGGTTCGACTGCGACTCGTGCAGGCAACCGCATCATGGAAGTTCAGCTCGGCGTCGCGCGGGAACAGCTTGCAGGCCGCGACTGGAAATGCTCCATGTCGTGCATCGCGTTGGCAAGCATGTAGGCCGATGTCGCGCGATACCACTGCCGGACCGTCAGCGCTGCCTGCCGGCGCCGGCGGACGTCTCGTTCGCGGCAATCATGGCATCGGTGAGATCGGCGCCGACGAGGTCCAGCAGAACGTAGGCAATGTCCCAGTGGACCGCGTCGGTCGTGACGCTGATCCTGCCGTCCATCAGTGCTCCTGACGATGACGCGATCGGGTGACTGGCTGCTGACCGTTGAAGCCCCGAGGCGCTGCAGCGGCATGTTCGCGGGTGTTGGCAGGGCTGCAGCGGCGCGACGCGCCCGGGTCGCCCTGAGGCTGCGCGATCATCACGACATCAGCGTGCAGGATGGCGGCGCGCTCGAGGACTTCGTTGGTTTCCTTCCGCTCGCGAATGGGCGCATGGCCAGTTCGCGGCGCAGCGAGCAGTTCGAAGCGGTTGTAGGCGATGGCGTGGACCCGCCCGTCGAGGTCCTTGACCATCGGGACCTTGCACAAGCCGCAGTGCAGAAGTGAATCAGCACCTGGACGTCGATGCCCAGAGCGCTTTGATGTCGGCGTTCTTCCAGCTCGACAGAATGCATGCGGCGGAATCGTCCTTACCGGGTTCGTGCGCGCGGACGGCCTGCAACCACCCGGCTCGGCCGCGGCGATGCGTGGAGACGGCCAGTCGGCCGCGTGCGCAGGCGCGTCAGAACGAGCGCGACGATGACAGCGCACGCGGCCCGGTTCATGGCCGGTCAGTTCGTGCTTAGCCAGACCTTGCCGCCCTTCATCACGAAGGCGACGCGTGTGACGGCGGTGATGTCGGTCAGCGGATCGCCTCTCGAGCCGCGATCAGGTCGGCCTCGTAGCCCGCTGCCAGCGTGCCGATGGTCTTGTCCAGGTCCAGCGACTGCGCCGCCATCGACGTCGCGGAGATCGATCGCGTCCATCGGCTTCTGATTCCCCTGCCGGACGCGCTCGACGATCTCGTCGGCGTTGTGGCCGTGCGCGCCGGCGACGGCATCGGTCCCGAGCACCATCTTCAGGTTCGGCGTCGCCACCGCCTTCTTGATCATCGCCGGCGTTCAGCGCCAGCCCCTTCTCCATGTAGGCGAAGCCCTCCTCGTTGTAGTTGCCGATGCCGAGGTATTTCGCCTTGTTGGTCAGGTAGTTCTGCAGCACGACGCCGACGTTCGGATCGAAGTAGACGCCCTCTGTCGGCCATCAGCGTCAGCACTTCCTCGATCGGCGAACACGCCGTGCTCGATCTGCTCGCAGCCGGCGTTGACCGACGCCTTGATCGATTCGGGGCTGTGCGCGTGCACCATCGTGCGCATCGCCGATGCGCGTTCGCCTCGCCGCACGCTGCCTGCAGCTGCTCGTCGGTCATCGTCTGCTTGCCGCCCTCGCGGATGCTGGCCGACGCGAAAGATCTTGACGACGTCGGCGCCGTCGGTCTTGAGCTGCCGCACCTTCTCGCGGATTTCCTGCGGCCGTGCCGCTGCGCTCGTTGATCTGGCGGATCGACGTGCAGGATGCGCGGCCCCGGCAGCACGCCGCGCGCGATCGCCTCGCGCAGCTCCACGTCGTTCGCCTGACCCGGGCTCTGGATCGTCGTGAAGCCGGCCAGCAGCGTCACGTAGGCGTTCTCGGCGCTATAAAGAATTTCCTGCGCCGGGCTGTCCGGGCCGCGCGGCATAGCGCCCGTCTCTTGTCGAAGTGCCAGCCGACGTGCGCATGCACGTCGATCATCCCGGGCACGATCGTCAGCTGCGCCGAGGTTGTAGGTGGCGTTCGCCGCGTTTCCGGTTTCGACGCGACGCGATTTTGGATCCCTGCACGACGACCGTCGCGTTCCGGAGCACCTTGCCGGTGCCGTCCAAAACCGTGCTCGCGTGGATGCGGATTGTCTGGGATTGTGAGGACAGCGGGTGGTCAACGCCACCCGTTGCGATCGCGACAACCGATGCTTTGAATGGCATGGCGCGAGTATAATCTGACCACAAAGACATCATGACCACAGAGTCACAGAGGCACAGAGATAAGACGGGCCGGGCCGCTTCCGTCAATCCCTGGTTCGGCTGGGTCGGATGTTTCTGGCATGGGTTTTCTCTGTGTCTCTGTGCCTCTGTGGTTGACTTTTGGGACCACTCTAGCGCGGGCCCAGATCGCCTCCGCGGTTGAGTGGCCGACCTACGGTTTCGACCAGGCCGGCACGAAGTTTCGCCGCTCAGCGAGGTCAACCTCTCGAACGTTTCGAAGCTGACCGTGGCCTGGGAGTGGTCGGCCCGCGAGAAGGCGCTAGCAATACGTAACC
>ERZ1370068.5136-contig-4172_pt1 | contig 34084 bp, 55 predicted proteins | sample MGYA00561227_ERZ1370068 | MGnify/ENA primary metagenome ERZ1370068 (study PRJEB38410, sample SAMEA6850437) | metagenome | study: Metagenomic assessment of the ecological functions of the soil: analysis of the soil microbiota associated with the...
GCCCGCACCGCTGCTGTCCGCCACATCACTTCCGCTTGTCCGCCGCTGTCCGCTGGGGCTGCTTTTCATTGTCCCTTTCAACCCGCTTTACTTTCGCTTTCGTCTGTACATGCCGTCCCCGGGTAATGTCCATTGGGCCCACGTCCGCTGCTGTCCGCCTTAGAAGGTTCGTTTTTACCAACGCCGTTATTACCGCAAATGCCAACGATCCGTTCATTGAATTGAAATGAACGGTTGCTATAGTTTTTGAATTGGGTTGATCGATATGGAATGTAGCTGCAACAATTGATTGCAATATTAGTTTTAAGTTTTGAGTTGCGAATAGGCACACGGATGACACGGATTGAACGGATGCTACACGGAGTTTCTTTTGGTGAAATTTAGTTGGACGAATAGAATCCGTTTTAATCTGTCGCATCCGTGTCATCCGTGTGCTATAAAAGCTGAATGTAGACTTGATGCCGTACAAGAGTGCGACGCAAGGGACGCCAAATCAGGGCTAGAAAAGCTGGTAACCATATAAAAAATACCTCATCTAAATCTAAATCTGCAATCTGAAATCTGACAAGTTTGCCTTATTTTTGCCCCCGCTTAATTTATGGCAGAATCAACCCCAACTTTGAAGCCTGTGGCTACGAAATTTTCTAAAGAAACATATCTCTATTGGTATGAGCTGATGCAGCTTATCCGTCAGTTTGAACTGATGGCAGAAGAGAAGTATAAAATGGAAGGTAAGATCCGCGGATTCTTTCATGCTTATATCGGGCAGGAAGCAATTGCTGCAGGATGTATGACGGCCACTCGTCCTGAAGACGGATTTATTACAGCTTACCGTGATCACGGTTTGGCTGATTGCAAAAGGTGTCGATGTGAATAGTTGCATGGCTGAATTATATGGCAAGGCAACAGGTTGTGCAAAGGGCAAAGGTGGAAGCATGCACTTTTTTGGAAAGGAAGTTGGCTTTTGGGGTGGTCATGGAATTGTAGGTGCACAAATTGGAACTGGCGCCGGTCTTGCTTTTGCCGAACAATATCGCGGCACTGATAATGTGATACTTTGCTTTTTGGAGATGGAGCTGCACGCCAGGGAATTTTGCATGAAACATTCAACCTGGCCATGTTATGGAAGTTGCCTGTAATTTTTATTTGCGAGAATAACAATTACGCCATGGGTACTTCGGTTGAGCGTACAAGTAATGTAATTGATATTTATAAACTGGCTGATGGCTATGAAATGCCGGCCGATACGGTAAATGGTATGAGTGCGGAAGCTGTGCATGAGGCAGTAGGCCGTGCAGTAAAGAGAGCAAGAGAAAAGGCGGACCTACCTTGCTTGAAATGAAGACATATCGTTACAAAGGTCACTCAATAAGTGATCCGCAGAAATATCGCAGTAAGGAAGAAGTGGATGAGTATAAAGAGCAGGATCCTCTCACGCAGGTTCGTGCAACAATTCTTTCAAATGGTTTTGCCAAAGAAGAAGATCTGAAAGTGATCGATGACAGGATAGATGGTATTGTTGCGGGATCTGTAAAGTTTGCCGAAGAAAGTCCATGGCCTGGTGATGACGAAGTGCTGAAAGATGTTTACATGGATAAAAATTATCCTTTTATAGTTGATTAGCTAAATCTCCCAAGGGGACTTTGAACATTTCTAAATAATTAAAAACTTTAATTATTAAAATAAAAAAATGGCTGAGAAAAATGTGATGGCACACGAAAATGAAGAAATAATTGCAAAGGCGCAGGATTTCTGGACCCGCTATCAAAAACAAATTACGGTTGTTCTTGCTGTTGTTGTATTGGCTGTAGGTGGTTGGTATGCCTACAAAAATTTTATTGTAAAACCCAATACTGAAAAAGCGGTTGATGCAATGTATAAGGCTGAAGAATACTATCGCATGGATAGTTTACAAAAAGCATTGAATGGCGACGGTATTCATTGGGGTTTGTAAAAGTGATCAAGGAATATGGCGGTACAGACGCTGGTAACCTTGCTCATTTTTATGCAGGTGATTGTTATTTGAGAACAGGTGATTTCAATAATGCTGTTAAACAACTGAAAGAATTCTCTACTTCAGAAAAACAAGTGCAGGCAAGAGCTTATAAATTATTGGGTGATGCATATTCTGAACTTGGAAAAAATGAAGATGCTATTGCCAGTCTATAAAAAATCAGCTAATCATTTTCCTGGAAGATATTCATAACGCTGCAGAGGCCCTTCTCTTTGCTGCATCACTTGCTGATAAAAGCGGAAAGACAAACGAAGCAATTGAATTATTCAAAGAGATCAAGAGAGATTTCCAAATACGCAGGCCTATAATGAGTCAGATAAATATCTTGCTATGCATAATATTTTTAATTAAATAATTAATGGCTGAAGTTACCAACAGTAAACTTTTAAATACAGATACGGGCATTCCTAAAAAGAATGCCTTTATTGTTTTGGTTAAGACGGAATGGAATGCGGCTATTGTTGATGAATTGGAGAAAGGATGCAGGGAAAAGTTGGAAGTACTATAAGGTAAAAAAGTAATCACGATAACGGTACCAGGCGCATTTGAAATTCCTTTTGCTATAAAAATTATTGGGAAAAAGCAGGTAAGAAAAAAAGCCTGATGCATTCATTGCATTAGGTTGTGTGATTCGTGGTGATACGCCGCATTTTGATTATGTATGCAAAGCAGTGACCGATGGCGTAGTTCAATTAAATCTTTTATTGCCAGTTCCTACTATTTTGGAGTATTAACAGTAGATAATGAATTGCAGGCAAAGGAAAGGATTGGAGGGAAAGCATGGACATAAGGAGAGAGGAAGCAGCAAAGATGACTCGCCATCCTAAAATGATCAAAATTCATTATTGAAAATTGTATCAATAGTTAATAAGCATGTAGCTATTCGTGCAGGTAAGAACGTACAATTATTCATACCATGTTTTGTTGACCAGCTTTATCCGCAGACGGGATTTAATATGATCAAAGTGCTGGAGAAAGCTGGCTGCACTGTTACCTACAATACAAAACAAACCTGTTGCGGGCAACCGGCCTTTAACGCAGGCTTTTGGGATGAGGCAAGAACGGTATGTATAAAATTTGTAAAAGACTTTAGCGGATCTGACTACATAGTAACGCCCAAGTGCAAGCTGTGCAGGGTTTGTAAGAAATTATTATTCAAAACTGCTTGATAACTCTTCTGTACATAACCAGGTAAAAGAATTAAATAAAAGAGTGTTTGAGTTCTCGAGAATTCATGGTAAAAGTTTTACAGGTAGAACATGTGGGAGCCGTATTGAATGGAAAGGCAACTTATCATGATAGCTGTGCAGGATTAAGAGAATGCCGGATCAAAGAAGAGCCACGGAAACTTTTATCACATGTAAAAGGATTGGAGCTTCATGAAATGAATGATGTAGAAACTTGTTGTGGATTTGGCGGAACATTCGCAGTGAAATTTGAACCCATCTCTATTGGAATGGGTGAACAGAAAGTTGAAAATGCATTATTGACAAAAGCTAATTATCTCATCTCAACCGATCTTTCCTGCCTTATGCATTTAGATGGATATATAAAGAACAAAGGATACAGTCTGCAGACCATGCATATTGCGGATGTATTGGCGAGTGGGTGGTAAAAAATAGAATAGAAATTTTGAATCAGGAATAAGAAAGTAGCTTAACTTTCTTATTTATTATTCCTATTCTTAATTTCTAATTTTAGTTATGGCATACTGGCTAGTCAAATCAGAACCCGATACTTATTCATGGGATGATTTTGTAAAAGAAGGACAAACTTGCTGGAGCGGGGTCAGAAATTATGCAGCCCGGCTTCATTTACGCAGTATGAAAAAAGGCGATGAAGTATTTTTTTATCATAGCAACGAAGGCACCGATATTGTTGGCATTGCCAAAGTCATAAAAGAAGCTTACCAGGATCCAACTACGGATGATGACCGCTGGTCTGCAGTCGATCTGAAACCTGTAAGGAAATTAAAAAAGCCGGTGACACTTGAAACAATAAAAAAGATAAACGACTTGCAAATATGGCGCTGGTTCGGATTGGCTAGACTTTCTACTCAACCGGTTAGTGATAAAGAATGGGAAGTTGTGTATGGAGCTTGCAGGAGAGAAGTAGACTTGCTTCTTAGTTTACAGTATTAACTTCTAATAGTAAAATTCCTTTTTACATTTCTTTTCAATCTCATGATAAGGTTACCTTTTCTTTTCAATCTGAGGAATCAATCTTCACATCTTATTATTTTAAAATTATAGATTGTTATTTAGCTGTACCGCTATTTAAACTTGTGCATTAGTTTATGCAAAAAGATTTTACTGCATCTCTTAAAAACAAAAACTATTGTCATGAAAAGAATATTTATTGCTTTAACAGCGATAGCTCTTTTTATTTCCTGTAAAAATGAAAATAAAAGTGATAGCACAAGTAATGTAAGGAATGATTGAGAAAGAATGAGGAAATCGACAACTGCAAGATGAACAAAGCAAAAATGGTTTTGTAGGAGATATTAGCGACAAGATCGCAGCTCCGCAGGAAGATGAGACAGATAAATCAAAGAAAAATCAACAGGCACCATTAGTAAGACAGACTGGACAAAAGATCATCAAAACATGCCAATCTTAATTTAGAAGTAAAGGATTATAACGCTTACAACTCTTCGCTTCGTGATAAGCTCAAAACAGTTTGGAGGATATATAGCCAGGAAGAACAATCTCAATCCGAATACAAAATTGAAAATATTCTCACGATCAAAATACTCTGTTGATCAATTTGATGATGCTGTAAACAGTATTTCATCAAATGTGAAAGAGTGAGTGAAATGAAAATCACATCTGAAGATGTGACCACGGAAGTGGTCGATATCAGGTCAAGACTGGAAGCAAAGAAGCAAGTAAGGCTTCGCTATCTTGATCTGCTGAAGCAGGCGAAAAACATGGAAGAAATATTAAGTGTGCAATCCGAGATCAATGGAATACAGGAGCAGATCGAATCAGCGGCGGGAAGAATGGAATACCTGCAACATTCATCATCATTCAGCACCATTCATCTTACCTTATAAGGCATTGAATGGAGCAGCTATCGATTCGGATAAGCCTACGTTCTCAACAAGAATTACCAATGCTTTTCGCTTTGGATGGAATTGATAGATAGAGTTATCGATAGGGATAGTTTCTATCTGGCCTTTATTGCTGGCAGTAGTTGGAATAATTAATTCTTTACAAAAGATCCAACAGGTCAAAACCCAAACAAGCATAAAAAATTAATGGGTTGCGTACATTTGATGCGCATGAGCAAAAAGAAACTTGTTGTTCTTAGCGGTGCAGGCGTCAGCGCAGAAAGCGGGTTAAAAACATTTCGTGACAGCGATGGGCTTTGGGAAGGATACAATATTGAAGATGTCGCAACACCCCGTGCATGGAGAAAAGATCCAAAACTTGTTTTAGATTTTTATAATTACAGAAGAAAAAATGTATTGGATGCACAACCCAATGCTGCTCATTATGGTTTGGCAGAATTGGAAAAGGATTTTGATGTAACGATCATTACTCAAAATATAGATGACCTGCATGAACAGAGCTGGCTCTACAAATGTGTTGCACCTGCATGGAGAGATTTTTAAAATGCGAAGTGAAAGAGATCATGAACTTATTTATGAAATAAAAGATGATATCAAAATAGGAGATAAGGCAGAATGATGGCGAACAGCTTCGGCCTTATATAGTTTGGTTTGAAGAACCAGTTCCTAAAATTGAAGAAGCTATACCTGTTGTAAGAAATGCGGATATTTTTGTTGTGGTGGGTACATCATTGGTGGTTTATCCAGCGGCTGGTTTGGTGAATTATGCTGCAAGGCATATTCCAAAATATATTATTGATAAACGAATTCCTTATACTTCTGAAATAACAAACCTAACTGCGATTGAAAAGCCGGCTACTGGAGAGGAGTGAAACTTTATTAAGCTGCTAACTATAGATCAAGTAGTCTGGAATATATAATTATTTCCTCTCTCCGCCATCAGGTCCATAAAAATTACCCAGACAGCAAAATCATCAGAGAAATTTTCAAAGTGATGTTCCATACCGGCGGGAACAAACAGGACATCGTTTTCTTACAGGAAATTCTTTCTCCATTGCGATAGAAGGTGCTATGCCCTTTGATGACAATATAGATCTCATCCTGTTTATGTGGAGTTTGGGTATCTACTTCCTGTGGTGCAAAATATTCGATCGTCATGCTGCCATGCTTCATCATGACGGTAAATGGGAACTCGTTTTGTTCCAGCAATTGCTTTAATGCCTCCTCAGCAGTTACTTTATAATTCATCAAGCTTCCTTTATCTCTTCATTGAATTTTATTTCATGTTCTTCTAATTCTTTCAATACGGGTTCATAGATCTCTTTTTTGTAGGAATATGTAAACCTGTAAGACTTATTGTTCCGTTCAAGATCATTTTTACAGCTATACCTAACGGCAAACCAACTGTTTTCGCCATTGCAGTTCTCAAACTATTTTCTCCTTTTACCACCAGTGAACTTCAATTTTGACTTTTGACTGTTGACTGTTGACTTTCATACTCTATTTCATGCAACATCACGATCATATCTTTATCCTCCGCTTGCAAAGCCAGCTTTTTCTAATGCTAATTGCATTACATCAGCCGCACTGCAAAAACCTTTGTTGATGATCGTTTCGTCATCATCCATTCCAAGGAAAAAAAGTTGTTTAAGAGTCAGGTTAGCTTCGTGCATTTTATTGGCCACTATTTCTGCAGCATCATTTTTAATTTTATCCAGGTCCATATTCTGCAGAGTCACCATTTTTGCCCACTACTAAAAATCTTTTCTACATCACCGCCACTTGCTTCAGCTTCTTTTTCTGCTTCCACTAATTCCATCAATTTTTCTAACAGATCTTTTGTTTGATCAAATCGTTCAGATAATTTTTTTGCAACCAGTCACTGAAACCGTTTTTATCCAGGTGCTCTTTAAAAAATCCATTAATGCTTTACCATTGGTTTCATATTGTGGAGTTTCATCGGTAAGCTTCAGATCAACAACATTTTTCCAGCCATACATAAAATCAGGATGGCGAAGAGTGGTTCTTACCAATTGTCTTTGCATCTTCCAAACCATAGAGTGGAGCATAGCTTAGTGAATCACGATTTGGATACCAGCATAAAAAACCGATCTCCGGAATTTCAACAATTCTTTCTGCAGTAAAAAGCTCTTCATATTTCAATTTTTTCTCTTCACCATTTTCACGATAATGGGCGCCGCTTTTACCAGCAAGTAATATATTTCTTGGATTCCAGCTTATTTTATAATGCCAGGGATTATCATCGCTTTCCGGCGCAACAAGCCCGCCGCAATGTGATTTGAATGAAATGACCTTTCCGCCATCAGCATGTATCTTGTCAAAAATTTTCATTGCACTCATGTGATCGATACCGGGATCAAGACCCATCTCGCATAAGAATAACAAGTTTTTATTTTCGATCTTCGGACTGCAGATTGCGGATCTCATCATCAATGTACGATGCTGTCAATAAACTTTTATTTAATTCAATACAACTTTTTGCAACAATAGTATGAAGAGTGGGAGGGAGAAGTGAAATAACGATACTGGCATCACTTATAAATCTTTTTCTATCTGCTTCATCATTGATGTCAAATGACACAGCTTTACCAAAGGGTGAAATGCCGATCTTGGATTGTGCAAGATTGATATCAGCGTCAACTACTGTTAACTGCCAGTCTTCTTTTTCTGCATTGGAAAGTAAATAGTCGATCAGTACTGTTGCTGATTTGCCGGCGCCAAACAATAAAATATTTTTCATGAGAAGGAAGATCTTACCGGCAAATTAATTCAATTATTCATGTATTGATGTCTCGCCTTAATTTCTTTATTAAAAAGTTACAACTAATGGGCTCGACATGACAAGACTCCGAACGAAGCAAGAGTTAGCTATAACCCCGCCGTGGTAGTATCTTTCATATTGAGAAGATTCGATCTCCATTACTCTATAGGATACTTTAATTCCCGCAGGTAATCCGGGATCTTTAAAGTTTTTGAACCATTGGCTTCAATGGAACTAAAAACAATTGTTTCAGTTTTTATCGGTTGTTCACTTGGTTTTAAATACATGAAGCTCGACGATCACTTTATCCAACTCAAACTTTGAATCATTGTTGACGGTCAGCTCAAGATTCATTACACCACCAAATGCCCGTTGCTTATAATTATTTGCTTTTACATTAACCAGCCTGTTTATATTGATCGGCTTGGTTTTAGGTTTTGTTTCCTCAGGTTTTGTTTCTTCTGTTGCTTTTGGAGGCATTACCGCTTTCTTTTCAGAAGCTATTACTTCTTCATTTTCTCTGATCACTTCTTCTTTTTCTGCTGTGCTGAGTTTGTAACTAAACTTTCAGCAGGAATATTTGTGTCTTCTTTTTGTTTGTGTCTTTTTAGTTGAAGATATATTTGCTTCAGGAACAACTGGAGGAATTACAGTAGAAGTAGTTGTTGCAGTTCCTGTATTAATGGCTCTTTTATCAGGTTGAATTATTGTAGTTTTTGATTGAGGTTTATCCTCACCACCAAAATTCTTATAAATAACTACTACTATAAAACAAAAGACAATAGCACCACCAAAAACCTGCAATACCGATGTATGAGTGGATGTCCATTTCGATTTTTTCTTACGGCTTAAATATGTTTCCGTGTATCTTTTTTTAATATCATCCAGCGACTCTGAATATTTTTCATTCAAGGTTGGTTCTTCTTTAAGTGAAACAGGATATGCATTAATGATTTGTTCTTGTTTCGGTAAAACCGGCTCTTTCGGAAGAGTCGCAGTGTTCTGTATAAAGCGGTTTACTTTCAACTTTTTTTCTTCTGACAACCACAGGCTTTTCTTCAACAATAGGTGGAGTTTTTACAACTACCGGCTGCGATTGTTTTTTAGGAACATGGTTTTCCGGCATTGCTACAAATACCTTCTTCGAAGTTGTTACTGTTTTATTTTCCACTGGTAAAACATACACTTTCTTCTTGGAGTAACATAAGTTTCCTGTTGTTGAACATAGGTTTCTTGTTGCTGCTGTTTGGGAGTTCCTGCTGCTGCTGTTTAGGTTCTGCTAACTGTATTTTCTTCCTGTCTTTTTGTAAAACCGGTCGTAAGGCTGTTCCTCGGTTGCCGGAGCATAGGCCTTTAATCCATCCACTTCGCTGGGATAACGCCAGGCGGCACTTTTCCCTTCTACCCAAACCAGGTCATAGGGTTTAAGACCAAAACTCACTAGCTGTTGCAGGCTATAGGGGCCGCTTTGCTTGTTGCTGCGGAGCAGAAGATAAGTATCCATACCGTCCAAATTATTGTATATGATAACGAAAATTCTGTGCCGGGCTGTGTAAAAGTGTTGTTATAAAAATATATTTTACAATAAGGAAAATCATCCACCGAAGTGGAAAAAATAGCCCCAAAAAACAAGATTTTTATCAGGAATTGATGGCTGTTTCCGGTACATTTGCAAGCCTTGAAAACAAGGTCTGATCATTGATAAATCAAGGCTTTGGAACCTGAACGGAGCGTTCGCAAGGCAGTAAGCTCGCAAAGGCTCGAGAGTTACAAAAGCCGGTAAAATAAATCTTAGGAACAATACAATGGACGATAGCTTACTGCCACAGGAAACACAGGATAACGAACGCATCATCCCTGTCAATATTGAAGAACAGATGAAGACGGCCTACATCGACTATTCCATGTCGGTGATAGTCGGTCGTGCCTTGCCGGATGTAAGAGATGGTCTTGAAGCCGGTGCATCGCCGCATTTTGTATGCGATGAATGAACTGGGTTTGCACTACAACAGGCCGTTTAAAAATCAGCCCGTATTGTGGGAGAGGTGTTGGGTAAATATCATCCGCATGGTGATACGGCTGTATATGATGCAATGGTGCGTATGGCGCAGGATTGGAATATGCGTTATACGCTTATTGACAAACAGGGAAATTTTGGTACGCAGGATGGCGATGGCCCTGCGGCCATGCGATATACAGAAGCAAGATTGCAAAGGCTTACTGAAAGTATGCTGAATGATCTTGATAAAGACACCGTAAACTTTCAATTGAACTTTGATGATACTGAAGAGAGAGCCAACAGTTCTTCCTACACGTATTCCCCAATTATTGATAAATGGCTCAAGTGGTATCGCAGTTGGTATGGCCACAAATATGCTCCCGCATAATTTGAGTGAATCAATTGATGGTTGTATCGCTTATATCGATAATCGCAACATCACTATTGAAGAGTTGATGCAGCATGTAAAAGCTCCTGATTTTCCAACCGGCGGAATTATTTATGGAATGGAAGGAGTGAAGGCCGCAATGCATTTGGGAAGAGGAAGAGTAGTGGTTCGTGGAAAAATGCATGTTGATACAAAAGCCAGCGGCAGAGAACAGATCATTGTTACAGAAACACCCTACCAGGTAAGCCGCGATGCTTTGACTGAAAGGATCGGTGAACTTGGTAAATGAGAAAATAATTGAAGGCATTGCCCATGTTAATAATGAATCAAATGAGAAAGAGGGCACACGTGATCGTAGTTGATCTGAAACGTGATGCAATTGCAAATGTTGTCATCAATCAGCTCTTATAAGCATACAGAACTCCAAACTTCTTATGGTATCAACAATGTTGCATTGGTTAAAAGGAAGACCAAGAACATTAAACCTGAAAGATCTTATTTCAGAGTTTATTGAATTCCGTCATGAAGTAGTTGTGCGACGTGCTAAATATGAATTGAATGAAGCAGAGAAGAAAGCGCATATTTTGACAAGGTTATCTTATTGCATTAGATCATCTTGATGAAGTGATACGTTTGATCAGAAGTTCTGCAACACCGGATATTGCAAAGAGAATTTGATCAATGCAGGTTGGGGATTGGATGAGATACAGGCGAAAGCGATACTTGAATTAAGATTGCAGCGCCTGACAGGAATGGAAAGAGACAAGATAAAACAGGAGTTTGATGAACTAATGAAACTGATCGGTGAGTTGAAAGAGTTGCTTTCAAATGAAGGGATGAGATATGACCTGATCAAGAAAGAACTTGTTAGAAGTTAAAGATAAGTTTGGTGATGCCCGTAAAACAGAGATCACTTACCTGGATGATGAAGTAAAAATTAAAGATCTCATTAAAGAAGAAGATGTTGTTATTACCATTTCTCATTTAGGATATATAAAAAGAACATCAGCTACTGAATACCGTTCACAACGCAGAGGTGGCAGGGGAGTGATGGGTGGAAAAACAAGAGAAGAAGATTGGATCGAACATATTTTTGTTGCATCAACACATCATACCATGCTTTTCTTTACTGAGCAGGGAAGATGTTATTGGTTGAATGTTTATGAGATACCGGAAGGTGAAAAGACAGGTAAAGGAAGAGCCATTCAAAACCTGATACAAATACCACCGGATGATAAAGTAAGAGCGATCATAGATGTAAAAGATCTGAAAGACGAAGCGTTTGTTAATTCACATAATATTGTTCTTTGTACTAAAAAGGAATTATTAAGAAAACAGCATTGGAAGATTTCAGTCGTCCAAGACAATCAGGTGTAAATGCGATCACGATATTAGCTGGTGATGAATTGCTTGAAGCAAAGATGACCGATGGAAATTCTGAGATCATGATGGCTGTAAAAAGCGGAAGAGCAATTCGTTTTTCTGAAGCAAAAGCAAGAGCTACCGGCCGCGGAGCCATCGGTGTTGCAGGTATTGAAGTTGATGATAATGATGATGAAGTTGTTGGTATGATTTGTGTAAATGCAGGAACCGGTGAATCTAAAACGGTATTAGTAGTAAGTGAAAAAGGTTATGGAAAACGAACTGCAGTGGATGAGTATCGTTTTACAAACCGTGGAGGAAAAGGGTGTGAAGACGATCAACGTTACACCAAAAACCGGTAAATTGGTGGGCATGTTGGAAGTGTCGGAGAAGGAAGACCTTGTTATCACTTGTAAAAGTGGTGTTACTATACGAATGAAAGTTGCTGATATCAGTGAGCAGGGACGGGCAACACAAGGTGTAAAATTGATAAGACTTGATGAAGGTGATGAGATAGCGGCCATTACAAAGATCGAAGACCAGGCGGTGGTTGCTGAGAATGGAAATACGAGCGAAAATGGCGATAACGGAAATGGGAATGAAAGTGGCAACGGTGCAATTGAAGGCCCTGAAAATGCAACCACTGAGTAATTAATTTCATCTGCAATAGGTTCTGATTTAATAAAAACAAAAACAAAATCATGCAAAGATTTCTTTTAAGCTTGCTTATTATTTTAGGGTAGCAGCAGTTTGTTTGCCCAATCAATTGAAGATATAGAAGCCACAATTTGGAAAAGAGAGTTAGATAAAGCAAAAACATCGGTGGATGCTTTTCTTACTAAAGAAAAAAATGCAGCTAAACCCGATGGCTGGTGGTACAAAGGCCTTATCTATAACGAGATCGCCAAGAGCGAAAATACAAGGCACTGGCGCCTGAAGGCCGCATGGATGCTTTTAATGCTTTTAAAAAATATTATGAACTCGATCCAAAAGCCATAAGAGCTACGCTTGAGCAGCATGTGAGACTATTTGATATTTACAATGGATATTTCTGATCTTGGTGTGGCAGGTTTTGGGGCCTCAAAGTTTGATGATGCATATACCAACTTCAAAAATGCATTAATGGTTGAAGAATATATTGGAGGCAAAGGCTATGAGTATAATGGCTTTAAGTTCCCTGTTTTCGATACTACTTTTAATTCAGAACATAGCTTTAAGTGCTTACAGGGCAAAGAAGGATGATGATGCGGTTATCTATTATAAAAAGATAGCCGACCAGAGAATTGCCGGAAAAGATAATGTAGATGTGTACCAGTTGCTCATTGAGTATTATATTGAAAAAGAATGACAAGGTAAATGCAGAAAAATACCTCGCCTTAGGCCGGGAGCTTTATCCTGCCGAGGATCGTTGGTACCAAATGGAATCTGGAGCAAGTGGATGCAAAGGATAAAAAGCTCTTTTTTAGTAAAATATGAAGAGCTGATGCCGAAATATCCTGGCAAGTACCTGATGACATATAACTATGCTGTAGAGTTGTTCAATTATACGTATGCAGGCGATACAAAACCCGCAGACTATAAAGAGATACAAAAAGAAAATTGAAAGTGTTTTAAAGACAACAATTGAGAGCAATAAGAGTTATCCTGAAGCAAATGTGCTGATGGCCCGTCATTTTTACAATGTTCTTTATGATTACCAGGATGACATGCAGGCTATAAAAGGAATTACAGAAGCAGATAAGAAAAAGAAAGCTGATCTGAAAACAAAAATGAATGAGTCAGCTGATCAGTTGATCGTTTATTCGCAGGCTGCTTCAGGATCTGTATAGCGCTAAAGCCAACATTGAAAGCTGGTGAAAGAGGAAACTATAAAGTGGTGAATGGTTATCTTTCTACCGCGTATGAAGTAAAAGGGGATAAGGCAAAAGCCAGATGAGTATCGGAAGAAATCAGAAGCAAGTAATTAAAATAACTAAACCACCGAAAGGTGGTTTTTTAATAGGATAACTGAAAATGTATTTGGGAAAGGAGCTTACAAAAAGCCTCCGGTAGAAACCGAAGGACTATCTTAAATGATTTCACTCATTTAACCATTAAACCTTATCCTATGAAAATTCGAAGGCGGAGAAGGTAGTTATGATTTTCGATTTACCTAGTCTGGATTTTTACGATACAAAAACGGAGTGACCTGAAGGTCTCACGAGCGGGTGGGTTTCTCTTCCTGTTCGGCGAGGGCTGCGTGCCTATTTAACATACAGGGCTGCATCATACTCTTTAGTCAGCTTTTGCTTATAAAACTTCGTTATGTTTAAATAGGTTAGCTGTGGGAAGGCGATCCAAAGGCTCTTGATTATATCCCTAAACTATTGAAAGCATCATAACAACTAAATTCAATCATCGTATGAAAACGGGTTCCAGACCGCTTTTTTGTTTTGCATAAAAGTGATGTGCGGAAAACTCTATTACTTTTTGAACAGTATAAAATTTCGCTATTTCTTGTTCAATCGGTTGAACAGATTCCGAGCGGAGTAATATTATATGTGACATAAAGCCTACGTCTACCATCTCGATAACAATATCTCCATTGGATCTTAAGGAAAATGAGCTGGTCTACTAATAGCAGTTTCAATTTCTGCTAACATTGAAGCCATGGAACCGCATCAAAAGCATTTAACCTTTCGGTAAGAAGGGTAGTCTTTCTTAATTAACTGTCCGTCTTTGTAATAATGTGTGGATTTAAAAATTTATCATCTTAGGTGGTTAGTTTCTTAATATAGCCATAAAAGTCCCTCAGTTGAAATAAAGGGACTGTAATAAAATATTACCATAAGCCTGAAAATTAGAATGGATATAATTGATAATAGTATAACCGAAGAATCAGCTTTGTCAAATTATTGACCTTGGTTATGATGATAGTAAATACACGTCAATATGAGACTTCGAAACAGTGATGAAGAACAAACAAAAAGCCCTCCGGTGGAAACAGGAGGACTATCTTAATGTTGGCATCAAAACATTAACCATTAAACCTTATCCTATGAAAACTCGAAGCGTAGAAGGTAGTGTATTATTTTTCAATCACAAATAGCATCGGATCGAAGTTCTCACGAGCGGAGGGTTCTTTTCCTGTTCAGCGTAGGGATGTGTGCCTATTTAACATAACGATAATTATAAGAAAAACTGAGAGTCGAGAGAAAATGGGTATTTAATTTTGCCTATATTTTATCTTTAATGTTGAATAGCTGTTGAAATATTCATTTTATTTTAACCTCATCTCAATTGTATATTTATACAAATGGACAAGATCGCCTGATAGTTTGGATCATTTGCAATTTGATCCGAAATATAATCTCCAGATGATGTTTGAAGTGCTTGTTGAAATTATCGCTTTGCAACAAGCAACGAATAAAGTGCTTACCGGGAGACTTTATGGCGAAGAAGCAATTATTAGTCGAAGATGAAATAATTAAAAGCCTGCGCCGATCTGAAGCCAAGGATCATGGAATCATTGTACGTCCAGTTTGGCAAAACGCCGTCAATCAAGCCCAAATCCAGACCTAAGCCAGGTCAAACCAAGGCCGTAATTTATTTTTCCTCACGATCTTATCCCTGATCTCTTTCCAGGTTATTACATAGATATTATTTTCCTTTAAAACCTTTTTGCATTCAGCGCTTGAAAAGAAATTAAAATCTTCCTGGCGCCACGCAGCGCCCCAATCCGGATGATCGATCGTTACGGCACGCATTTCTTCATCATCGTATGCAGTATGTATAATAAGGTATGTAAGCCCGGGCTTTAAATTTTTAAACCATTGGTATAGAAATTGGCAAAACCAGTTTTAAGATCCTGTGGCGACGCAGAAAGAATATAATCAACCAGAACGTCTTTATCAGAAACGATGGTATCAAATTTTACTTTTAAAGGAGCTTCTAATATTCGCGGTATAAAAACAGGGATCCTTGAACTCATGCCCTATTTTCAAATAAGCTTTAAAATAATCGAGCCGTTGCAGCGCTGTTGCCCATATGTGCATCCAAATGCGTTGGATCTACACCCAAATTGTTTTGAGCGAATTACCTTGGTTGCGTATCTCTTCTTCAACTTCTGCAGCGCTGGCAGATTGATAAACACTGTCAACAGCTGAATATAAAAAGCCATTCTTATTTACAAGCCCCGGTACTTTTTCTTTGGCGGTTACTGGTCCCCATTTATAATATTTCCATTCGCTGGTTAATGTTATATGGAGACCAAGATCAGCGGCAGGATGTGATTGTGCATAAGCAGCTATTTCCGGGAACCATGGACATGGCACCATAATGCTTGCAGAACTTACACTTCCTTTTCCATAGCCACTATTGACGCCGCATTTTCAGAATGTGACACACCGAGATCATCAGCATGAATGATGACAAGCTTTGCATCTTTAGGATAACCCAGCCTCTCCTGTATTGTTTTTACCTGGCTAAAAATAGCAGGTTGAAAACAATACCGATAGTAAAATGATAATTCCTTTTTCATGTATTTATTTTTGTTACTCATTTCATATATTCTTATTTTTAAGCAGTACTCAAATTAATGAAATTAAGAGAAACGATATTAAAAGAGCATTCAAAAGCCAATTGCATGCGAATTGTAAAATGGGTTGGCGATGATCAAAAAGATTTGATGAATTATTCAATTTGTTTTTGAATGATGAATATCGTGTTGTACAAAGAGCTGCATGGCCAATGACATACTGTGTAGAAGATCACCCTGAATTTATCAAAAACATTTTGCAAAGGTTTTAAAGGCACTTGAAAAACCCGGAGCTACACGATTCAGTAAAAGAAACAGCATTCGCTTTTTGCAATATGTCGATATCCCTAAAGCGAATTTCATGGACAAGTAATGGATGTTTGTTTTCGATATTTTTCCTCACCTACGGAGGCTAGTAGCAATAAAAGCCTTTTCAATAACTGTATTGCAGAAGCTTGCCAAACTTATATCCTGAGATCATTAACGAGATCAAATTGATCATTGAAGAAAGATGGGATATATGAAGCACCGGGCATTTAAAGCAAGAGCAAAGAAATTTACTCAAAGAATTTTCTTAGTGAAAATGGTAACAGGTGAGCCTTCGGCGAGAAATACCGATGCCGGCTGCGAATAGATCCTAAAAGTGTCAAAATCATTACCATATATTGCTTAAAATCACAATCAATATTATAATTTTCTATTGGATAAATATCCCATCGCGGATGCTGTCAACCTCGTACTCTCCTGTTTTATTTTTATCGACTGAGTGAATAGCCCTAATAATGCTCAGGTGATAAATTCTTCTTTGCTACCTATATTTTATTTCATTCAATTTCGGAGTCTGCAGTTACTTCCAGTTCATTCCACTCACTTATTTTTCCAGTAATAGCCGATGGTAAAGCTGCTCATCTATTTCCCATTTATGTTTCATGGTACAGGTTACATAACGATTCCTTATATAAGTTGTTAGCCACAAAAGTTATTGCAGGTTTAGGAACAAATTCATTGATATAAAACCACTCCCCGTTTCCAATCATTTCCCGATCTGTAACGAACGATAAAACCACAGGTTGACTTCCAGGAAATTTGAATGGAAGGAATAGTAACGCCACGCAGTTTGGCTTTTAAAAACATAAACCCGACAAGGCTCGCATAATATTTATTATTCCATGATGTCCAGTTCTGTACCTGCGGGAATGTATTTTCAAAATTGCCGGATCAATTTCATAATTAGCCATTATTAACTTTCGCCATTCTGCCGTAAGAAATTTCTTTTGGCTCATTTTTTGGCTTTCTTAAATTCTTTGAAGATCAATCGAGGCTTTGATCGTAGGTGAAGATAATTGTAGAGCCAGTTTATAAAAACAAAGAACTTATTCTTTACTCCGAGTATCAGCATCAGGTGCAGGCTCATCCATATCATCCAGGCAAGACCAGCCACCAGAAATGCAGCTTTGGTTTTGGAATATCAACCACTGCAAGATTTCTCCCTACAGTTGCCATGGTGCCTTTGTCCTTGTATTCATATTCCTTCAGATCAGTTTTACCGGCCTTTATCTTCAACAGGTTTCCTGCAAGCAGTTTTGCCTGCTGGATTGCAGTTGTTGCAACCTGTGGATGTCCGTTGAGGATATTTAGGTGTTTCCATATATGCGAGGTCCCGATCGCATATATATTTTGAGAACCGATCACCCGATTTTGCCTGTCAACTTTTATCCTGTTTCCCCTGGCAATAAGAGAATTATCAATGCCACCTGGAATATTTCCTTTAATGCCGGCAGCCCATAAAACCGTTGCTGAGGAAATTGTTTGTCCGTCTTGCAAGCAGGATATTTTTTCCGTCATAATCTTTAACATGTGAACCTGTCATCACCTTCACTCCCAATTTTTCCAAATATTTTTTGAGCGATCAGAAGATGACTTCACCTCATATGTGCAAGCGTCTTTTGCGTACCTTCTAATAAGAAAATATTCATTTTGGAAAAATCAAGTTCCGAGGTAATCTTTAGGCAAAACATAGTTTTTCATTTCTGCCAATGCACCTGAAATTTCCACACCAGTTGGGCCGCCACCTACTACAACGATATTCATTAAACGCTGAAGATCTTCTTCATTTTTGTGGTTGAGTGCATCTTCAAAATTTTGAACGAGTTTACTATCGAAGTTGTAATGCTTCTACGGTTGATTTCATTGGAAATGCATGTTCTTCCAATTGCTGGTTACCGAAAAAGTTTGTGTCAGCGCCGGGTAGCAAGAACCAAGTATGTCGTATCGCTCCTCTCCTGTTCCTGTTATTATTTTATTTTCTGCAGCAACGATCTCTTTTAGATCGGTGATCCGGATACGGATATTTTTACTATGCTGAAATGCTTTTCTTAAAGGGAAAGAAATGTTGCTTGCATCAAGCCCGCATGTAGCCAGCTGGTAAAATAATGGCTGGAAACTGGTGATAGTTGAATTTATCGATCAGTAATATTTCAACTCCTTTTTTATTACTAAGTTTCCTTGCTAGTTTCAATCCGCCAAAGCCACCGCCTACGATAATTATTTTCATCTGAATACTCATTTACAACCTAAATTTACACAACTTTTCAATATTTATTGAAAATTTAAAATTCTTCATCGGATACATCGGTGAAATCTGCCAACCCAGGTAAAAATGATTAGTACATGCCATAGATTATAGCTAAAGAGGAGCCAATATTTGGATCCGCCGAAAGTAGCCAGCATCGCTAATGTTCCTGTAAGCAATAACAATGCGGGATACCATACTCTTATTGATCCTAGATCTGAGTTTTAAAGGGAGCTCAATTTTTCCAAGAGGGACATGTCATGGTTGCAAGAATGATCGCTGGATAAAATAACTCCGGAGTGGAGGTTCTTTAAAAAGTAAATGCTATAACAGCAACTAATAAGATACCTGAAACTAAAAGTACAATTGGTTGAAATACTAATTGTTGTTTCACTTTTTGTCAATGAGTATTTGCCTAATCTTTACTGAAATAAAAAGAAAAAATTTGCAGATAGGATTGGCGATCCATGTAAAAAAGATAAAAACAAAATATAAAACGATCAATGGAAGTAAAAGGGCCTGATCCCTGAATTAGCTTCTGAAACACTTCTTAAAAATTCTGAAAATAACATAACGTGCCGATAAAGAAGATCCACTGAAAACTCCTTTCCTTTTTCTGACATCCACATGCTGAACTGCAATACAAGTTTATACGGAGTAAAATTTGATTTAAGAGATTCTTTTAGTCCAAGCCTTGCAGATTCATACATTAGGATCATTGCGCAATGCTTCTCTGAAATGATGCGCTGCTTTTCTCTGATCCCCTTTTTCAAAATAATTCCAGCCCATCGGTTGGCATGTGTAAATTTATTATCACGGATCTTTTGATAAACTATCGCTGATAGTATCTACAGCTTCATCTGTTCTTTTCAATTTATTTAAAGCTCTTGCTCTTGCATTCAGGCAGGTAATATTTTCAGGGTCCAATTCCAGACCTTCATTGGCATTTTGTAGTGCTATTTCATAGTTTTTTTCATTCAAAAAAGTGAAATGAAAGCTATACCGAAGTATTCAGGATTGTAAGGATTTAATCGGAATTGCTTTTTGATAGGTTGTCTTCGCCGGCAGGAGCATCTCTTTGGAAATATCCGAAACCATAGCAAATAAAAAATAAAATGATTCATTGGGTTCAATAGCGATCGCTTTATTAATGATCTCTATCTCCCTTATCCACCTCATCATTATTCATATAGCATCTTGCAAGGATCGATAATGCATGATCATTGTTTGGCTCTTGTTCTAATACTTGTTTTACCTGCTTTTCTGCGTCTTTATTCCTTCCCTGCTCTAGCAACAGGTTGGCCCTGTCTAATAATCCAGTTACATCCATAAGTTATTTTTTTGATCTTCAGGTATTTTAAAAATATCATCATAAAGCCCCGACTCATTTGAATACAGCGCATAATTGCGGGCGGATGAAACCATTCAAGAGTTGTCGGGCGATGTTGCTTCACTGCTTTTAAAAGATCTTTAGTTGTTATTGGTTGCAATGAACCTTTATTCATCGATTCACGAGGTTTATCTTCTACCGCAATATCGATAACAGCTTTCAGGTCGGCACCAGAGTAATCTTTACAAGCTGCTGCTATTTTCAAGGTGTCGATGTCTGTCGCAGGTTTATCCTTTAAAATTGACTTTAAGATTTCTTCTCTTGCTTCTTCATCAGGTGGCTCAACAAAAATTATCCGGTCGAAGCGGTCCGGGTCTTCTGCAAATGCTCCATCAACACTCCAGGGTGCATTTGTTGCAGCAAGTATCAATACACCATCATTATTACTGTCCACCCCATCCATTTCTGCAAGGAATTGATTGATCACATGCCTCATTCCTGATTGCTTCATATCACTGCGGCTTGCTCCCCATTGCATCTACTTCATCAAAGGAATAAAACACAAGGAGTATTCTGACGAGCCATTTCGAAGATCTCATGAAGATTTTTTTCACTGTTACCCATCCACATATCCAATATATCGTGTAACCCGATATTTATAAATTTTGCATTGATCTCACCGGCAGTTGCTTTCGCAATAAAAGTTTTACCGCAACCTGGAGGTCCATAGAGTAAAATACCGCCACCCGTCTTTTTACCAAATGCTTTATACAGATCAGGATTTTGTAAAGGCTGAATAATCTTTATTGAAATTTCTCTTTTACTCTTTTCATTCCGCCAACATCTTCAAACTTTGTCGATGGCTTTTCCATAAAATAATCCTCCTCTTCGTTCCAATCATCGTCACTTTTGGCGGTGGCAGAAGGCATCCTTAATTGCGCATCTATTTCGTCATCTTTAAAACCAGGGATTGAGTGCAATTAGCTGTTGATATAAATTGATCGCTTGCATGAGTTGAATTTTCCCTGATCAAACATTTTATATATAACGAACCTGGTCTTCCAATGAGAGATTTTGAAGTTGTTCGTAAATAATAATAGCTGCGGAATTCTTTTGCAGGTAAAAATAACAGGTTGCCAATCCCAATTGTGCTTTTGTATTACCATAGCTTTTTTCGAGTATTTGCCGGTATTGTGTTGCTGATTCAGCATACATTTTTTCCTGCAGCATCAGGTCAGCCACTTGTAAGCGAAGAGGTACATTATCCGGTGAAAGTTTGAGTGCATCCAGAAGGTTATTGATCAATTCATTTGACATGCTGTGCAATTTAATACATCATTTTCTGTATTACAAAGATGGCTGTAACTATAGTAAAACTTCATTGCACAATTGAAAACGGAACGTACAGGTGAGTGATCCTTCGCTTCGCCCTGGATAGACTGCGTGACTACTTGCTAAATAGAGAAGAGAACCTTTGAACGGAGCGTCGCAACAGGTGATGCCATGAAAAGCTGAAGCTGGTATCAATATAACATCCTTACTCTTGATCGTCTGTTTCACTTCTTTAAGCAGTTGCAGATGCTTTTGAAGAAATTTGTCTGATCAACATCAAGAACAACATAACCTATCTCTTCATTGGTTTTTAAATATTGACCCAACAATGTTGATGTTGTTTTTGAAAGAGTGTGTGTTGATCTCTGATAAAACACCCGGCACGTTATTATGAATATGTAAAATGCGATGTGAGCCTTCCTGCGGAGGCAATGCAAGGGCCGGCACCGTATGTGAACCAAAGGTGATGCCTTTTTCAAGATAATTAAACAACTTAGCACTTACATCTTCACCAATATTTTCCTGTGCTTCTTCGGTGGAGCCGCCGATATGTGGCGTAAGAATTACATTGGGAAGATCCTGCAATGGCGTTTGAAACTTATCGCCATTTTTTCTGGTTCAACAGGAAAAACATCAACCGCTGCACCGCTAATTGTGCCATCAAGAATTGCTTTTCGCAGCGCATCAAGATCCACCACTTCTCCCCTTGCATAGTTTATTAATATCGCACCCTTCTTAAATTGCTTAAGAATTAGTGTTTACTGATAAGATTTTTTGTTTGCGAGGTTTCAGGTACATGGAGCGTTACAATATCTGAACGATTTAAAAGTTCTTTCAATGATTTTCGCATCTTCAGCATTACCGAGTGGCAATTTTGTTTCTACATCATAAAAAATAACTTTCATTCCCATTGCTTCTGCCAACACACTTACCTGGCTGCCGATATTTCCATAACCAATTATGCCAAGTGTTTTTCCACGTAATTCAAAACTATTCTTTGCATCTTTCATCCATATGCCTTCATGTGCTGCTTTGTTCTTATCAGGTATGCGGCGGATGAGCATAATGGATAAGCCATCACCAATTCGGCAACTGATCTTGTATTTGAATAGGGCGCATTAAATACTACTACTCCATTTTTTGTTGCAGCTTTCAGATCCAACCCTGGTTCACGCCAATGCAAAAGCAACCGATAGCCTGCAATTTTTTTGCGGCATCCAAGCACCTTTTTGTTATTTGTGTTTTTGAACGAATGCCAAGAATATGCACATCTTTAATTTCTTTGATGAGATCATCCTCAGTTAATGCCTTTGTGATTTTTTCTACGTTAGAATACTCATGGCCACGGGAAGTTTTTTACAGCAGCATCACTAATGTTTTCGAAGAGAAAGAATTCTTATTTTATCTTTGGGATAACTTGTTTTTTGTGTTTCCATTTCTGCAAATATATAGTCGTAACTATTAACAATTTGCAACAAATGGGGAAAAGTAACGTTCATTAGGCACGACTTGTGCTATTATTTTTGTCCTAAACTGTATTCTAATTTGAAAAATCTTCTTTACTCTCTGGCGATTGCCATTTTACTTGGTTGTAACACCTCTAGTCAACAGGCTGCGGCCCTGTAGGATCGATTGCTCATGTTACTACAGCACCATCAAGCATTATCAAAGACAGAATTTCAATATTATTCTAATGTTGTTAAGAACCATTTTGAAGGATCACTATTAAACAGGGGATTTCAATGGACAGATATTAATTGCAAAAAATGGTACAGTTGTTTTTGAAAAGGCAGTTGGTTTCGCAGATATGAGGACGAAGGATAGTCTTAGTGAAAATACATCCAATGCATATTGCCAGTGTAAGTAAAACTTTTACATCGATGGCCGTATTGCATTTGATGGAAGAAGGAAGCCTGAAACTTGATGATACGCTTGGCAAATATTTTCCGGGATTTCCATATACCTGATGTTACTATAAAAATGTTATTGAGTCATAGAAGTGGACTTGCCGAATTATCTTCACTACTTGTCGCTTTTAAAAAGAATGATACTTGCTATAGTAATCCAGGATGTGTTGAATTCGCTTTTCACTCTTCAACCAGGACTTGAATATAGATCGGAACAAGATTCAGTTATAGTAACACGAATTATTGTTTTGCTTGCTATGATCGTTGAGAAAAATAACAGGTAAAGCTTTTCCTGCTTATTTGAAAGAGATCTTTTTACGCCATTACAAATGACAAATACGTTTGTGTATGCCAACCAGGATACATTAACGCCAACTCCGAGTTTTGCATGGACAGGTAGATTATGGGAACCTGATCCTTTTGACTGTACTTATGGTGATAAAAATGTTTATACAACTGCACATGATCTATTGAAATGGGGACCAGGCATTGAGTAGCGGGCAATTGTTTAAGAAAGAAACTTTGGATGCTAGCCTATACACCATTAAGCAATGAAAGAAGATCAATTCACAATTATGGATTGGGATGGCGGATGATGATCTTTCCGAATGGTAAAAAGTTTGATATATCACAATGGCCGGTGGCATGGATCAAATGCAGTATTTGTAAGATTTCCTGATGAAAATGCTACAATGATCCTCATTGGAAATAAATACAATAGGAATATTTATCATGCCGCTGCGAAAGCGTATAATATTTTTGGTAATTATTTACCGGGCGAAAGTCAACAATATGATGACAGCGAGAGCCAGATGATAATTCTGTTGGCGAAAATTCAATAAAAGAGGAAACTTACACTCCAAAAGCAAAATCTTCCAAAAAAGACGGTAATCATTTCTTTTTGAGAATTCTTCCTCAACTTTAAGCAGGAATTCTGGAAATGAAAATTTTAAAAGCGGATCAAATAAGATCATGGGATCAGTATACGATCGAACATGAGCCTGTTGCTTCCATTGACCTGATGGAAAGAGCCGCAACAAAATGTTTTGAATGGCTTGATGATAACGGCTGGTTCGTTCATTCATTCGCTATTTTTTGTGGTAAGGGAAATAATGGCGGAGATGGCTTGGCAATCGCAAGAATGCTTGCGGTCCGCGGCTGTAAAGTTTCTGTTTACATTCTTGAATTCGGTCATAAAGGAACTGACGATTTTCAAACTAATCTTGCAAGACTTCATCAATACCCGGCAGTTGATATTCATTTTATACAGGAAGAAAGTATTTTTCATACACTATCACAAGAGACTGTAGTTATCGATGCACTTTTTGGTTCGGGATTAACAAGGCCGCTGGAAGGATTTACTGCCAAACTTGTCGATCATATTAATAATAGCGGTTGTTCAGTAATTGCTATTGATGTTCCAAGCGGCATGTCGGTTGATCAATCCTCTAAAGGAAATAAAATTGTCAAAGCAAATTATACATTGAGTTTTCAATGTTATAAGCTGGCATTTCTTGTAGCAGAGAATGCTGCTTTCATCGGCGATGTGGTTATTCTTGATATTGGTTTGCTGCCTGAGTTTCTTGCTTCTCTCGAAGCCGATCTTGAATTGATCGATAGATCAATTATTCGTTCAATTTATAAACCAAGAAACAGGTTTGCACACAAAGGAAATTTCGGGCATGCCATGATAATAGCAGGTAGTTATGGAAAAATAGGCGCCGCGGTTTTAGCAGCAAAAGCATGTTTGCGAAGCGGTGTTGGTTTGCTTACCTGTTTTGTTCCAAAATGCGGTTATGAGATTTTGCAAACCGCTGTCCCGGAAGCAATGGTAATGACAGATGCAAATTCATCGATCATCACAAAAATTGATGATGATGTTTTAAAATATGATTCAATTGGAATTGGTCCGGGCTTGGGAACAGCGTCTGAAACAAGAGCTGCTGTTAAAGAATTAATTTCTATTTATAAGAAACCAATGGTGATCGATGCTGATGCATTGAATGGTTTGTCAATGGAAAAAAATTTACCCTCTCTCCCACCTGGTTCTGTTCTTACGCCGCATCCAAAAGAATTTGAAAGATTGTTTGGTGAATGTAAAAATGATTTTGAAAGAATTGAGAAAGCATTGAACAATGCCAAACTGCTAAATTGTTTAATTGTTCTGAAGGGTCATCATACATTTATTGCTTCGTCCATAATGGCAAAGGATATTTTAATAATACCGGTAATGCCGGAATGGCTACTGCTGGCAGCGGCGATGTGCTTACTGGAATGATCACAGGCTTATTGGCGCAAGAGCTATTCTTCTGAAGATGCTTCAATACTTGCTGTGTATCTTCATGGCTTAGCGGGTGATATTGCGGCAAAGGAATTTTCAAAAGAAGCAATGATAGCTGGCGATATAATAGATTACCTTGGCGAAGCATTTAGAAAATTTAGCGAATAATCAAAGTGAATCAGAACATATCCCTCACCTGCTTAAATTGTGGTACAGAAATTTCTGATCAGTTTTGTCCCCATTGTGGTCAGAAGAAAGATGTAAAAAAGACTTACCTGGCATTCGCTTGTTCATGAGCTTGCACATTTCTTCAGTCATATTGAAGAAGGATTTATTAAAACATCAGTTCAACTGGCTTACCGTCCAGGCAGGACGATCAGGGAATACCTGGAAGGCAAAAGAAAAACATATTATAAACCGGTGGCTCTTTTACCTGGTATGGGTTGCAATTTTTTAATTACTCATAAGCCTGAGTAACCAGGTGGATGCACTATGAAGTGAAAACTGTCGCGAACTTTTTATTTTTTGACCATGTAACCGGGAACTATTTTGTTCAGCACAGGAATATTTTTGAGTTATTACTGCTTCCTATCATGGCTTTATTTGCATGGTTAATAATTACAAGACCAAAAATGAACTATATAGAAACTTTGGCGCTGGGCATTTATATGTTTTCTGTTATCGGGATGTTTAACACTTTGCAAATAATAATTAACGGGTTGCTGCTTAGAATAAACTTTATGACCAACATGTTTGAACTCACAGGTCCTGATCGTTAATCTTAGCTGGGGATTTTTTTGCCTGATGGATTTTTATAAAAAGAGAAAAACCATTACTGCCGCTGAGGATCCTTCGCTACTTTTTTCTCTCAATTATAGTTTATTATAAATTAGGTTCGGTAATAGTGAATATTATTCTTGGCTTTGAAAACTGAAAATTTTATGATTCTGAAACAATTATCTATGAAGCAACTGATATTCGGAATCACGGTTTTATTTTTGCAATTTCATCTTTTGCAAACGGAAAAGATTCAACGATCAATTATAACCTGCCAGATAGTGTAAAAGCTGTTTCATTTCTTGCTGAAGTTTCGGTTGGAACTATTACCACAAAGAAAGAAGTATTTGCAGGCATCAAAACCGATGTTGTAAAACTTTCATTGGAATCAGATAAAAAAGAGAGAGAAATTGTTTTTGAATTTCCTTCCTCGGCAACAGTAGTGGCAAATGGCCTTGCTGTTAAGGTTGAAAAAGGCGAATTAAGCTGGAATTATAATTGGATGGAAAATGAGAACTACAAATTGCTTATTGCTACCGCCAGTGATTCTGCAGGCAATTTTGCTTTGTATTCCGGTTATATTTTTTACCAAAAGAAAAGAAATGGAAATTGATCGGCACTTGTAAAATTTTGGGACAATGGAATACGCTGAAACAACCTGCAACTTTTCGTTCTCAAGTAAAAATAATTCTTTACAGCTAAACATTCATGAAGCCTGGTGTCAACGCAATAATGGTTCATGGAAAAACTTATTGGAAAAAGATCTTTCTTTTCCTGTTGTCAATCTTTTATCGCATGTTGATAGTTTGGAGCAATTAGAAATAGACAAAAAGCTTATTGCAGCGAGCAAACACTGATGCAAAAATATTCATGACGGAGTTTATTATACAATGCTTAAAAGAAGGAAATGGCCGCCAGGTTTCTGTCAATGATACTGTTACTGTTTATTACAAAGGCTATTTGCTTAAAGACGGTTCTATATTCGATCAAACAAAAGATAAGCCTGCAACATTTCCATTGAAAAGACTGATCATGGGTTGGCAAATTGGTGTTCCACTTTGTAAAGTTGGCGGCAAGATCAAGATCATTATTCCATCAAATCTTGCCTATTCCATTCGAACAAGAGGTGCAAAAATTCCACCCAACAGCATTTTGGTTTTTGAAATAGAGGTTGTGGATGCAAAAGCTCCTCAATAATCAATTTAAGAGTCATTCTAATTTTAGCATATAGTTTATTACATTTACAAAAAATAAGCACATGAAAATTTTTGTTGCCGGACTCCCTATGATCTTGATGATGCAGAATTAGAAGAGATATTTGAAAAATTTGGCAAAGTGGTTTCAGCCAAAGTTGCCATGGATAGAGAAACCGGAAAAGCAAAGGTTTTGGTTTTGTAGAAATGCCAAATGATGTTGAAGCAAAAGAAGCAATTGAAGGTCTCAATGATATTTCCCTTGGTAAAAGCCATTGATCGTAAAACAAGCTGAAGATAAACCGGGCGGTAGTTCAGCAAGGAGGTGGTGGTTATCGTGGTGGTAGCAGCGGCGGAGGTGGCGGTTACCGTGGCGGTAGCGGCGGCGGTGGCGGTGGCTATCGTGGTGGTGGCGGCGGTGGAGATAGAGATAGAAGACCCGGCCCAAGCGGTCCAAGAGACAGACGCTATTAAGATCAATCATTTTAATACTAATAAGCCCGGATATGCCGGGCTTTGTTATTTATAGCTGCCTCAGGTAACTTACTTTAATGATCGCATGATCTTCTGTTTGTCTTTTTGTTGCGCATTATCAAAGCCGCGACGATTGAATACAAGATAAACATATGAAAGCGGCTGGTACTCCCATGAAAGACGAATATTATAATTGCTTAGATTATTTTCTGAATTCTTTTGATAAAAACCGATAAGCTGCAACCTTGGATTTAATGCAAGCCTTCCGGAAATGCTGTACAGATCAACTGTTTTATCAGTTGCCGGTTCACCTACTTCATTAAAATGATTGCGATTGTATTGTCCCTGTAAATAGATATTAGGTATAGGCGCAAAATTTAGCGTGAATGTTCCTGCAGTCAGGTTCCCATTATAATAGGAACCCGTTTCAAAATTTATATTGCTGCTGATCACTCTTGATTGATCCGTGCTGAAGTAAAATAAATGTCTTAGATAATTATATTTTCCTTCCGGAATAGTTATTCCTAATGGTACAAATGGTTCTGTCAATAATTGATAGGTTGGAGTAATGATATACCCAATAGTATCCTCCATTCTGAAAATTGATCCAGATCGGGTTCATCGTAAGCTGTCTTTCTATCAATTTACCTGTTGATGCCTGGTGATAAAATTCAGGAAAGACACCCGGCTCAAATGCACGGATCCATTTTTAGAATGGTAATAATTTACCACGGTAATACCAAAATATTCCCGGTGTAGTGCCGATCACATCATTGCGGGAAACAAAACCTAATTCAGGATTGAAATCTTTTGTTACTACTGATTCGTGTCCACCAGATCTTCCATTGGTTACTGGTATAATAATATTGAGCATAACCTGCAAAGGCGCTTTGTTCCCATCAACAACTGATGGATCCTTACTGCTCACTATTTGAAACAGATCAGCATTGTATTCAGTGAATGTGATTCACCCATTCTGAAAAAACCATCTATGGCGCCAACTGTATTCGTGCCATCAGAATTATTTTTATAGGTCAGCAATCCACCTATCCTGTTTTGTTTACCAAAATTTTCAGAGTAGCGACCAACAAAAAAATTTGTAGCCGGTGTCGTCGTTGATTCTCTTTGGCGCATTGCCATTACACCTGCGTTTCTCTTTAATGAACGATAAACAAATCTTCCGCCTGCATCAATAGGTATAGGATTTCCAAAATCATCCAAACCAATTCTTCTGCTAAAGAAAGGTTGAATACGCATTGCTCCACCTGAACCATCTTCATTCGGCCTCACTCCCACTCCAAACAATGATGCATTTTCTAAAAAGAATTGTCTGCGCTCCGGAAAGAAAACAGAAAACCTTGTTACATTATTCACCTGTCGGTCCGCATCAGCTTGTGCGAAATCTGTATTTATAGTTACATCAAGAATACTGTTTGGATTGATGGCCCATTTAATATCTCCACCCGCACGGAAATTATTTTTCTCGGGTTCGGTCGATGCAGGAAAATTTTTATAGTGATCATAAGAGCCGAGGACGTATGGCTGTATCCTGATATTTGGTTTTGGTGGCGGTGGTTGCAAATTTTTAAAAGACCGGCATAAGCCATTCTTGTAAAGCTGAAATTTCTTGGATAACCTGGAGAAAGAACTTATTTCATTACTCATTCTTCTTGTTCGATAAACATTGAATCCCCATTGCTGTAATGAGTCTTTTGTTTTTGGATAACGAAGCGTTTGCCATGGTATTGCTATTTCTGCTATCCAACCTGAATCTGTTCTTGTAGTTCTTACTTTCCAAAGACCATCCCAATCTACATCGGTTAAAATATCATCGAACACAAGCAAGTCTCTTTTGCACGCCATAAGCATTTGCCATTAATGCCATTGCATTCCTTGTATCATTAAAACCATCAAAGGATAAAGCAACATGGTCATGGCTGCGAATGCCAAAATCACGTCTGAAATCTGTAGCACGAATTGCTTTTTTACCCAATGAATCATGACAAATAAAACCAACGTATAAATATTGACGATTGTATAAAACCTTTACTTCTGTCTCAAAATTTGCGGGCATTCCTTGCTGCGGTTCTATCTGAACAAATCTTGGTGATGGTTTTGCAAGTTTCCACTCTTCTTCATTTAATAGCCCATCGACCTTGATCGTATTGCTTATTTGCACGGCTGTCATTTCTTTTTTACGGAGTCGGGTTTAAATACAGTGGCGTCCTGGCGAATAAGAATGAATAGCGAAAAATAAAAGAAATATTAGAACAATTTGTTTTGGCATAAGTGACGATAATAATCGGGGAAAATAGTAAATCTATCTTAGTAAATGGTAATGAATTTACCAGCGGCCAATAAAAACTTCAAATGGATTTTATACGCTTCGCTGTGTTGAAAACGGACATTTTGTGAATCAGAAATCAATATCTTTAAAAGCAAATAACTGTTTATGATCATGTATCCATCCTGCGACATGAACTTGGCCTTTATGGAAAAGAGATATTGTTTCCGTTTCTTTTTTTCATTTTTCAGTCGCGTTGGAGTATGGCACCATGGGGCTGGCTTTGATTCCACTGCTTTATGAAATAAAAATTATCATGGCTTACCTCAGTGGTATTCTGAGCTTGGAGGATTGGGCTGTTCGTTTTTGCGAACGCTAAATCATATTTCGCTATAAAAGATGGAATTGTCTCTAGGTCGGGCATAGATACATCATGGGGTTCAGTGCAGTCGTGGAGCTTATTTTTATTCCGTCGCGTGCGGCTGCTGTTTTATTTGGTAACAATACTGGATCGTAAACGGGCGAGTTATAATAAAGTTTTCGGATTTCATTGGCTTTGTCTTTTTGCCCGTTATTACATTGCCTTGTTCGCCTTTTTATACGGTGCGTTATAAAGCTGTTTGCATTGCAAATGACCTTTCCCAACCCGGAGCTTTACTTGCCACACCTCTTGGCGATCTATTCAACACAAGTGCGTTATCATGGATGTGTCATGCGGGGCATTCAACTCTCGCCAGGTCTTTTCGTGGTGTTATGGAGATCCTGGTCGGGTATATTACGTTGTCAAGGCGAACTGCCAGATTCTGGAAACATTGGTGCGGCCACCGTGGGTTTTGCCATCGTAACGATGATGAACCTCTGAGTTATGATATTCCTGTAAAAACATTTTCGGAACGCGTGGCTTGTATTTATGCGTCTCTTTTTATTGGCTACACGAGTACAAACGTATCATTTTGCATTTTTGTACTGAATAAACGGGCGCGATGCATAGCGGAATCGAGTAATGTTCAGGTTTGAAAAGAAACAGGGATGAAGACTGCAAGTGAGTTGTCTCAAGGTCTGTCTCTCATCGGAGCTTTTATGTTGGTACGGATGTTTTACAACACGCTTGGAAGATAATTACCAGTTTCATGCTGTACATCCTTGGTGGATCCAAATTGCCAAAGGAGTTTTTAGCTTCTACCAGGTTGAATCTTTTAGTGTTTAAACAGGGACACTATTCCGCCACGGATCACTGATACACTTCTGCTGGCAGGAAGTATAATTCTCGAAGATGGATAAGGGAAGTATCAAAACAACTGATTCGATTTCGAGAAAGGTATGGTGGCAGGGGCTGTATTTCAATCAGCAACGCCTAGCTCAGCAAAGTCGCTCCGTCGGATTTTGCCAAGATCACTGGTGATGCAAGTCCGCTGCTTTTCGTTTGAAATATGAAATACCAGACAGCAACACCGTCCGGCTTTAAAGCAAACCGGCGAATGATCTTATTTAAGTTACGTTTCGCAGGTAACTGCATTTTCAACTGGGCTAAACCGGCAGTTTCACTGGCTGTTGAATCGCAAATAAAATCATTGCTTTTTTCATTTGTAATTATTATCTACGATAGTTCCAAATAATGGTGGGGACCTCATCATCGTAAAGGACAATAAAAAGAATTATCTGGTAACAATTAAAATAGGTTGCAGGCAATATCTGGTGAATCAAAGTTAAGGCGAAAAAGCAAGTCGGTGACGGTGTTGGTGGCGTGCCAGCAGGTATGGCAATTCTTACTTTCGGCTACAGGCATTTCGGTCAGCACCGGGGGTGGTAACGTTGGAGCAGCAGTTGGTTATCTGATCAAGAAAACAGACAAGATCGCCGCCAAAAATAAATGAATCACCCGTTATGAGATCGTGCAACCAGGATTCTTGTGGGGTTGCTATTTAATATTCATCTTCAAACGATTATTTCATAAATCATATATACTCTGCGGCTTGAAAAATAAAAAATTCAGTAAACTCAAACGGGCGGCAACGGATTCGCTTCATTATGGCGGATAGTTTGACAAAACGATTATGGCTGGCGCCAATTGCGAATGCGGAGAAATTTTATGAAAAATAAACAAGGTGATACTTTATCGTGTAAATTGACACCCAATTATAAAATGTTTCGCAAATGGGAGATCTCCAGATCAAGAAACAACCAAAAAAGTATGATGCGGTAATTGTGGGCTCAGGTGCTGGTGGTGGAATGGCCGCTTATGTGTTGGCAAATGCAGGGTTAAAGGTTTGTTTACTCGAAGCCGGTTATATGTATGATCCGCAAAAGAACATTACACAATTAAAAATCCATGGGATAGTCCTCGTCGTGGCGCTTCAACAAAACTTCGCCCCTTTGGCGATTTTGATGCAAGCTATTACGGTTGGGAAATAGATGGCGAGCCATTTACGAAAGCACCAGGAACTGATTGGGCATGGTGGCGTGCAAGAATGCTGGGTGGAAGAACAAACCATTGGGGAAGAATTTCACTTCGCTTCTGGCCCAAAGATTTCAAAAGAAGAAGCATTGATGGGCTTGGTGACGATTGGCCTATTAGCTATGATGATATCAAACCTTATTATGATCAGAATTGATGAATTGATCGGAGTATTTGGAACAAATGAAGGCTTGGAAAATGATCCAGACGGAATTTTTCTACCGCCACCTAAGCCACGTTTGCATGAGCTGTTTATTAAACGTGCAGCAGAACAAGCACAAGTGAGAGTGATCCCCTTCACGACTTTCTATTCTTACTAAAAAAATAAAAGCACGACTGATCGTGGGGCCTGTTTCTTTTGCGGGCAATGCAACCGCAATTGCAGTTATGGCAAAAGCTGATTTCTCATCTACAAATGTTCTTATTTATCCGGCTATCGCTACAGGCAATGTTGATGTTGTTGCGAATGCAATGGCTCGTGAAGTATTGACAAACAGTGAAGGACTTGCTACAGGAGTTTCTTATATTAATAAAGAAGATATGCAGGAATACCAGGTAACTGGTCGTGTTGTTATTGTTGCTGCCGGCGCCTGTGAATCTTCAAGGCTTTTATTGAATTCAAAATCTGCAAGACATCAGAAATGGCCTTGCAAATTCAAGTGGTGTTGTCTGGAAAATATTTACATGATTCAACTGGTGCTGCACTTGGTGGTTATCTTCCAACGCTATTTGGCCGCAAGAGATATAATGAAGATGGCGTTGGTGGTTTGCATGTTTATTCACCATGGTGGTTAGATAATAAGAAATTGGATTTCCCACGTGGCTATCATATTGAGTATTGAGGGTGGCATGGGACAGCCTGCTTATGGATTTATGGGTGGCATTGAAAGCATCAATGGTAAAGTATGCTGTAAATGGTGTGCAAAAAGAAGGTGGTGGTTATGGCAAATCTTTGAAAGAAGATTATCGCTACTTCTATGGAGCAAGTGTGGGTATGGCTGGTCGTGGTGAAGCGATTCCAAGAGAAGATAATTTTTGCGAGATCGATCCGAATGTTGTTGACAAGTATGGCATTCCCGTTTTAAAATTCAATGTAAAATGGAGTGACTATGAAGTGAACCAGGCGAAGCATAGTGAAAGAAACTTTCAAAGAGATCATGCATAATATGGGAGCAGTTATCACGTGGGGTGCAAATGATGATGAAAAAATCAATATGATTAAAACAGGAGATCATCCACGAACGAGAAACAGAGCACGTGGGGGAAGCACGCAAAATTCGCACGAATATGGAACCAGCCATGATCGCAAAACTGGGTAATGGCGCTGTAACTGAACCAGCGGCAT